>Ga0209284_10004443_pt1 | contig 15747 bp, 10 predicted proteins | sample FRY03_FD_187211 | JGI IMG/M metagenome (GOLD analysis project Ga0209284, IMG submission 187211) | Freshwater microbial communities from Lake Fryxell liftoff mats and glacier meltwater in Antarctica - FRY-03 (SPAdes) (version 2) | ecosystem: Environmental > Aquatic > Freshwater > Ice > Glacier... | reverse complement strand
ACTAGATAAATTGAATTCAGGAAAGCTTTTGCGATTTTTTAATTGGTCATACACGAAGCTTACATTTCAATTTTGAGCAATCCAAATTTGGGTTTCGAATTTCAGTTTCTCCTAAGCCCAGTGGCTTAAATCGCCTCTAATAAGGTCACTATTTCTGCCGAAAGCATCAAAATTGTACATTTATGGTAGTTGCGCAACAGCTACTGCTGTTACCGGTTCGTGCTTCTTTTCTGTCGTGGTTTTCTCTGTCCATGTTACGGTGTCTTGGTGCGTTGGCTTGGTGGCTCTTTTGCAATTTTGGGTTTAGCGTTGGCTTGTGTGAAATTGCAAATGTGCCACCAAAAGCGTTGGCTTGTTAGTCAAATTTTATTTCTATTAAGTTTTGATGTGAGTTAAGTGTTATTCTTTTGGTCTCCTTGCCGTTTGAAATTAATATCAATTTGCCTTCGTAAGTGTCTTTGTCCAATTCAAGTGGCGTAGTGCCAAGTTTTTGAAAAGTTGATGTCAGCACCGAAGCAGAACCATTATTCGTAATAATTTTATACTTATTACTTGATACAGTTTTGTCTATAGTTTGGCTGTTAGAGCTATTTGGAACATATTTCTGATGATCAGTTGGAATATAACTTGACGAGCTTGAAGATTGAATTGACAAAGCAGGTTTGGTAACTACGGAATATTCACTATTGCAGAACCATTTCAACTTGTCTAAGTAGTAATTTAAAGATATTGAATTTAAACTGTAAAGTCTATTGAAAAGATTTGATTGATTAGGGTTTAAAAAGTCCTGAATTGTAAATAGGAAATTGTCAAGTGTGTTGAAACCTCCTTGCATTACTTCACGCCAAAGAGTTTTATCAACTTTGAGGGCTTCCAATGCTGTAATCATAACCCAAAATGAAAATCTATCCATCTCAGGGCTAAAATTATACATCGTTCTTTTTGGATGCTGAAATTCACTTCGCCCTTTTTCTATTGATTTTTTGCCAGCCAATGCAGGAACATACATTCCATCATAGTCAATTAATTTTACTTGAAAGTTTGATGATGTTCCTGTTATAATGATATTCCCACATTGTAAGTCACCATGGCCTATTTTGTGCTTTTCAATGTCATTCGAAATTGCCACTAATTTTTTCTGCAATTCAGTCAAAACATTGTTGTCAGATAAATGACTTGAAACAAACTGATTTATTAATAAGCCGTTTAACCATTCCATTTTTAAAATAGGGTAGGAATTACCATTGATACTTATTTCGTTTTCAATAAACTCACATTCAGTTTTCCATGATGCTTGAATGTCGTTGAGATAGTTACAAATTGTTTTATACCGATTTATTGTTTCATCTTCTGCTGTAAGAAAACATCTAATTGCGTAATTTGTTCCATTTAAAGAACCTTTGAACACTGCTGCAAAAGCACCTGAACCGAATAGGTAAACTTTAATTGGGGTTGTCCTTGAAGGAATAAGGCTTATATTATACAAAGTCCTAAAAGCATTGCCGCCTTTCTTTTGAATAAGTTGATTGTATTCTCCAATTGTCGGATAGCTACTTTTCATTTTTTTTCTTTTCTGTTTTCTATGATTGATATTCTTTCCATGCTTTTTCAGATTGGTCGCCCCAATTACCATCTGCTGTTACTTTGTAACCTGCTTTAATTAATTCTTCTTGTTTCTTTTTTGCATCCTCTATAGATAATGTTGGAGTTGATTTTACGACTTCAATTTTTTCTTCTTTGGGTTCTTCTTTTGGTTGAGATAAATCACTTATTTTATTTTTTAAAGTTTGAACTTCAGACTTTAAATTACTAATTGTGTTTTCATACTTCTCGATAATAACATTTTCTGATTTGCCTTTATTCTTGGAAGTTTCATCGTTTGAATTTGTTGGTCTTAGGAAATACATCAAAAGGATGTTTACCAATAAAAGGCTAATAGCTACAATCAATAGCATTTCGTGGAGTTTTTGTTTTCTTTTGACTTGATGAAAGTCTTGTGCTACGCCATTAAACTGGTTTCTAATTTCGTTCATTTTCATATCTGTATAATTTCTTTGTTTTTTTTGTTGGAATGATGTTGGAATAAATTCTTCTTCTTTTTCCTTCGGAAAAGAAAAGTCCTTTGGCGGTTGGATTAGTTTAATTGAACCGTTATTTTGAATAGGAATTATTATTGCAGAAATATCATCTTCTTGAAGTTCTTTACTTTCCCAATACTTTATACAGAAGTCATTTAAATGATTAAAATCTTCAATTTTTAAAATTTCGGAAATGGTTGCAGGTTTTTTAAGAATAAGTCTGCTTAATGCATCAGTGGCAATAATTATTTTATCATTTGAATTGTATTCAATTGCTTTTGTTTTGAAAAACGTTTCATCAATTTTGTTTTGAATTAATTGTTCAGTATTGATGAAGTTATTATTCGCATCTAAGCTGTCCACATCTGAATATGGAAATGCAATAACTTTATTTTCTGAATTTAATAGAAACAAGTTTGTATCTCCACAAGATATTAGTTCTATTTGGTTACCACTTGTAAATTGCAAACCAATAAAGGTGGCTGTGCCACCTTTATTTTGTTTTGCTTTTTCTAATGAAGCCTTGGCAGGATTGGAACTAAATGCAAATTTTGCACTTTTAAATTTTGCAACTTGATTTGTAAAAGTGTCTATAAGTTTATTGGTGTTGAATGTTGGATTTATTACAAATTCTTTTGTAATAATCTCAGCCCAATATTCAGAATTAAAACTTTGGGTTGTTCCATCTGCTAATGAGAATGTCTTTGTTTCAGAATTTATTGCATACTTATCTTGTATGTGTTTAAATTCGTAGGATGCTCTTTTATGGAGTTGTAATACAGTTATACTCATTATTGTGGGGTGCCTATGTTTAAAAAGTTTATCAGGTCTGTTGCGTTTCCGTTAAAAACATAACCTTTTGCATTTTGACGAACATCATAGCCCTTTTGTTGGGCAATTCTTATCATGTTTTCATCAAGTGGAGTTGACATTTCAAAAAGTAACTTTTCAAACTTGTCTCCAGTATTTACTTCATTTGGAAAGAGAAGTTTATCACCTGCTCTTGTTGAAATATGAATATTCAAAATATTTACAGAACCATAATTTGTTCTCAGGCTTTTGATTTGTTCAACTTGACTTTTTAGAGCATTAAAATTATTTCCCGCATCTGTAGCTGCTCCATCGGTTATGTTTATAATGATTGGTGGGTGGCAGTCTCTATGATTGCCCCAATTTATCCAGTCATTGCAAAGTCGTTTAGCATTTTCAAACGCCTTTGTCATTGGAGTATTGCTTACAGAGTATGGCTTAATCCAAATTGGTTTGTCATTTTCTTGTTCTAATGGAAATTCAAAAATGTTCTTTATGGAAACCACCCATTTCCCTGAAAGTTGACCTTCCCAACCTGATTGAACAATATTTTCTTGTTTGCCATAACCAACGATTGCAATTTCAAAACGATTTTTTAATTCTCCTCCACTGCCAATACAATGCAAACCAACTTCATAAAGAATGTCGTTGATTGCGTTTGTAACTTCAACAGATTTGGAATGTGAAGCATTTCCAAATTTATCATTCATTGAACCACTTTGGTCAATAAGATAAACAAGCAAGCAGGGGTTCGTGCTGCTAATTGTTAGATTTCTAATGTCGTGCATATGTTCTGTTTTTATTTGTAAAATTTGTTCATTTGATGCTGCTTCATATTCATTAGGTTGAGCAATATTTGTCATATCATAATTATTGTGTCCGCCATCATACCCGCCCAAATAGTCATCAGCGGAATTATTTGAATTTTCTTCATTTTGATTCGACACATAAAAAATAAATGCAATAACTATTATTACAAGTATTATTAAAATTACTACACTACCTTCTTCCATTATAAAAATGAATTTAAAATCTTACTTGTATAAATCTCCGTCTTTGTATCCATCTGTTTTTGCTGGATTTTCGGTTGAAGAATAATTAGTTGTTGGATTATTATGTCCACCTGTGTATCCACCTGTGTATCCTCCTTGTGGGTTTTGAGTTTGTGTAAAATTCTGTTGGTTTGAGCCTTGAATTCCTTTTGGATTTTCTCCGTATTGGTTAGAACCAGGTTGACCATCTTGAAATAGTAACCATAAACCATAAAAGGGAATTAATTGCCACCAACCGCTATTACCTAAATCATGACATCTTTTAGCACCCTGAGCCCAAACAAACCAGAAATAGGGTATATAGACTAGTATTAACGAGGCCGTAATTGAATCGTCATCAGCATTTAAAGAACCTCCTATTAGGCCAAAAATAAATGCAATGATGAATAAGCCAAAGATAGCCATCAAGTGGCTTAGGCCATATTCAGTTCTTCTGATACGTCCGTCAAATGAAAATGGATTTTTAAACATGTTGTTTGATTTTAATTGTTTATAATTATTGATTTTGATTTATTTACAAAGTTCATTGTAGGCCTGTGCTACATTTTTATTCCCCAATTCGATAGCCTTTCTCAAGTCAGGGCAACCATCTTGACCAATTGACAATTTTGCAATACCTCTATTGCCTAATGCCATATTAGAAAATTCAGTATTATAATTGTCATATTTAATTGTTTGAGTAAAATCTGGAATTGCTCCAGCATAATCTTCAATTTGCAGTTTTGCAAAACCTCTATTGTTATATGCTTTATAATAATCAGGGCGTAATTTAATTGCTTCCGTGTAGTCAGCAATTGCTCCTTTGAAATTGTTGAGATACCTTTTATTCAGCCCTCTATTATAATATGCCTCAGATTTCATGTAGTTATCTTCAACAGGATAATTCTCAATGGCTTTAGTGTATAAACTAATCGCTTCTGCTCTGTTTCCCGCTTCTGACTGCATTTTACCGTCATTGTAATATTTAACTGCAAGGTCATGTTTGGAAACATAATTACCCATTGTGTTAACCATTCCCTTGTCCTTAATTGAATAAATAACATCTAAAAACTCTTTCTGGTCATACTTAAATTCATCTTTATATGAATAACAGTATGTAATCAAACTTGCATTTTTGCCGAAATAAAAAGCAAACATTCCAACTAAATTGCCTTTTATACTTATGCCCATGTCATAAGTGAAGATTAAAATTTTATTCTTTGCATCATAGTAGTTTTTCCCAACCTTAAGTTCTACTCCAAATTTTCCATTTACTAAGTTTTCAATTACTTTTTCAAACTGTGGTTTATTGGTGAAGTATTCTTGCACCTTTTTTATTTCATCCTCATTTGTTGTTGTTGCATATACATTTTTGAAAAGTATGTATGGGTAATCCATATCTGCGTTTCCTATTTTCTGATAACAAGCGTCAAACTGAATATCCTTTCTATACTCCAAAAAATCTTTAACATCTTTCATTCTTTGTTGCAATACTTCTTTTGGTAAGCGTTTCCAAGTTTTATCAAAACTTAGTGTAAAGCCCAACGGGCTTTCATAATTGGTTTGGGCAAGCGTTAGCTTGCTAAAACAAAAAGTTAATATGATGATTATTGCTATTCTCATTTTTCAGTCTCTACAAATATGGTTTTAATATAAATCCAATTACTGTCAAAAATACGCCAGTCGCCACGATGATTGATTACAAGGTATAAGATGAGTTCGTCTTTCATGTCGTAGATATTAAAAGTTCGTTCATCTTTTACGGTCAAATAGCAAGAATAGCCTCCGTATTCATCTTCTACATAAGTCCTGTTTTTATATTGTATAGGTAATGTGGTTGTTGATGTTGTTGTGTAGTCGCTTTGTGTCTTATTTGTTGGGTATGTGTAAGTGCTATAATAAAAAGTGTTGTATTTGCTGTCAGGCTCTATCCATCCTGGTTTTCCAGTGTATGGATTTGTATTTCCCTTTGTAGAAAAGTTGTCTCGGTTCGTTGAGTTTGGGGCAGTCCTGAAATATGGTTGAACATAAGTTCCGTCCTTTCTTTGGTAGCCACTGACTTTTACATGTCGGGAATTTGTCTGAGCAAAAGTTGTGTAAGTTGTTGAAATAAATAAAAATGCAAACAGGATTGTTTTTAAGAAAGTCACTGTCTGCTGTTGCCATGTCCGTTGGGGCAAAAGCAAATGTGCTGCAACTGTGTCGGCTTGTGCGATGGGTTGCAGCTCTTTTGATTTTGCTGAAGCGTTGGCTTGTCTGTTCATTTACTTTGTCGTTTTATTGTTGCACTGTCGTCTTTTAGCATGACCGGTAACGGGCTCCCGCTTTGCGAGGTTTCTTTTAAAGAGCTTGCTCTTAAAAAGAAATCTCTGCAAAGCGGGTGATGGGAGACAGTCCGCGCAGCGACTGGCACACATCGCCCGCGAAGCGGGAGCCCGATGGGCAAAAGGAGCGAAGCGGATTTTGCCCATCGGGCTTGGGCTAAAAGCTGGTGGGCATTAAAAACCACTTCACTGTCAGCCACTACAAAAGTAATTAAAAAGCAAAGAAGTTTCGTTTAGCACTTTCCACCCACTTGATTTTAGCCTATGTTACCGCCTGTGGTTATCTTCCTCTCATTGTCATTTTACCCAACATTCTGACTCAGTAGAGGATAAGTTATTGCACTTTTTGCTGAAAAAAATGTCGATTGATAATTGTGCGTTTGAATGTTTTATTATACAAGGAGATGTGGTTGAAATAAGAACTTATTACACTTTGACTTAAAAGATGAAGCCCTTAAAGATTAAATATATTTCTTTTCAATCAGTGCTCAGAAATCAACTTTACTTAGTGAGATTGTAACAGTCTCTTTCCAAGGAGTAAGATAAATCCATTTTACAAAGCCATATTTTTCGTTAAAAAAATAAGAGACACTAAATTGTCCTAATTCCTCTACATAATTTAAGTTTTTACCTACTGATTTATAGCACAACACATTCTTTTTTTCAAAAGATATTCGTGTTGAATCAAAATCAGCAGAACTTAATTCTTGCTTAATTTTTTTTCCTGCGAGATTAATAGTCTTATTTTTCCCCTTATCCCAATACGAAGCTTTTTGAATGTTCAATTCTATTGCAGAAGTGAAACCAATTCCTACTGGTTTCGAGGCTCTTGGAAAAGGCAATACTTCCGTAAATTCCAAAACATTCCTGCGTGGTGGGTGTAGAGATATTTCATTGCTGTTATCAATTACTCCTGTACATTCATTATCTATGGTAATATTTGCATTTTTGTATTCGTAGCATACCGTTATAGGACGAATTATTTTTTCAGATAAAGATGATTCACGACTGCTCATAATTAAAGTAAAAGTATCAACTACAGAGTTGAGCGAATCTTTAATTTCAACGTCATAAACCCAAGTTCTGCCAGGTATAAAAACAGATGCTTCATCACTATTTCCACAAGAAACTAAACTAAGAAGTAAAATAACTAACTTAGTACGAGCAAAGAAAGAACTCATCTTTAACATGTTTTCACTCCGATTATTTCTAATGACCGGTAATTTCTTGCCGTAATCTGGACATAATTTAAGTTCATTCAATGGAACTCCTTTAGGAATAATTTCTTCGGACACATAATTTAAATCATCTGCATCAAATCTTACACCGTCAAGGGTAGTTAAACCACCACCTCCACCAGAGTTTATTCCGTTCCAAGATACGGTGTGCGAACTTGAAGAAGAACCATCAGAATTAGAAGTATTAGTATAACTATAATCAACCTTGTCCAAAACGTAAAGACCAATAGCAGCTGCAAGTGGCCACCAATTAATATTAGGGTTGAAGTCAGGATTTAAGTAACGCCCCTGAAATGTAACTCTTTCATCAATTTTGCCAACAAGCAAGATGCTTTTCTTTGAGGACAATCTACTATTAAAAGCAAATTCAACGCGCTTGTTTTCTGGATTGACATAAATAGCTTGTTGTGCTAAAATTTTTGTCCTCCCCAGCTTATCAATTCCAATATGAGAAATATTAACAGAATTGTCGATGCCAACTTCAAATTCTTTGAAATTTAATACAAATTCTTTCGCACCATTTGTGTCTATCAGAATTCCATCAGCCCCAGAATTACTAATATTCTCAATAATTATTGAGTCTTCGTTTTGCAGTATAGTTGCGTTTCCAGTTGGAAAACACTTTAAATCTTTTAAATTACACATAGCTATAATTTTTTGGTTAGTATTTTAAATTTTAGTTAATGAGTCGAACGAAAATAGTAAAAAAAAAGGTGACAAAACTTTTCTACACTAAATATTTATGAATTTAAAGTGATAATGTTTGTTAAATCTTTTCTATTCTATGGAATACGTCATTGTCAAGGTCGCACGGTCGTTTTTACCATTGGCGGTAACTACCTTATACCCGAAACAAACTTTCGCAAAGCCACCCATAAATAGGTGTATACGCGAAGGTTTGCTTCGCTTTTGTTGTCTTATTCAAATGTATTAAAATAAACTTATAAATCAGCAAATGCTGAACGTATCCGCTGAAGACTACGCCTACCTGCGTGGGTGTATATTTCTATCGTTTGGCTGCTCTTACGGACTAAGTCTTGAATAAATCGCAAATCCTTTCCAGCTTCCATCAATCGAGTGTCATAATCTGCCTTAACCAATGCAAGGTAACCGGTTTGGTGATACCCGATTTTTTTAGTGCATTCTTCAAAACACACTCCAAACTCTTTTCACTGTAGGGTGCACCGGGTGTATATTTTTCAAATAGGCAGTCCTTGAGCTTGTAAACCCTGTATTGATCTCGCATCATTTTTAATAGCTTGTCTGAAAGTAGAACTATTCTGTCCTTTTCCTCTTTCACTGCCTCAGCATCAGCGCTTTTCGCAAATCATAAACATCCAAGTAAATCGTAGTTAAGATGAGCCTATCCTATTTTCAGATTTAAACAAAGTTTGGAAAGAATTGCTGACTCAGAAAATTATACCAAATCTACATATAATAGAGTCCAAAACATTTTATATGAAAGATTGGTAAATGCCCTGAGAGTAGCTGTTATAAACCAATGGAGAAATACGAGATTGCACTATTACAGATACCTATACGGCATAATGGACCGAGCAGTTCAGCATTAAACAAATGGATGGTTTAATTTTTTTTCGCATAATAAGAGGAAGCAATGATTAGGGAACAATTACAAAAGGGTTCCCGCCAATGGTTCTCGATAGTTGAAAAAGAAAATTGCTTCGACTCCAGGGCTCTTGCAGCCTTAAAAACCGCAGATTTAAGAAGTTCATATTAATTATTAGCAAATAATATGGGAGATAGCCCAACATACCAAAGCCTTTGATTCATTAGGAATCGGCTTAATATAGCACTAGAATGGAAATGTGGTAGTATTTTCAAACAAAGTTCAGAGGCACAAGGCAATCTGTTTGCGCTGTGGCTCTGTTACTCAACAGCATTCAATTTTATTCTAATAAATGCTCAGTCTGCCACTCTGTTTCATTCCATCAGCCAAATGGATGGTTAAAACATATACTCCCGATGGTAAATCGCTGAGATCAATCTGATTTTGATTAGGTGTGCCAAGGGTTCTGATTAATGCTCCGCGGGCATCAATTATATCAATGCCTTTAATTAGTTGTTCAGAACTCAGCGTAACAATTCCATTACTCGGATTTGGATAAATACTCAACTTAACTTCAGTTACGGGGCGATCAATAACACCTACCGAATTCACACATGGAACATAACTTCCTTCAATTTGCATCTCCCCGGTATTCAAAGGATCGAGCCAAACTTTTAGCTTTTCATTCGCAGCATTTGGATTATTAAGCCAGTGATAACTCATTTTACCATAATAGTCGGCGGCATTTGGAGATGCACAAAAGCTATTACCCCCGGTGAGCGTTCCAATAACTTTCCGATTATTATCAAAAATAGGAGAACCTGAAGATCCACCTTCTGTAACCCCATGATTGGTGGCTGTTTGAACCCAGTTTACCTGCCAATGAGAACCGGGTGCACCCAACCATACACTTTGCAAATTGGATGAGTAGGTGGAGATTTTCTTCACATCTCCGGCAGGATGATGAATAGATACACCGGAAGGACTGGTATTTGAACTTGCTCTCCAACCCGCAAAAAATGGCGTCCAACCTGATGGAATAACATCTTCTATTTCAAACAAAACGAAATCGGAACCCGATTCTCCTCCACCATCATTGCTGTCAGCCAAGAGGTTTACCCCGGTTACATTTCTATTGGAAGGAAAAAATCCAGAACCGCACAATGGACGCGCATAATTAAAACGGACTTGTAAAAATGCCAAATCAGCATTGCTTATTCCGTTTGCACAATGCAATGCAGAAAGCAAGTAGGGTCTGCAATCTCTGGCTGTAGTATTAACCAAAACACCCGAGCACAAACCTACAAATTGTCCTTCCGTAATTTGAAGACGAACAACGGCATCTTTTTCTTCTTGCCAGTTATTTCCCTCCGGACAAGCTACATCCACTTCACATGGTTCTGAACCACCTCGTAGATTGTCTTCATCCTGATAATCATAAATATAACGATAGAAATGTGCGGCACCTTTTATAAGGAACTCGGGCATTCCAACAATTTCTGCCTTTTGATTGTACTCTATAATAATATTGTCGGCATTAATGGTTCCTGTGAGAAACTTGCCATGGGAATCCATTTGTTCAGCCGTGTAAGGACCATCAATCCAATTCATTTCCTGATCATACACATACATTTCGGCCCCTTGTGGCAGCTCAAAATGATTAAAATAAACCGCCATTCCCATTGCACCTTCTGTGCTAAGAGCCAAGCGCCAAATCTTGCTACCATCAGAAAGCGTAGTCCATAAACCATCTGAATTACTGTGTAGTGATCTTTCGATTACACGACCAAAATTGCTCATCCCGCCGGCATCTTCTTGTTCAAGATCTTCAGCCGAGACTCTGTTCATATCCAAGCCACCTAAATCAATAAATTCAATAGCAGGAATGTCATTAATGTATAGCTGAGATAATGGTTGGATTGCAGCGTCTTGAGCAAATCCATAATTAAAAAGTAGCACGGAGGCTAGAAGTGTAAAATTCAATCGCATGATTAAGCAGGTTTCAGAAACGTTGCGAATTTAAGGATTCAATCCGTTGAATACATTTTTTTTTCGCCGGATATTGGAAATCCTATCACATACAATGTAAATACAGTGACGACTAATAAATCCCTCCCTCCACTGCTCTCTGCAATGTATCTTTATGCCATGAAAAAGAACTTGGGTAAGGTTTTACTCCTTGTATTTATCCCTCTGCTTATCTGGTATATTTTTTTCAGTTTGAATAATCCCCTTTTCGAAAAACCAGAATCGCGGATTTTGCTGGATAGGGATGGACAACTTCTTGCCGCCTCTATAGCTAAGGATGGACAATGGCGTTTTCCTATGCCCGACTCCGTGCCTGAACGCTTAAAAATTTGCCTTTTAGAATTTGAAGATCGGAACTTCGAAAGTCATTTCGGTATTCATTTTCCCTCCATTCTGAGAGCCGCAAAACAAAACTACAAGGCAAAAAAAGTACTGAGCGGAGGTAGCACGATTACTATGCAATTGATTCGATTGAGTCGAGATAATCCATCCAGAACTATCCTTGAGAAATTACTCGAAATGGTTCTGGCAACTAGAATCGAAATAGCTTATTCCAAAGAGGAAATCCTCAAAATGTATGCTGCCAATGCACCTTTTGGAGGTAATGTTGTTGGCATTGAAGCTGCATCATGGCGATACTTTGGAAGAGCTCCACACGAACTTTCATGGGCTGAATCGGCTACCATTGCGGTTTTACCAAATGCGCCATCACTCATATTTCCAGGTAAAAATCAGGAAGCCCTAATAGCAAAAAGAAATCGATTGCTCGATAGACTTTTAACACAAGGAAAAATGGATGAAAGCACTTGCGAACTGGCTAAATTGGAGCCCGTTCCCGGACCGGCTCATCCCCTGCCCCAACATGCATTGCATTTACTTTTTGCCGATTTTAAAAAAGAGAAAACGCAGGTAATGCGAAGAAAAACTTACCTGAATGCACAGCTTCAATCGCTTGCTGAACAAACACTTCAAAGGCATGCTAATGAATTGAGCGGAAACTTCATTAACAATGCAGCCGCCATCATTGTGCATGTGCCAAGCGGCGAAATATTGGCCTACGTAGGAAATGTAAAAACATCGCAAGATGCTCAGGGAGAACATGTTGACATTATCCGTTCCAGAAGAAGCACGGGCAGTATTCTCAAGCCATTTCTGTATGCCGCAATGCTCGAATCCGGCGAATTACTTCCCCACCAATTGATTTCTGATATTCCTATTAGAATGGGGAGTTTTCAACCCGACAATTTCTCAGAAGGTTATGATGGTGCCGTGCCCGCCAGCAGTGCATTAGCGCGATCCCTAAACGTTCCGGCTGTGAGTATGCTAAATCAATATGGTGTTGAGCGTTTTCATCATATTACTCAAAAACTGGGGCTTCAAACCATTGATAGAAGTCCCGATAATTATGGACTTACTTTAGTATTAGGCGGCGCTGAATCTAACCTCTGGGAAATTAGCAGGGCTTATGCGTCTATGGCTCGAAAAATAAATGCTTATCCGGCGCCACATGATTCATTGCCATTTTTTCAGCAAGAGGTGTTTTATACTGAAAACTTGAAGGAGAATTCCAGTGATCATATTTTTAGCGCGGCCTCTGCCTTTCTTACTTTTGAAGCACTGCAAAAGGTGAATCGCCCTTCCGAAGAATTAGGATGGGAATCCTATTCTTCATCGCGCAAAGTGGCATGGAAAACCGGCACCAGCTTCGGATTCAGAGATGCATGGGCTGTTGGAACCACTCCTGAATATGTTGTAGGAGTTTGGGTTGGAAATGCATCAGGAGAAGGTAGACCGGGACTCACCGGAACCCTGGCAGCGGCACCAATACTTTTTGAGCTCATCGATCTTTTGCCCCAATCTTCATGGTTCAAAACCCCTTGGGACGATCTGGAAAAAACAATGGTTTGTCATCATAGCGGCTACTTGCTTTCTGCCAATTGTCCTGATGCGGATACCATTTACATTCCTGCTGATAAGCCCATCCTCACTACCCCTTGTCCTTTTCATAAACTCATTCATACCGAAATAAACAGCGGTAAACAGGTAAATTTATCTTGCGATGTAGAAGGTGAAATTCAAACAATTCCTTGGTTCAGTTTACCACCTGTTGAAGCTTGGTATTTTCAAAGAAGAGTGCCCTGGTATAGACCAGAGCCCGAGTGGAAAACAGACTGTAATCCTGATGGATCAAGCACTCCCATGCAGTTAATTAATCAAATCCCAGTGAAAGGCATATTTATTCCCCGCGATTTGAATGGGAAAATGTCATCATTGGTACTCGAAATTGCCCATCAGCAAAGCGGCAGAACGGTTTACTGGCATATTGATGATCAGTTTATTGCACAAACCAACGAGATTCACAGCATAGCCATTAATCCGGAAGCAGGTGAGCATGAATTGGTTATTTTAGACGACTTGGGTAACTTGTTCCGGCGCACGTTCCGTATAAGAGAGCGATAATCGGCAAGATTTTTGAGCTTTTGCATAAGTTAACAGCGGTTTACCCCCTATTCCTTTATCTTTGATAATCTATAAATTCCCATGAAGATTAAAATCAGTTATGCACTAAGCATCGCATTCACCATGATGCTTTCGAACGGATTGCACGCACAACGAGGTAATCCTGAATCCACAACAGAAAAATTTAATACGCTTCTTTATTATATCGAGCACATGTATGTGGATTCTGTTGACAGTGAAGCTCTTGTTGCTACTGCCATTCGTGAAATGCTGGCAGAACTTGATCCACATTCCGTTTACATTTCTAAAGAAGATCTTCAGGAAACAAATGAACCGCTCAATGGTAATTTTGAAGGAATTGGAGTACAGTTCAATATACTAAGAGATACCATTTTTGTTGTGTCGCCAATAGCCGGTGGACCTTCAGAAAAATTGGGAATCATTTCCGGTGACAAAATCATCACCATCGATGGCGAAAAAGTAGCTGGAGTTGGGGTTGTTAATAACGATGTAATGCTCAAACTTAAAGGTCCAAAAGGAACTCAAGTTAATGTTGGTATTCAGCGCAGAGGGGCAAAAGAACTTATAGACTTCCCAATTATTCGTGATAAAATTCCGATTTTTAGTATTGACGCATCTTACATGGCCGAGCCAACCGTGGGTTATATTAAGGTGAGTAGATTTGCTAAGACTACCACTCAGGAATTGCGCGATGCATTAACAAAATTGAATGCTCAGGGCATGGAAACCCTTATTCTCGATCTTCAAAATAATGGTGGAGGATTATTAAACAGCGCTAATGAAATGAGTGATGAGTTTATTTCTGGCGATAAATTAATCGTTTATACAGAAGGCAGAGCATTTCCAAAAGAAGAAACAAAAGCTTCTAGAAATGGGCTATTCGAAAAAGGAAAGCTTATCATTTTGATTGATGAAGGATCTGCTTCGGCCTCTGAAATTGTTACCGGAGCGGTGCAAGATTGGGACCGTGGAATGGTGATCGGCAGAAGATCTTTCGGAAAAGGATTAGTGCAACGTCCGGTGAGCTTACCTGACGGAAGTGCTGTGAGATTAACAGTGCAGAAGTATTATACCCCTAGCGGACGATGCATTCAGAAACCTTATGAAGAAGGCACAGAAGCCTATCAACGTGAAAAGTATGAGCGTTTTGAGAAAGGAGAACTTTTTAGTTTAGATAGTTTATACCTTCCCGACAGTCTTAAATTTTACACCAAAGTAAAAAATCGCGTTGTATATGGTGGCGGTGGAATATTACCCGACGTTTTTGTGCCATTAGATACTATTATGAATTCGCAGTATTATGCCGATTTGATCAGGAAAGGAGTGGTGAATTCGTTTTGTCTGACTTATGTAGATGAAAATCGTGCTCAATTATTGAAAACGTACTCAAATGATGCGGGCTTTATTGCCAATTTCAGCATCACAAAAGAAATGATGGATAAGGTAATTGCCCAAGGCGAAATAGCTAAAATCCCCTTTGTGGAAGCTGATTTCAATACCTCCAAGTTTGGTATTGAATTGAGATTGAAGGCAATGATCGGAAGGAATTTATACGACTACGACACCTTCTTTAAAGTAATCAATGTGCTCAATCCGGCTTATATGAAGGCGCTTGAAGTTTTAAAAGATGGAACCTTTAACAAAATGAAACTGGCAAGCAATTGATCAGAATATTGAATTTCTTATATTTGTACCGTATATTCTATTTAATAAACACCTAACAATGAAACGTACCGCTATTTTCCTTTTTACAGGAGTTTTTGCATTGTCTTTAAGCTTGCAGTCATGTCAAAATGAGGAAGCAAACAAGAAGGTAATTGAAGATACTTCATCAACGCCTTCTGCTGATCCAAGTGCTACTCCTGAAACCGGCCAAATTCAACCGGTAAACAGTCTTGATTCAAAAGAATTCGACCCAAATGCTGCTCAAAAGCAGGAGCAAATGTCGAATATTCCTAAAACAACTATTAAGTTCGACAATTACGAGCACGATTTCGGATCTATTAAACAAGACACCGACAATCGTTATGTTTTCAAGTTTAAAAACACCGGAACGGAGCCACTGGTAATCGATAACGCCAAAGGTTCATGTGGATGTACAGTTCCTGAATATCCTAAAGAGCCTATCGCTCCGGGTGCTACAAGTGAGATTTCTGTGCTTTACAAGCCTGGAAAACAAAAGAGTAAGCA
>Ga0209284_10004439_pt1 | contig 15750 bp, 13 predicted proteins | sample FRY03_FD_187211 | JGI IMG/M metagenome (GOLD analysis project Ga0209284, IMG submission 187211) | Freshwater microbial communities from Lake Fryxell liftoff mats and glacier meltwater in Antarctica - FRY-03 (SPAdes) (version 2) | ecosystem: Environmental > Aquatic > Freshwater > Ice > Glacier... | reverse complement strand
CAGGATGTTAGATAAAGTAAGTGTGGCTTCAGTAGAAGAAAACTCAACATTTACATATGTTTTTTCCTTGGCAGGGTTCGGGTAATTTTGACCAAGTTTATCACCTTCCACAGCAAAAGCAAATGCTGTAGTAAAAAATAATAAAAACGCTATGGAAATTATTCGTTTCATTTAATGTTCCAAAAGTAAGGAAAATATTGTGCCAATGTCAGTTTATTATAAAAAAAACAGATACCTCACAATAAAACGTACTATTCACAACACACCTACCTAAACCAACTAGGACACTTGGAAGCCCATCCAACCCTTTTCTAATCTCAGAGGTGACTTAAAATTATTTGAAAACAAAGAACCTGTGCCCAATCCCTGATGAAGTGGGTTCTTATAGGTACTTACCCATTGTGCTATCGCATTAAGACCAATATTGCTTTCTAATGCTGAGGTAGCCCACCATCCTATTTCTTGCTTTTGAGCCTCGGCTATCCACTCGTCTGCTATTGATACTCCTCCTATTAGATTAGGTTTTAAAATGATATATTTCGGGTTGATATACCGAAGCATTGCTGCTCTTTTTATGGATGGCAATCCTATTAACTCTTCGTCTAGCGATATATCTATTGGGCTTTCCATACATAATCGCTCCATGTCATCCCACTGCCCTGTTGCTATAGGCTGTTCTATGCTGTGTATTTCAAATCTGCTCAATTCCTTCAATTGCTCTATAGCTTCCGTAGCTCGAAAAGCACCATTTGCATCTAGTCTTAGCGTGATTTTAAACGCAGAATATTGCTTTCTTATTTTCTCTATCAATCTGCATTCTTCATCAAAATCTAATGCTCCTACCTTAAATTTTATGACATTGAAACCCGATTCTATTTTGGCTATTGCCTCTTGATACATAGCGTCTACATCATTCATCCATACTAATCCATTCACGGGTATTTTGACTTTACCTAGTGTGAAAGGTGTTTGGTACATTCTGCCAGATGCATCACCAACTAGTGAGTTAATAGCTGTCTCTAGGCCAAAGCGGATGCTTGGGTATTCTTCTAACCCTAGATCGTTGATATCTTGAAACTCACAATAGAAATCTACCTTCTCTTGTAGTACTTCCTCATAATTAGGAATATCATCTATACTAAGTAAACTCAGAGGAGCGGCCTCACCCGTTCCTACTTTGCCAGATAGCTCGTCTTTCAGATGAATGATATAAATATCGCGTGATTTAAAAGTATTCCTAGACGTTTTAGCCGGTTTTACAAACTCAAGCTTGTGTTTTTTGATGGTATAACTGAGTCTCATAATTAAGCTATTTTTAAAATAAATAAGATAACTACCACCAAACTTCCAATGGATAGCATTTTGAGCTGCCCGTTGAAATCATCAGACGTTTTGGCGGTTCTTAGTGTTCTGGTATTTATCCCCGTCAAAATCATAATCCCTAAAGGAGCTAAGCTTACATAATGAGCAGCTACATGATGACAAAGCATACACAAAAAAGCGATGACTAGTATACTTATCTGATAGGTCAAAGCTCCCTGTTTTCCTAGCTTAGATGCTAGAGTGATTTTATCTGTGAGTATATCCTTGTCTAGGTCTCTTATGTTATTGACATTGAGCACGCTCATGGCTAAGCATCCGTAGCTTATTGCTGGTAGATACAGCTCCCATTGCAGCTCTTGTACAAAGAGGAACGAGCTGCCCAAAACACCTACTAACCCAAAAAATATGAATACAAATACATCTCCTAAACCATGATATCCATAAGCTCTTTTACCTACGGTATACAGTATGGCCGCAGCTATGCTAAATAGGCCAATAGCTAAAAAGGCAATCCAATATTCCCAATTATCAGAAAAGGCTAAATTGAGAAGATAAATACCCGCTAACAGTGCCAATACCGAAACTATTAGTATAGCACTTAGCATTGCTTTTAGAGTAATATTCCCTTCGCCTAATTGCCTGTCTTTGCGATGCCTATCCGTACCTTTCACAAAATCTCCATAGTCATTAGCAAGGTTACTTAGCACCTGCAATAAAATAGCAGTACCAGACGCCCAAAGAAAAATAGTGAGGTCAAAAGCATACTTCTGCAACATACTGCCCAACAATATAGCTCCTAGTGCTAATGGTAAGGTTTTGAGCCTTAATGCTGCTATCCAATGTCTCATACTATTTATTGTGCAAAGGTATCAGGCCATTTACATTAAAAGGAGATATTTGTAAAATGAAAGTGAACATAACGATTACCTCAGCTTTAGTTAGTCTATCCACATTTTGTATGGCACAAGTTTCAGACTTCGAAGTAACATGGAGCAAAAAGATAGAAGCTAAAAAGACTGTAGTTTCAGACATTTTTAATACGGGAGAGCCTAATACCTTTTATGCCGTAAATACGGCTTATAAACTTGGAAGTAGCACAACTGTTTTAGAAAAATACGAAAATCTAATACCTACAAAAGAACAAGAACTGACCATAGAAGTATCTAGAGGCGACTATCTAGAACAAGATGTGCTAGAATTGAACAACCATTTGTATGCTATAGAATATAATCGAACAAGAGAAAATATATCGCGAAAGGCTCAATACATCAATCCCGAAGACCTTTCTATAACCAATGAAAAAATTGACCTCTATAATTTTAAACTAAGTAAAGGACGAAACCAAAGCTATGGCGAATACCGAAGAGCTATTTCTAATGACGAAGAATGCATAGCCTATATAGTAGAGCATCCAGGAGACGACGAATCTAAATCTGTGGCTACTATCAAAGTATTTGATGACGAATTTGAGTTGAAATGGAAAAATAAAATTATACTATCTTCTACTAAGGAGAATACAAAACTGTACTCTGTAGATGTGAGCAATCAAGGAGTTGTACATATACTTACTCAAGTTTATCGAGAGAAAAAAGAAAGAGAAAAAGATGAACGTAATTATGAGTTTTATCTTCTTACTGTGGACGAGTCTGGCCTATTGAGCGAAGAAAAATTAGAGCTAAAAAGCAACTACATACAAGACATAGAACTAAGAGTGACTGAAAATGGCGATATCATGTGCGGAGGTTTCTATAGCAAAGAAGGATGGACAGCAGATGGTATATTTTTTATGACGCTAGACGGTCAGAGCTTAGATATAAAAGAGTACTCCATTAAAGAATTTGAAATGGATTTTCTAACTTCTGGCCTAAGTGAAAGACAAGCAGCAAATAAAGAGAAGAGAAAAGATAAAGGAAAAGAAGTCGGTTTAACCAACGTAGTATTCCGAGATATAATACAGCGAGAAGATGGTGGGGCTATTTTGGTAGGCGAGTATGTAAGAGTATATACCACTACGACTAGAGATGCCAATGGAAATACGACGACGACGACCCACTATTACTATGACGATATATATGTAATAAACGTAGACCCAGAAGGCCAAATAGAATGGGCAAAAAAAATACCGAAGACTCAGCATAGCACCAATGATGGCGGTTTTTACTCTGGATTTTTCTCGGTGGTAAAGGATAATAAAATACATTTCCTGTTTAATGACTATCCAGACAATGCAGGAGAAATGGATCCGCGAAAAATTAGAAGCTATGTTCCGAATTTAAAGTACAGCTCGTTGATGGCAGTATCTATGGATAGCGACGGTAATTATACTCGCGAAATACTAGTACCTGCAGATAAGAAAGAAGGTGTAAGGCTACGCCCAAAAAGCTGCGAGCAAATCTCTGAAGATGAGTTCATACTCTTTGCTATGAGCAAAAAGTATAACAAGTTTGCTAGGGTAAGGGTAAATTAACCCTTACTTCACCCAAACGTTATTACTAACATCTGTATCTGCAGTTTCTAAGTTAGGGTCTAGTACTATTTTACTTACTGGCTTATTGGTTATCAAAACTTTACTTACCGTTTCAGTCAGTCGTTCGTTTTGCATTTTCCAAATTTCAACGGGTATGCGTACTTCTTCACTTGTACCATCTGCATATTCTAGCTTAAAGATGACCGGCATTACCAATCCACCAATCATTTTTAGATCTACTTGGTAGAAATAATTATCCTCGTTTAGCTTCTCTTTACGCGTATCTGTAATATTATTTTTAACTAATTCGTATGCTTTTGCAGGGTTATTCGAATTGGCAATACTCTGAAGTATCGGGTCAAACCGACCTACCTTAGCTTCTTTGCTTATCGTTTTAGCCACACTCTCTTTAGAAGCTCCATCAGAGGGAGTATTAAAGTTAACTTTAAACTCTTTTACCCCTGTCAAAGCCACATCGCAATGATCATTTGTATAGAACCATCCTCTCCAAAACCAATCTAAGTCCACAGCACTCGCATCTTCCATAGAACGAAAAAGATCTGCAGGGCTTGGGTGTTTAAACATCCATCGGTTTGCATAGGTTTTGAATGCATGGTCAAAAAGCTCTGGCCCCATTACCGTTTCCCGCAGTATATTCAATGCTGTGCATGGTTTTCCGTATGCATTATTACCAAACTGGTGTATGCTCTCAGAGTTAGTCATAATAGGCGATATATATCTTTTGTCTCCACCCATATATGGCACTATTAACTTAGCAGGGCCTCGACTACTAGGAAAAGCTTCGCCTGATTCGTCAGTCCAATCTCGTTCTGTTTGGTATTGTAAAAATGTATTTAATCCTTCGTCCATCCAAGTCCATTGGCGTTCGTCAGAGTTTATAATCATAGGGAAATAGTTATGCCCTACTTCGTGAATGATTACTAAAACGGTGCGGTATTTTACTTCATCACTAAACTTACCTTCTGCATCCGTCCTACCTCCATTGAAACATATCATGGGGTATTCCATTCCTATGCTTTTGCCATTGATGGAATAGGCTACTGGATATGGATAATCAAAAGTGAATTTAGAGTACGTCTTTAATGTTACCACAATAGCCTTCGTACTATACATTTCCCACATTGGGTTGCCTTCTTTTGGGTATAGCGACATCGCCATTACCGTTCTATCGCCAAACTGTACACCTTGTGCATCCCAAATAAACTTGCGGCTAGCACACCATCCATAGTCTCGCACATTTTCTGCTTTGAAGTGCCACGTCTTAGTATCTGTAGCTCTACTTTTTTCATTAGCAATAGCTTCTTCTTGCGTTACTATTATTACTGGCTTATCACTTGTTTTAGCTTTTTCTAATCGAGCCTTTTGTACAGCAGTTAATACGTCGTCTGTGTTTTGTATTTCGCCTGTAGCACCTACTACCATATTGCTAGGCACTGTTAGTTTTACATCGTAATCTCCAAAAGGAAGCGTAAACTCTCCATTGCCCAAAAACTGTTTGTTTTGCCACCCAGTTACGTCGCTATATACAGCCATTCTTGGAAAAAACTGAGCTATGGTATACAAGTAATTATCTTCTTCCTTGAAATACTCGTATCCGCTTCTACCGCCGATTTCCATACGGTCATTTATGTTATACCCCCACTTGATATTTACCTTCACTGATTCGCCCGCTTTTAGCGGCTTATCTAAGTCTATACGCATCATGGTATGGTTCACTTTCACACTATAGTCTGTACCACTTGCATCTTTCACGTAATCTATATTAAACCCGCCTGGGAAGGTATGAAACATATTGAAATACTCATTCAGTCCAATCCCGTCTTTCAGGTTGCCTTGCTGTATTTCGTAGGTCATAGACTCGGGGCTACGTACATTTTGGTCTAGCTGTACCCATAGATAATTTAGTACATCCGGAGATGCATTATTATACGTTATTTCTTCTGAACCGTATACGCGTTGGTTCTCGTCGTCTAGACGAATATCCATCGTGTAGTCAGCCGTGTTTTGCCAGTATTGATGGCCTGGAGCTCCACTTGCTGTGCGATATACGTTTGGTGTTGGCAGATCTTGATCTAACTGCCGAAATTTATTTTGATCTGTAGCATTTTGATAGCTAGGTACAGGAGCTACTCCTTTTTTCTTTTGAGCCTGTGCTTGCACGCTTACCATAAAGATAGCTAGTGCAAGAAGTAAAACTGATTTATTCATTGTAAGTGGCAAAGAAAGTAATTTTAGAAGATTATCGGTTTAGAGCAGTGTCACTTTAGTTAAAGACTAACCTCTAATTAATTAAATTTGCCTACAATTTTCAATAAATGCTGAATTTCCTTATTACTTTATTTTTAATCCTCGCCCCAAATCATGACTTCCATACCTCGTGGATGAATATGACGTATAATGAAAAATCTAAAGAATTTGAAACTACATGGCGAACTGATACTGAGCATTTAGAAGGAGTTTTGACGGCCTATAGTGGCGGTAAAATAACATTAGAAAGCACGTCTATAGATGAACATAAATCGCTTATAAACAAGTACATAAAATCTAATACAAGCCTTGATTTTAATCGTAAGAGACAGCTTTTAGAAATTGATATTATAGAAGTCACCTTTGCAGAAACTGTCATTCATTTTAAACCCATAAAGTACCGCAGAAAACTAAAAAGTGTCGCGATGAGCAATACACTTCTCCAAGGTCAGTTTCCCAACCAAAAGAACATGATACAAATTAACTACCAAGGGAAAATGTACAGTATGCTACTGGGCGGAAGTAAGGTGTATGAGGAAGTAGTAATAGAATGATGGTTTCAATATAGCTCCCTAGACTTGAATAGCTTTTCAACTAGTCTACATTGATTGCGTTTTTCCAACTGAAAATATGTATCGTACTGAATTAACTCAGACAATAAACTTATAACTAGTTACCACTCACTCGTCAACTTATAACTAAACTTGCACCTATGCCTTTTGAACTACAAGCACCCTTTCAACCTACAGGAGACCAACCCGAAGCAATTAAGAAATTAGTAAGCGGAGTGAATCAGGGAATCCCAGCTCAAACCCTACTGGGGGTCACAGGTAGTGGAAAGACTTTTACTATGGCAAATGTGATACAGCAAACACAAAAGCCCACTCTTATAGTAAGTCACAATAAGACGCTCGTTGCTCAACTATATGGTGAGTTCAAGCATTTTTTTCCTAATAACTCTGTACAATATTTTGTTTCTTACTACGACTATTATCAGCCAGAGGCTTTCATACCTTCTAGCAATACCTACATAGAAAAGGACCTTAATATTAATGAAGAGATAGAAAAAATGCGACTACAGACTTCTTCCGCTTTGCAAAGCGGAAGACGAGACGTGATAGTAGTAGCATCTGTAAGCTGTATCTACGGTGCAGGAAATCCCAATGATTTTGAAGACAATATAATACGCATAGAACGTGGTCAAAAAATAAATAGAAACACCCTACTTCAAGCATTAGTAAGTAGCTTATATTCTAGGACCACGGGAGATTTTAAGCGAGGTAGTTTTAGAGTAAAAGGTGATACCGTAGACGTTTTTTTAGCCTATGATGACATTGCTCTTCGTATCGGGTTTTTTGGGGACGAAATAGAAGACATAGAAACCATAGATCCTATGACTGGGCAGCGAATAGAAGTAATGGAAAACGCCGCTATTTTCCCCGCTCAATTATTTGTAACACCAAAAGATAGATTGACTGAAGCCATAACTCATATACAAGACGATATGGTAGCTCAGGTAGATTATTTCAAGAGTATAGGCAAGCCGCTTGAAGCTAAGCGACTACAAGAACGTACCGAGTTTGACATGGAAATGATGCGTGAGCTTGGCTACTGCAGTGGTATAGAAAACTACAGTAGGTACATGGATGGCAGAAAACCGGGGCAACGCCCATTCTGTTTGATAGATTATTTCCCAGACGATTTCCTCATGATAGTGGACGAAAGTCACGTAACCTTACCACAAGTGCGTGCTATGTATGGTGGAGATAAAGCCAGAAAAATAAACTTGGTAGACTACGGGTTTAGGCTGCCCGCCGCTATGGATAATCGTCCATTGAAATTTGAAGAATTTGAGTCTGTAACTAACCAGGTAGTATACGTAAGTGCTACGCCTGCAGACTACGAGATGGCTGCCAGTGAAGGTGTAGTAGTAGAACAAGTAATACGCCCTACAGGATTATTAGACCCTATTATTGAGGTAAGGCCATCAACTAATCAGGTAGATGATCTACTAGAGCAGATAGACGAACGTATAAAAATGGGTGACCGTGTGCTTGTAACCACACTTACCAAACGTATGGCAGAGGAGCTAGATAAGTACATTCGAAACCTAGGCATATCTGCTACCTATATACACTCAGAAGTGAAGACGCTTGACCGTGTAGAAATACTAGATAGGCTGAGAGCTGGAGACATAGATGTATTGATAGGAGTCAACTTATTAAGAGAGGGACTAGACTTGCCAGAAGTGAGTTTGGTAGCTATACTAGATGCGGATAAAGAAGGATTTTTGCGTAGTGAACGAAGTTTGGTGCAGACTGTAGGGCGTGCTGCCAGAAACGTGAACGGTAAGGTAATTATGTACGCAGATAAAATAACCAACAGTATGCGTAAAACTATAGACGAGACCGAACGCAGAAGATTAGTACAGACGAAATACAACGAGAAACACGGTATTAATCCCGAGACTATCATACGTAGTAAAGAGTCTGTCTTTGAGAAAAAGGACAAGTCTGCACTAGAAAAAATAACCAACCCGTACCAAAGACGTCAAGAAACTATGAGCATAGCAGCAGATCCTATAATGCAGTATATGACAAAGGATGGCGTGAAAAAAGCAATAGAAGGCACCAGAGCTCAAATGCTGAAAGCGGCTAAAGACATGGACTTTATGGAAGCTGCGAGACTACGTGACGAAATGAACCAACTCGAGGATAAGCTGAAGGGGATGAAGTAATGATCCACTCCTGCCAAAGTCCCTGTTTTTTCGGCTCACATGAAATTTACGGGGAGTAGTTAGTTTTGTAGTGTGATAAGTGATGTATTAATCGGGCAAATATTGCCTTTAAAACTGCTAGAGCATTTTGAGATTACGGCGGTTCAGAATGTTGCAGACAAAAATGGAGATCTGGATATAGAGATCCACTTAGATGAGCGTAATATTCCACCAAGTATTTATTCGAAAACAGACTATGAATCCAAAGGATTTATATCTAGAAAACGGGTCCAAGATTTTCCATTACGAGGTAAGGCTGTATATTTAGTTATACGACGACGTAGGTGGCGTCATAAAGAGACTAAAGAGGAAATAAAGAGCGATTATTCATTTATAGCTGAGGGTGCTAAACTAACTAGTGAGCTCGCAGATTTTTTAAAAGGTACAGGTCGAGACCCGAGAAGATACCATTAAGAGGATTGGCAGTTACTACGCAGTAGATGCAGATAAACTAAGGCGGCACTATAAGAAGTATAGTAGTGGATTTAAGGAGTGGGATCAACGTAGTCACGCTTCAGAGTATATGCACTTTGCATATAATATAGGTATACGATTAAGCCTAGATGAAGTAAGCTTATCCAAAGGGGAACTGTACACCTTCTTGACCAATAAAGATGGTAAAGGAAAGAAGGGGACACTTGTGAGCTGTACTAAAGGCACGCTATCCAAAGATATCATACAAACCATAAAGAAGATACCCCAAGAGCAGCGAGATCTGGTAGAAGAAGTGACCATAGATATGGCTAGAAATATGGAAAGTGCAGTAAAGGGATGTTTTCCAAACGCCAAGATAGTAACGGATAGATTCCATGTGGTCAAGCTAGTATTAGATGCTCTGCAACATATACGAGTAAGCCACAGATGGATAGCGATAGACGCAGAAAATGAAGCTATAAAAGTGGCCAAAGAGAGGGGAGAAAAGTATGTGCCAGAACATTTCGAAAATGAAGATAGTCCAAAGCAACTACTGGCCAGAAGTAGGTATATATTGGCTAAAAAGAGAAAAGACTGGACACCTACCCAAATAGAACGAGCTGCTATACTCTTCAGAGAATACCCAATATTAGAGCAGGCTTACAACCACACCTTGCACTTTAGAAGTATCTATGAAGCAACTACAAAAGAAAAAGCCGCTGAACAACTTGAGGTTTGGAATCAAAAAAACACGGAACTAAATCTAACCAAATTCAACACCGCTGCAAACACAATTAAGTACAATAAAGAGAACATTCTTAACTTCTTTGAGAATAGAAGTACCAATGCCAGTGCGGAGTCTTTTAACTCCAAAATAAAGCTCTTTAGGGCTAACCTTAGAGGCGTATCTGATACTGACTTTTTCCTCTTTAGACTAAGTAAGCTTTTTGCCTAGCTCCCCATAAAATACAGCTGACCCCATTTTTCTTTTCCTTTGTACATATACAATGAAAAAGCAATTCCTAATTCTATTCGTGTTATTCTCCGCTTGTGCTAGTAAACAGCAAGTAAGCTACGTTACTGGCGTATCTAAAGCCACGATAGCTCTGCCAGAAGGTGCACGCAACGTCACCTTGCTTAATAGAGTTCGACTAGCCTACCCATACAATAAGAGTACTACAGTGCTAAATCCTAACAATCCTGATTTAGTAAACACTGCCTTCAATACCTTGAGAAGCTCTATTAAAAATCAAAGCTCTCTCCGTATCTTTAGTGAGTCTAACAACTATAAGTACAATGCGAATGGTTCATACCCCGGTGCACTAACTCTTTCAGATTTGAAACAAGTTGGTATGGGATCAGATTTGGTAATAGCTCTTGAGAAATTTAGCCAAAATATATCTGATACGTATACTATAGATATAAGACGAGAAAACTTAGGAAATAGCACCTACCGGGAGGTAGACTTTTACATTGGTAAAAGAGTGATAAATGTGAGCCTTGGTTGGAAACTATACAATACAAAAACAGGTGAAATAGTAGATACTTGGGAAGAAAAAGACAAGTATTTTTATGAGTCTGAAGCAAGAACTAGAGCACGTGCCACACAGCTACTAGCAGCCAACTACAAACGTGAAATGCAAAACCTAGGAATGACCTACGGCAAGCGATATGCTGCTAGAATATCACCTACAGAACATCGCAGAACAGCATCGCTATATAGCGATGGCAATGAAGCATTGAAACAAGGTATACAAGCTGTACGAGGAGAGAACTGGGACGAGGCACAAACCATATGGGAACGTGGCCTAAAAAGAGAAGATAAACGTCGTAAAAAAGCTATGCTTCTACATAATCTAGCCATAAACTAAGAACGACAAGGCAATACAGACGAAGCCAAAAGACTAGCGGCAAAAGCAGCTGACCAACATCCACTCGGAGTGAAAACTCAGAGTATTGTTGGTTTTGCACCGGCTGCATACTAGCTCATCTGCCAACTATCAAACTCCGGCAATTCCTTTTTAAAAGCAGAAACTCAAGGTCATACAAAGCACGAGAGATTAAAAAGTTCTTTGAGCTATGTAGATATGAATGCGATGGAGATGTGGAGATGAAATAGGGAAATTTCACATTGCAAATCCACTCACTCTTTCCCATATTTAGCATAACTTCGTTAATATTGAATGATACTGGATTATTAGCCTATCTGTTCGTAGGTTTGATAGACTCGTTTCAAATAGTATATGCATCCCAACTATCGTACACCTAAAAATATATTTCAGTCCATAAAGTCTTGATATACCAATAAAACAGATGGATACCGAATAAATATTTATTTTTCCAATATGCCCAAAATAGGGTGTGTTAAAATTTTATTCTTGGGAATCATAAAATAGAATTAAAAAAAGGTAGCAAAACTTGTTTATGTTTATGTTTATGTTCACGTTTGCACACTGAAAAAAACTATATTAATAACGGCCATTCTGATGATATTAGTGTCATCAAACGTTTTGGCAAACAAAAATGAAAAAGCTGTGGAGCGTAAATCTGAAGTCGTTAAGCAGGGCGGTTTATTCAATCACTACGGAACCGTTAAACCTAGACCAACTCTAACTGATGACGATGGAAATACTACGGACAAATTAGATTGTCTAGGACTAGGTACTAAAAAATGCTCTTGGCCTGGCGGTGATCCTGCTGCTGGCAACATAGTTTACGTACCAAATCTGGATAACTACACAGATGCTAATAATAAAAATTTTATCCTAAACTATGTGATTAATCAAGTTGATATTCTAAGCAACTATTCGGGTTTTGTTGTTCTCCCAGACGGACAGACTTTCTCGTGGATCTCAACAACCAATACTGAATTTATAACTATAACCTATAATTAAAATATTATGAAAAAATTAATTCTCACATTACTATTGCCTCTTTTTACTATAAGTGCTTTTGGGTTTATGACGATTGACCGTGATGAACGAAAAAACTTTTACAAAACAGTTAAAGAAGGTCACTCCGTTGACGATGATGGAGTAGATGCATATACCATTGATTGCTGGGGGCTAGGACTTACTACCTGCAAATACACAGTATACAACCCGCCAAGTGGTAGTACTGTAACCATATACAACCCTTCTGAGCCAATTACAAGTCCAAATAATCGTAATTTTATTTTAGAATACGTTTTAAATGAGGTTGATGTAAATTTCAATTATCAAGGGACGTTTGTACTGCCTACTGGAGAAATACTTCAATGGATGTCTACTCAAACTGGAGAGCACATTCAAGTTGATCTTGTATGATACGTAAAATAAAATTTGAGGCTCAAAAATTTATACTTTTGAGCCTTTTTTTATTTATATTCTTAACTGGGAATGGCCAAAATGATGTTATAACGTATGACAGTAGTCTTAACTTAGAAATAGCCTCGACGGGGTTTTATAGACAAAGCATCCTATCAGAAACCTCTCAAGATAGGCTCCACTTTCTTAAAATGAACAGTAACTTTCCACATAAATTAGACTACATTCTATCCCCACAAAAAACCCTTCAATTATACTCCTATGACTACTCCAACAGCTCTACAGACTCCACAACAATACAATTTGACACACTAAAAAATTTTAAAAGAGACTATTTACTATCATTCTCAGCTTGGGGTGAAAAAATTGCGTTTCTTGTCAATCAAAATTTACTTATTTATAATTTAAAAGATAGTACTCTCTCTAAACATAACCTGAACTATGATTATGAAAAAATAAAATTTGTAAATGACAGTCTACTAATAATGCACACTTTATATAACTATAATGACCGTGATCAAAAAGAAAAAGTTATTCTAACAAACTATAATATTAATACTCACCAATCAAATTCTATATTTCCACAATTTCACAATATAGAATTTAGTGTCCTGCCAGGTAATTGGATTTCGGTTTCATCTAGCTCTATACTTATGAGTCAATCCACAGAATACAAAATTATAGAGTACGACTTTAATTTAAACATTAAACAAATAATTATTGACTCCACTACAACCATTACCCCAACTAAAAAAACACAAATAAACAGTAAAAATGATTTTGAAACTTTAAGAAACCTGGACGACTCAGTTGAAAGAATTGTAAATATATTTTTATTAACCGATACTACGTTTGCAATCCTTAGAAAAACACCCTCGGGACAAGACTCCATTAGATTACTAGACTTATGGCATACTGGTGAATCTACCAGGAAAGTGGGAAGTCATATTATTCCAATAAAAAGTGTTAAAAATCTTGATTATATAAGTAAGAGAAATTTACCCCTTAACTTCCTTCTTTTAAATACTAATTTTTATAGTCTGGGTGAATCGATATATGAACTTAGAGTCCAATACTACCCCCTAATGATGAATGTGTCAAAAATTGAATATCTAAAAACTTTAAAGGACTATAGAAACAATAATCTACCAACAATAGGAATTAAAAAATATGAAACTCATTTTTAGTATTCTATGTCTCTTTGCAGCTATTAAACCTTGCACATATAAGGTTTTGGATAGCACAGAAAATTTTGCAAATATTGATCTTAATACCTTTAATGGTGTAATAATTTTACGTACAAAAAAAGAATGTATCGGTTGTAATATTCCAATAAATAGTTACTTACATGATTCCTTGGACTTAAACTACATTTCATTGACATTGGTAAATGGAACGAGTGCAATCTACGGAGAGAACCAGAGTCTGATAGATATATTGCCTTCAAGTAAAACTAATTATTTCGACGTTGCTGAGCATTCTGATAGGAATTATAATCAAACTCCAAAGAGAACATCAATTTTTGCTAAATACGACATAAGCACTTCTCCTTCTATTTTGATAGCTAGTGCTGGTAAAGTCTCGATTTTTAAAACCAATAACATCTTTTCACTTGATGGGTCAATAAAAAAGGATATAAAAGTAAAATTAGTGAGATTAAGTAATTAAACACCACTTTTAGTGACCCTACTTTTCACGCTAGTTTTAAGGTGATTTACTGCAACCTTAAAAAGACACCTTTCATCACTGCATCTAATGCTGAAACGACAGAGCAATATGAAGTAGATATGAGTAAGAAAGGAATCAAATCACGAGAGTTTAAAAAATTCTTTGAACTCTGTGCTGCTGATTGTAGTGGGACTATAACGTTTCAATAACTGAGAAGGGTACATGCTGAACGTCAGTCGAAGTATGCATGGGTTTATTGAAAATTTTTTGCAATGTCTAACCTTTCGACTCCGCTCAAGATGACATTGTAGGCTTCCCTTGTTTAGAAGTGATGCTGCTATTTGCCTACGGCAAATCCTTAATGATCTTATCCTAAAAGACATCGAGCTAAACACAAGGATGTCCTCCAATTCAGAATACTGAGCCAAAACACCTACCTTCTCTTAGTGTTAAGAAGACCTTAGTTCCTTAGTGTTTTTTTTATCGGTTACGCCATTCCACCCAAACCACTTCTGTGGCTCAAGTCTCCTGTATCTACGAGGTCAGTTAAACTCATTTCCAAAGCTTTACGGCTAAGTCCAGTTGGTCTAGGATTAAACTGATGTAAGCGTCTCATCTGGTTTCCGATAACTTCTGAAGCATCTTTTAGGATAGCTACATCATCCACTACTCCTTTTTCACTCATTAGGAAACCGAAGGTACGAGCCATACCACAGTTGGCTATGAAATCTGGCACTACCGCTATGTTAGCGTCTGCATACATAGAGATTTCTCCTAAGAATATCTCTGGATCTGCAAATGGTACATTGGCACCACAGCTTATCACTTCACACTGTCCATCTATCAGACTGGTTACTTGATCTTTGGTCACCAATCTACTACCTGCACCTGGAATGAATATCTCTGCTCCTAGCTCCCATATCTGTGCATTCACCTCTGCGAAAGGTATAAATCCAGAAGTATTTGCATTGAGTTTATTACCATCACGATTGATAAACATATCTGTAACTTCCGCTAGAGAATAACCCTCTTTATTGATAAGTCCACCATCTCTGTCTATGATTCCTACGATTTTTACACCGTGTTTAGCCAGATAAAAAGCTGCAGCGGCACTCACATTTCCCCATCCTTGGATGATAGCAGTCTTGTGATTCATAGTGCCTCCCCATAGCTCATAAAAATGACGTACACCTTCGCTCACTCCCCAACCCGTTATCATGTCAGATACATTGTATTTCTTAGATACATCTGGGGTGAATCGCTCATCTATTATTGGAAGTAAAACTCCACTTTGCAGTCTTGTGATAGCTTGTAGCTTCTCTACCTTACTATAGTTTTTATAATATCCTTGCACTACGCCTTCTTGAGGATGTAGCACACCAAGATCTGCCGTATACGGAATTACTTCACTATACTGATCTACGTTCATATCGCCACCAGTACCATAGTAGTTACGTAGCATTGGCATTACTGCCGCATACCATCTTCTTAGTACACCTTCTTTACGTGGATCTGCTGGGTCAAAATTG
>Ga0209284_10004437_pt1 | contig 15759 bp, 13 predicted proteins | sample FRY03_FD_187211 | JGI IMG/M metagenome (GOLD analysis project Ga0209284, IMG submission 187211) | Freshwater microbial communities from Lake Fryxell liftoff mats and glacier meltwater in Antarctica - FRY-03 (SPAdes) (version 2) | ecosystem: Environmental > Aquatic > Freshwater > Ice > Glacier... | reverse complement strand
ACGCTGTGCCTGCAAAAAGACCGCGAAGAACTTATGGCATTCTTCGACTTTCCCGCCCAACATTGGCAGAGCATCCGCACCGGCAATCCGATTGAATCAGCCTTCGCCACGATCCGCCACCGGACCAGGCGTTCAAAGGGCTGCCTGTCACGCGATGGCATGCTGCACATGATGTTCAAGCCGGGACAATGCGCCGAGCAAAACTGGCGAAAACCACGCGGCTTTGATTGCCTCGCCAAAGTCATCACCGGCGTCACGTTCAAAGACGGAATTGAAGCCACAAACCCAGACCAGATCGCCGCATGACCGACAACCCTCAAACACCAGATTTGACAATAACTCTCCAGATCATTGATGCTGGTATAGCTGCCGCGTCGGATGCGCCTCGATGTGATCCCGGCAAAGAAGCGCTCGACGAGGTTCAGCCATGAGGCGCTGGTGGGTGTGAAGTGCAACTGAAAGCGATGGTGCTTTTCCAGCCACGCCCGCACGTCGGGCGTCTTGTGGGTGGCGTTCAGCGGGAAAACAGTCCCCCGGACTGTTTTCTGATCCGCTTCACTGTCAAGGATCAGATGGACATCGTGCCGCGCGGGCACGGCCTTGTCGATTTTGCGCAGGAATTTGAGGAACTCTCTGGCCCGATGTCGCGGCAGGCATTCGCCGATGACCTGGCCGGATTTGACATCGAGCGCTGCGCACAGCGTGGTCGTGCCGTGGTGCTTGTAATCGTGCGTCATTGTGGCCCTTCTTGAGCGACAGTCCGGGCCGGGTCCGGTCAAGCGACTGAATTTGCGACTTTATCTCGACTCACAGCACGACGGCCCGCTCCGGCGGGTCGAGGTAAAGCCCAACGATATCGGTGACCGATCCCTCGAACACCGGATCATTCGAGACCTTGAATCCGCGTGTCAGGTGCGGCTTCAGTCCTGCCTCCGCCCAAATACGCCCGACACTCGAAGGCGAAATCCCCATCGCTTCAGCCATCAGCGAACGACTCCAGTGCGTGGCATTGAGTGGCACCTCCTGCACCGTCCTGATGATCACCTTCAGCCTTGTTTCCATGGGCAACGGCGGCACACGCGAGGGCCTTGTCCTGTCACGCTTGAGGCCTGCCACGCCCTCATCCAGATACCGAGCCTGCCAGCGCCAGACCGTGGGTTTTGACGTCTTCGCGCGACGCATAATCTCAAAGGTGCCATGACCGTCCGCTGTCGCCAGCACGATCTCGGCACGCCAGACAAGCTTGCGCGGGGTGTTGCGGTTGGTGAGCAGAACTTGAAGTTCAGCACGGTCGGCGGGGCCAAGGTAAAGGCAGATGTCTTCGCGTCTCATGCGCCCAGTATGGCACACCAAGCTACCCTCGGGAATCTTATGTCAGGTGGCGAACACTAGCGACCCCACAAGGCCCTCGAATGGAAAACACCCGAAGAAGCCATAGCCGAAGAACTTGCGGCCTTCAGATCAAACGTTGCACTTGAAACTTGAATCCAAGTATTCGTGGTGCATGACGGCATGGGGCTAGTGGCCAAACGGCTTGAACACTTTCCCAACAGCGATCAACCCGCCATGCGCATAATATCTGACAACCCGCTTTACAGCCCGTATGAAGGCACGGCGGAGGAGATCAATATCATCGGGCGTATTCGCTGGTTTGCCCGGGAAATGTGATGGACATAAAGCCGGTCAGCGGCACCATTCGTAAGCGTCACGAGTGGGACGCGGGCGTTCGGACTTGACAGCGGTTCGACGGCTCAGATGCGGGACTTTGCGCGACGCGGCATGAAGTAGGTGCGGATGGCGACCACCGCGCTTGCGACGCCGATGACGTCGGTGTGGACCAGGATTGCGCGTGGCTCGGCCATGTCTCGTATGGGGGCGATGATGTCGGCGGTTTCTAGGTGGCCTTGAAGCACTGGCCGCCATAGCCGGGGGGCGAAGTCGGTTCCGGCCAGAAAGCCTGTCCACCAGAAGAACGGATCGAAGGTGCCGTTGTCCCGTGGAGCAAGGCGCGGACGCCAGACGTCCGGCGTTTCTGCAAGGCCGGTGGAGATTGCATTGTAGGCGGCCACCAGAGTTTGCAGGGCACGGGCCTCAACGGTCTCTTCGGGAGCCATCAGGGCGGTGTCGCCAACGAAGAGCGGGATCCATTTCCTCGGGTCGATAAAGCGTGGCCCGACAATCAGCGCGGTAAGATAGCCATCCAGCCCATCCATAGTGAAGGCGGGTGGTTGCGGTCGCCGCTTCTGCAGGATCTCCACGAAGTGCGGCTCGTCCAGCATCTTGCGTGGCGAAGCGGCCGAAGAGCTCGTCATGCCGCCAAGGCCTCATTGTAGCGCAGTGCCTCGCGCTCGGCCTTCCAGGTCCATGGCAGCAACGTGTCGAGCCGATTGATCGGGGTGGCACCGGACACGATGCGCTCCAGAATATCGGCCAGCCAAAGCTCGGGATCAATGTCGTTGAGCTTGGCCGTGTTGACCAGCGAGGCCAGAATTGCCCAACTTTCGCCTCCACTTTTCGAGCCGGCAAAGAGCGCATTCTTGCGTGTCAGGCATACCGGCTTGATCGAGCGCTCGACAATGTTGTTGTCTACCTCGATCCGGCCGTCGTCGAGAAAGGCCCTCAGCCCCTGCCAGTGCCCGAGGGTATAGGCGGCGGCCTTGCTGATCGAAGACTTTGACGAGACCTCGGCCATCAGCTGCTCGAGTTGCACCTTCAGCGCCGACATAATGGCCACACTTTCTGCCTTGCGCGCCGACAGGCGAGCATCGGCACTCAGCCCACGGATGCGACCTTCGATGAGGTAGATCTCGGCGATCGTGCCGATAACCGCCAGCGCCTCGGTCGATCCGGTGGTTTTGACCACATCGGCGAACTTGCGACGGGCATGGGCAAGGCAGAACACCAGCCGCAGAGGGGCGATGTTACTTTTGCGTTGCCGCTTGGCCAGGCTCTTGTAGGCGCCATAGCCATCGACTTGGAGAATGCCGTCGAACCGCCCCAGTTGGGCTTCGAGCTCATCCGTTCCGCGACCTTCCGTGAAGACATAGCCCACTGCCGGCGGTGCCGGACCCTGCCACGGTCGATCATCGATCGCCTGTGCCCACAACTGACATATCTTCGTCCTGCCGCGGCCAGGATCGAGCCGCGGCAGGGGGGTCTCGTCGCAAAAGACGCGGGGCTGCGCACGGATAAAACCAAGTAGCCGCTCATGCAGAGGCTTGAGCCACCATGCCGCCCGCGCGACCCAGCCTCCAAGGGTGCCCCGGTCGATGTCGATGCCCGCGTGCGCAAGCATCTGCGCCTGGCGATAAAGGGGAAGGTGCCGGGCAAACTTCGCCACAACGACATGCGCGACCAGCGCTGTGGTCGCCATGCCGCCATTCATCACCCCCGCCCGTGCCGATGCCTGGATGACGCCGGCTTCGCAGCCCCGGCAGGCATATTTTGGCCGGATCGTGCGGATCACGCGCAACAATGCGGGCACGATGTCGAGCGCCTCGCTGATGTCTTCGCCAATCCGGTGAAGCGAGAGGTTGCAACAGGGGCAGGTCGTGATCTTGGGCCTGGTGACCTCTTCGTGCCGCGGCAGATGCCCAGGCAAGGAGCCCATGTTGCGCGATGCGGCACACCGGTTGCGCTGCCGTGAGCTGTTGGGATCTGGCGCGTCGTCGTCGGCCGCAACCGGACCAGTCGTGGCTATATCCGACAGATCGCCCAAGTCGAGCGCGATCTGCGCGGGGTCGAGCGCCACCATCTTCTCCGATTTTGCCCCGAAGATCATCAACCGCAGGAGGTCGGCATAGACGCGAAGGTCCGCGTTCTCGGCCTGAAGGGCCAGAACCATCCGCTTCAACTGTGCGGGATCCGAAGGAAGGGAACCGGTGCGTGACAACATGGTAAAACATACCATGAAGACCTGAATATTCAAGCAAATACAGCAGCTTCACGCGGCCCGGATCGGTCTTTTCACTTGAATCCGCTGCACGCGCGTCCAGTCGAGACCGGCCAGCAAAAGAGCGAACTGCTCCCGTGTCAGCCTGATCGCGCCATCCCGAACAGGCGGCCAGGTAAACCGGCCGCTCTCCAGCCATTTCGTGGCAAGCACCATGCCGCTGCCGTCCCAGAAGACGAGACGCAACCGGTCGCAGCGCTTGGGGCGAAAGACAAAAACATCCCCACGATATGGGTCTGCCGCCAGTGTGGTGGCGATCAATGCGACCAGACCGTTCATGCCACGACGAAAGTCGACCGGCTGTGTCGCCACCACGACCTTGATCCCACCCGTAAAGGAAATCATCGCGACCGACGCAGGGCTGTCACCATCGCAGCCGCAACGCCAGGATCAACCCGGCCCGTCACCACCATCCGGCTACCGCCGATCTCCACTTCGATCCGTCCTTGGTCGGCAGAACTTGGCGGGCCACTTGCCGGAACCGATGCCGTCACATCCAGGCCATCGCCAACGGTGCGCTCATCGTCAGAAATCGTGATTGGGACGAAGTGCTGTCCCGTCGCCACCCCGCGGGTCCGGCTCTCCCGGCTGAAGCCAACCTGCCGCCGCCAGACCGTCAAAAGGCCACGGTTCACTCCCCAGCGTCGTGCCACGTCGGCAATGCAGGCACCAGACTCGGCGCTCTCCGCAACGATCCGTGCCTTTTCCTTGGCCGTCCAGTTACGTCGACGCCGCTTCCCCGTGATCACTTCAATCCGGCGATAATCACTGTCTTCATGGCTAACCTGAAGCATGGCATCAGCTTCGTTCCAATCCATCCACCCGCGCTCCTCGCAACTCAGGCGACAAATCCGCGCAAACGACGACCTTCACGCAAGATGACCCGCTCGTGGCGTTCACGATCAGTGGCCAGCGCACAACCCCAATTGGCAAAACTCCTTGGGAGACAGCCTCGGGAACCTCACCCTTGCTTTCGGGCAAAGCCTACCTTTCGGTGGCGGCATTCCTGGCAATGTCAGAACGGCGATATCCCAAAATTTTTTCGGCGCGAGCTTTGCCAACTGCGCTTTGCGGCGAAGCGGTCAATTTTGACTCTCTTGCAATGCAAGAAGGCTCCAGCACATGTCACGGCATACGAGCAAGCATGATGCTTGCGGCGGCTCAGGTTTGCTTGCTTCCCCACCGCTTGGCCGCCGCTGCCTTCGCGATCTCGGCCCGACGCTCGGGTGTCATGCTGGCCGCGCGGGCCGCGCCACCCTTCTTGCCCATAGCTGGCGAAGCTTTGTCGTTGGCGTCGTCCGGCGCGACGTCCTCGACCTCGCCCGTTGCGATCTTGGCTATCAACACGGCCAGCCCTAGCGCGTCTGCTGGCCTCTTTCTTTCGTTCCGTCCTTTGGGCATGGCGTCCTTCGCATGCTTCACGCCAAGCATTCAGGAACTGCGCGCGTTGTGCGATACCCGCGTCAACCCCGCCCGATTTCAAACTGAGACACTACCAGCGTTCTGCACTCAGTGTCGCAACAATGGTCGCCCGAGCGCCCGAAGTTACAACAAACCCGACCCGCGGGGCTGCTGCACCGTTTGCGGAAAACCCGGTCAAGCGAACGTCTGATCTGACCGAGGTCGCTGGTTCACGGCGATCCGCAGCGTTCCAACGCAGGTTCCTTGGCTTCACGAACAGCGCGCTGTCCGGCTCAGTCGGCATCATGTCCGAATAGGGTATCTGCCTGCTGACTCAATACCCACAGTCTGACATCACGACGCCTTGTCAAAAGCAAATCTGGGTCGTGACGGCGCCAGGGAAGTGCGGCCAAGGATGATGTCGGCGGCCTTTTCCGCGATCATCATTACCGTTGCGTTCAAATTGGCACTGATGACGGCAGGCATGACCGAGGCATCGATGACGCGCAGGTTCTCGATCCCGTGAACCTTGAGGTCGGGTCCTGTTACCGCCATCGCATCGTGGCCCATTCGGCAGGTGCAGGACGGGTGAAATTCGGTTTCGGACGTAGCGCGCACAAAATCGAGGATTTGCGCATCAGTCTTCACGTTGGTGTCCGGATAGATCGCGCGCCCCCGGAATGGCGCAAAGGCGGGTTGATCCACGATATGACGCGCCATCTTGACGCCCTCGACCATCTCGCGACGGTCATGGTCGGTTGACAAAAAGTCAAAGGCGATGCGGGGTGCCGCAGTCGGGTCGGCACTGACCAGCGCCAGACGCCCGCGTGAAGTTTGGCGCAACTGGCTGACGTGCAATTGAAACCCCTGTTTCAGCTGGATCTTGTCGCCGATGTAATCCACCGCGACCGGGCCAAAGTGAAACTGGATGTTGGGCGAGGGCACGTCGCTGTTGGTGCGGATCAGCCCCCCCGCTTCCCATATGTTCGACGCGACGGGGCCGGAGCGGTTGACCAGCCATTGAGCCCCGGCGGCCAGCTTGGCCAGCGGACTTGCCAGCCGCGCCAGCGTGATGGGTTGGGTGCAATGCCATTGCATCATCAGGTCAACATGGTCTTGCAGGTTCTGCCCGACGCCCGGCAGAGCGTTGCGCACCGGGATGCCTTGGGCGCGCAGGTCGGCCTCGGGGCCAATGCCCGACAGCATCAGCATTTGCGGCGAATTGATTGCCCCGCCACACAGCAGAACCTCACGCGCGGCGTGGACCGAGACGGTCTGACCGCCCTTGACATAGGTCAGCCCCGAGGTACGGTTTCCCGCGATATCGACGCGCAACACCTGCGCGCCGGTCCGGATCGTCAGGTTCGGACGGCGGGCGGCCGGGTGCAGATAGGCCACCGCCGCCGAGCAGCGCCGTCCGTTCCATTTGGTGCTGTCCAGCCGGGCCAGTCCCTCGGGTTGAAAGCCGTTCAGATCGTCGGACCGGCCAAAGCCCGACTGCGGCCCCGCCTCGACAAAGGCGTCATACAGAAGGTTCGGACTGCGCCCGATGCTGACCCCCAGTGGCCCCTGATCGCCATGCCAAGCATCGGCCCCACGTTCGTTGCGTTCCGATTTGCGGAAATAGGGCAGGCAATGGGCATAATCCCAGTCGGGCAACCCGAAATCTGACGCCCAGCGGTCGTAGTCCATCGGATGGCCGCGCAGATAGACCATCGAATTGATCGACGAACTGCACCCCAAGACCCGGCCACGCGGCACCGGAATGGTCCGGTCCGCCAAGTCTGCCTGTGGGGCTGAGGCATAGTTCCAGTTGATCCGCGGGTCTTTCCAGACCTTGTAGACGCCGGCGGGCATATGGATGAACGGGTTCAGATCGCGCGGCCCGGCTTCAAGGATCAGGACCCGCACCGCCGGATCCTCGGTCAGCCGATTGGCCAGCACGCACCCGGCCGACCCTGCGCCCGCTATCACGTAGTCATATTCGACCGACGGCTTCAAAGATCACCAAGGTTTTTCAGCACCAACCGATGGAAATGATGGAGCCCGTGTTCCGAATTATAGCTGCGGTCCTTGTCGACCATCAGACGACCCTGATGATAGCCGCGCGAATGCAGGCCACGCTGCACGCTTTCCACAAGGCCGATATCCTCGGGTTGCAGCACCTTGTCGATATAATCGATTGCCTGGCGTTCGCCTGCGGTCGGGGTGGCATCGGTGAAGAAGAAGTCAAAATGCTCCAGCGTGGTTTCCGGTCCGGTCGGCTGGATGTGCAGCGCAGTCACGTTGGCGGATCCGGGAAACACGTTGAAGGTCACATTAGGCCACAGCCACCAGGCGGCAAAGTTCTGCACGGGGCCGTCGGGCACCTGATAGGCGGTGTTGTCGGCCCGGCCGGGTGGCGAGATATGGCTGGAATACAGGCCATAGGTCGTGGTGTGGTAATTCTTGATATCCACCAGATCGACAAAGGCCGGATGGGCTACCGAGCAGTGATAGCATTCCAGAAAGTTGTCGACGACGTTCTTCCAGTTCGCCTTGATTTCATACGTCAGACGATGGGCAAATTTCAGCCCGGGCACGTCGGGGCAAAAGCCGGCAATATCATCAGCCAGAGTGCCGGCCTCTGCCTTCAGGGGGCGGGCATCTGGATCAAGATTGACAAAGATGAACCCGGCATAGGCCTCCAGCCGCACCTGCTTCAGCGCGAAGTCTTCGGCCTCGAACCCTTCGACCCGTTTCTGGCCGACGGCGGTGCGCAGGCGTCCATCGGTGTGATAGGTCCAGGCGTGATAGGGGCAGGTGACCATCTTGGCGTGGCCGCAACCCGTCAACAATTCATGCGCCCGGTGCGAGCAGACGTTGTAAAAGGCACGCAGGATGCCGTCGTCGCCGCGCATCACCACGATGTTCTGATCGGCAACCTGCACTGTCAAATAGTCGCCGTTTCCTGCAACCTGACTGACATGGCAGGCATAGTTCCAGGACTTGAAAAAGATCGCTTCCTTCTCACGCGCATAGATGGCCGGGTCGGTGTAATAGCCTTTGGGGATGGTATAAGACTTTTCGGGGTCGCCATCAAAGCGGCCCAGATCGCAGGCGTGGCGAGAGATGACATTCATGGCAGCGTCCTTTTCTGAGGTGCCTGGCGTCAGCGTAGGCCCAAGCTGGCCAACCGTGCAACAATCTTCGCGCATTGGTGCCCGACAAAAGCGGCCACCGGGAACGCGTCAGGTCATGTGCGCTGGATCGTCGTGATCCTGTGGTGCAGAAGATAGGCCCTTACGTCATTCTGGTGGGACCGGACCGTCTCAAACAGCCAACCGCGAAACGAGGTTTCGGCGGGGGTCGCAGGGTCTGACTTGCGCGAAAAGATCGCATAGCTTTGGGCGCTTTCCAGACCAAAGCGAAAGGGCACAACCAGGATTCCCGAGCAAATGGCGGGAAAGGCAAGAAAGGTATCGCCGATCGTGATGCCGCCGCCAGACATTGCCGCAGACAGGCAAAGCGACGTTTCGTTGAAATTCGTGACCCCGGTTGCGGCCCCGGGGTTGGTCTGCCCGGTCAGACGGAACCAATCGGCCCAGACGTCGTAGTTGGCATCGACCAGAATCTGTGCATCGATCAGGTCTCCCGTCGCGCCGACATGGGCCCGCGCATAGTCTGGCGTGCAGACCGGCATGTCAAACCAGCGGCACAACATCTCTTCGCCCAAGTCCCCACTGGGCTGTGCACCCGAGTAGCCATAAAAGATGCGAAAGCTGAAATCCTCGTCCAGCCGAAAGCGGCCGTTGCGCTCGGCTGTGACCTCGACCGACACGCCGGGATTGCCCACCAGAAAGTCGCCGATATGAGCGGCCAGAAAGGACGAGGCAAAGTCGCGGTCCACCAGGATGCGCAGCGACTTCGGCGCGGCCGTCCCGCGTTTGATCCGTTCGGTGGTTCTGGCGATCTGGTCAAAGGCGGCCCCCACATTCAGGCTCAGATCCTGCCCCGCTTGGGTAAAGCGGATGGTGTTGCCGCTGCGGTCGATCAGCCTGCATCCGAGGTCCAGTTCCAACTGCCGGATTTGTTTGCTGATGGCGGGCCGCGTGACGCCCAGATCGGCGGCGGCCGCCGTAAAGGTGCCCAGTCGCGCCGCCGCATCCAAGGCGCGCAGTGCGGTAAGGGGCAGCCTGCTTCGCATCGTCTGATCTTTCCTGCGTAACCTCAGGTTACTCTACAGCAGATTTTGTGAGTGTTCAAAGCCCGTTTTGCCCCGCTATGCTTGGCCTTGGGCGCCAAGCCAGACGGCGTGGTCATATGTATATGTCATCGGAGATCGCCTTGCGTCACCCCGTAAAATTCTCGCCCACAGGCCCCGATGGCTGGATGCAGAAACCCGATGTGCCACAGGACACCGCGAAATTCATCGAAGGTTTGGCAATGGGACGCGACCACGTCTATTTCACTCGGCCGGAGGCCAGGCTCCGCACCGGCATCTGGCGGTCGCAGGCCTATACCGAATGGTATGACAGCTATGCCGCTGACGAGTTCATGTATGTCATTGAAGGCTCGGTCACCTTGGAAAATGACGATTTTTCCGAAACTTACAGCGCGGGTGAGGCGTTTTTCGTGCCCAAGGGGTTCAGCGGATTCTGGCGCCAGACCGAACCGATGCTCAAATTTTATGTGATCGTCGAATGAAGCCCGGCAGGCCCCAAACCGCACCGGCATTTGAATGACCAGAATGCTCACCCCTCCGGCAAATGCCTATGACTATATCATCATCGGTGCGGGGTCCGCGGGCTGCGTTCTGGCACGCCGTCTGTGCGAAGACCCGGCGACCCGCGTCCTCGTGCTTGAGGCGGGCGGCAGCGAGCGGTCGGTGATCGTGTCGATGCCCGCCGCTTTGACCATCCCCATGAACACCCGGCGTTACAACTGGGGCATGCAGACCGAACCCGAGCCGGGCCTGAACGGGCGGCAGATCAATCTGCCGCGTGGCAAGGGTCTGGGGGGGTCGTCATCGATCAATGGCATGTGCTATGTCCGTGGCAACCCGATGGATTATGAGTTGTGGGAGGCAAAGGGCGCCAAGGGCTGGCACTGGGCCAATGTCCTGCCCTATTTCCAAAAGGCCGAGAATGTGATGGGCGCAGGGGGTCTGCGCGGCACCAAAGGCCCGCTTCAGGTGACGCGTGGCCCCGAAAAGAACCCGCTTTATCATGCCTTTGTCGATGCGGCCGTTCAGGCGGGATACCCGCGCAGCGACAATATGAACGACGTGCAGCACGAAGGTTTCGGCCCGATGGAAATGACCGTTGGCGCGGGGAGGCGCTGTGGTGCGGCGGCAGCTTATCTGCGGCCCGCCCTCAAAAGCCCCAATCTGCGGCTGCACACGCATGCTCTGGTCAGGCGCATCCTCTTTGACGGCAAAATGGCAGTCGGCGTGGAATACGAGCGCGGCGGCAAGACTCAAGTGGCCCATGCCTCGCGCGAAGTCATCCTGAGTGCGGGATCCATCATGTCGCCGGTCATCCTCAAGCGGTCGGGCATCGGTCCAGCACTGGAACTCGCCCGGCACGGCATCCCGCTGGTTCACGCATCAGAGGGTGTGGGCGAGAACCTGATGGACCACCTGGAGCTGTATGTTCAATACGAATGCACCCAGCCCGTGTCGCTTTATCCCCATATGTCGCTGGCGGGGCGGGCAGCAATAGGGCTGCAATGGCTTGTCACGCACAAAGGGCTGGGGGCCACCAATCATTTCGAAACCGGCGGCCATATCCGAAGTCGGGCGGGTGTGGTCTATCCCGATATCCAGTATCACTTTCTGCCGCTGGCGATATCTTACGACGGCAAATCGCTGGCAGAAGGCCACGGTTTTCAGGTGCATGTCGGCACCAAACGATCCAAAAGCCGCGGCTGGGTGCGGCTGCACGATGCCGACCCCCACAGCCTGCCACGTGTCCGCTTCAACTATATGAGCCATGCGGACGACTGGACAGAGATGCGCGCCTGCATCCGCCTCAGCCGCGAAATATTTGCCCAAGAGGCGATGCAGCCCTTTGTAGGGCGCGAACTCGGTCCAGGGGCCGAGGCGCAATCCGATGCGGCACTTGACGACTTCATCCGGCACAAGGTCGAAAGTGCCTACCACCCGTGCGGCACCTGTCGGATGGGCACAGACCCCTTGGCAGTGGTCGACCCCGAGTGTCGGGTCATCGGCATCCAAAATCTGCGGGTCATCGATGCCTCGATCATGCCGCAGGCAACGGCCGGTGACCTGAATGGCCCGACAATCATGCTCGCCGAACGCGGCGCGGACCTGGTTCGCGCTAAGGTCTTGCCTCATGCTGTTTATGCCCCTTTAATGGCGGCCAACGATTGGCAAAACTGCCAGCGCACAGGGATGATTAGTGAAGATTACTCAAGCCGGAGGACGGAGCTGCGCGAGATTCTCATGGCTCATGAAAAAATATAACCAACAGCAGCAGGGAGATTATGATGACCTGGACGATAAAGAAGAACTTTCTGGCGGCCACATCCTTGATAGTGGCCATTGCGGTACCAGCGGCAATTCATGCCCAGACGGTGGAATCGACCGATCCTATCCGCATCGCCGTCAACGAATGGACGGGTCAGGTGCTGTCGGCAAACATCTCTGCCGCGGTCCTGAAAAAGATGGGCTACAATGTCGAACTGGTCATCGCAGGCGCGCTGCCGCAGCTTGCAGCGATTGCCGAGGGTGACCTCGACCTGAACCCCGAGATCTGGGACAACAGCGTGACCGACGCCTATACCAACGGTCTTGCATCGGGTGACCTTGTGCTGGCCGGGGCGCTTGGTCTGGAACCGCGCGAAGGCTGGGTCTATCCGCCCTACATGGAGGAATTGTGCCCCGGTCTGCCCGACTACAAGGCGCTTTATGACTGTGCTCAGGCATTCGGCACCGCAGAAACCTTTCCCAACGGCCGGGTTGTCGGCTATCCGGCTGACTGGGGAACCCGGTCCCAGGATCTGGTCGCCGCCATCGGCGTGCCGTTCAACGTTGTCCCGGGTGGCAGCGAAGGCGCGATGGTGGCCGAGTTGAAGGGCGCAATTGCGGCCAAGGAGCCGATCCTGATGATGTTCTGGCAGCCGCATTGGCTGTTTGCCGAACTGGACCTCAACTGGGTTGAATGGAACCAGCCTGACAGCATCTGCGTCGAAGGGGCAGGTCAGACAAAAGAGACCGCCTGCGGATTTGCGCAAGCGCAGGCTTTGAAGCTAGAGGGACGGCAGTTCGCGGACAAGTGGCCAGGGGCTGCGGCAATGATGGCAAAGTTCACCATCACCAACGAAGAGCAGAACCGGATGATCCTTGAAGTTGACCAGAAGGGCCGCTCGGTCGATGATGTCGTTCAGGAATGGATGACATTGAACGAGGCAAAGGTGTCCGGCTGGATCAACTGACATCACTCTAAAAGTTCGGGCAGCCATATCGGCGGCCCGAACCGTCTTTTACAGTGCATCTCAAACGGACATGAATAATGACTTCAAATTCTGCCGTTTCTACATCTTCTTCCAACATCAAACTGTCATGCCGCCGTGTCTGGAAGGTTTACGGCGCAAATCCCAAGTCGTATTTCAAGGGCACGGGCGCTGTGGATGACCCGTCTGCACTGGCGGCGAGGATGCGGGCTGCCGGGTCCATGCCTGCCGCGATGGACGTGTCCTTTGACGTTCATGTGGGTGAGACTTTTGTCATCATGGGCCTGTCGGGCTCGGGGAAATCAACCGTTGTGCGCTGTCTGTCGCGATTGGTGGAACCCGATTTTGGTTCCGTTGAACTGGACGGCGAAGACTTGTTGTCCAAATCGGGCCGCGAGCTGATCGACATCCGGCGTCACAAGATGGGCATGGTGTTTCAAAGCTTTGGCCTGCTGCCGCACCTCAGCGTGCTGGAAAACATCGCCTTTCCGCTGAAACTGCAAGGCATGTCGCGGGCCGGTCAGTTGGAACGCGCCTCTCGTGTGATCGAGCTTGTCGGTCTGACGGGCCGCGAAAGCGCCTATCCGCGCCAATTGTCCGGTGGCCAACAGCAACGCGTCGGCATTGCGCGGTCATTGGCGGTCGAGCCGCAGGTCTGGTTCCTCGATGAACCGTTCAGCGCACTGGACCCTTTGATCCGGCGTCAGATGCAGGATGAATTTCTGCGCATCCAGCGCGTGCTGCGCAAGTCGATCGTCTTCATCACCCATGATTTCCTTGAGGCGTTGCGCATCGCCGACCGCATGGCAATCATGCGCGATGGCCGGATCGTGCAGATCGGGACGCCAGAGGAATTGATCCTTGCCCCGGCAGATGACTACGTCGCGCAGTTCACCTCGGAAGTGCCGCTGATCAAGGTGCTGCGCGCCGGGCAATGCTGTGCGCTTGTCGGTGACCGGCCCGCCGGGCTTCCCCGGGTGGCACAGCAGGAAAAGGTCGAGGATTTGCTGGTGCAACTGGCGTCCAGCCCCGCTGGTGTCGATGTGTTTGGCGACGGGGACGCCTACCTCGGCACGCTTACGTCCGCGTCGCTGATCCAAAGTCTGGCCGCCGTGCAGGCAGAACCGAACCGATATGACGGCGCACATTATGCATGACGGCAAGGTGACCGCATTCATCCCGCCCGAGACCCTGAAATGGCTGCTGGTTCTGGCCAGCGTGCTTGGCCTTGTCGCGCTGCAAGGCAGCTATCCCGCGCTGACCAGCTATCCGGCCGGGTGGCAACTGCCGATGACCGATTGGCTGAACGCTGGCATGGCGTGGTTCGTCGACAACACCAAGCCGTTCTTTCGCGCGGTGTCGGCGTTCATGCTGTATCCGATGAACTGGACGATGAGCCTGCTGAACTGGCTGCCATGGCCCGTGATCTGCGCCGTCTCGGTGCTGATCGCCTACCGCGCCGGCAAGACCCGGCTTGCGGTGTTTACCGGGGCCGCGCTTGGTTATGTGCTGGCCGTCGGGTTGTGGCCGGACACGATGAATTCGCTGGCCCTGGTGGCGGTATCAGTGCCCCTGGCCATCGGTATCGGCTTTGGCCTTGGTGTTTTGGGCTATTTTTCGGCGCGGGCCGAGCGGGTGCTGCAACCCATGATGGACGTGACGCAAACCATTCCGGCCTTTGCCTATCTGCTGCCGATCCTGATCCTGTTCGGCTTTGGTCCGGTGGTGGGGCTGATCGCGGGGGTCATCTTTGCCTTTCCGCCCATGGTCAGGAACACCATCGTCGGCCTGCGCGAGGTGCCCTCCGACATTATCGAATCCGGTCAGATGTCGGGGGCGACGCCGGTGCAGTTGTTCTTTCAGGTGCGCTGTGCGGCGGGTCTGCGCCAGATCCTGTTGGGTGTGAACCAGACGACGATGGCAGCACTTAGCATGATCATCATCGCCTCGATCATCGGGGGGTCGGCTGATATCGGCTGGCGGGTGCTGTCATCGTTGCGCAAGGCAGAGTTTGGCGAAAGCCTTGTGGCGGGCATTGTCATCGCCCTGCTGGCAATGATTTTGGACCGCATCACCCACGGGTTGGCACTGCGCGAGCCTGAAATGCTGGAAGATCGCGGGTTTGCGGCCCGTCACCGCTTTGTCCTGACCCTGGCCGCTGCTGTTGTGCTGACCTTTGGGGCAAGCTTGCTGTCGCCTGCCTTGCAGACCTGGCCCGGGAATTGGACCATCGACCCGGCAGGCCCGCTGAACGAAGGCATCGCATGGTTCGTGGTTGCGGCGAAACCACTGCTGGACGCGTGCAAGAATTTCATCATCTTTGCCTTTGTGCTGCCTATCAAGATCGGCCTGTCAAATACCATCAGCCCCTATACTTGGGGATTTGCGCTGCAAGCCTGGCATGTTGTGCTCTATCTGGTGATGGTGGCAGGCGGGGCATGGTCGGCGCAGCGGGCCGGTCACCGGGGGGCTGCGGTTTTGATCCTGACGCTGGGTCTTGTGTTCTTTTTCGGCCTGACCAACCTGACCTGGCCTGGGCTTACCCTGCTGGTCATCTATTTCGGCTATCGCAGCGGTGGTCCGCGTCTGGCAGCCGGGGCGGCAGCGGCGATGGCCTTTATCATCCTGACCGGCAGCTATGACAAGGCGGTGCTGTCGCTGCAACTTTGCGGCCTTGCGGTTGCGTTCTCTTTCCTGCTGGGGACGTTGTTGGGGATTGCCGCTGCCGAAAACGACCGGTTTTCGCAGATATTGCGGCCCATCAACGACACGCTGCAAACCATGCCGCCCTTTGTCTTGCTGATCCCGATCATAATGATCTTCAAGATTGGCGAGTTTTCGGCCCTGTTGGCAATCATCTCTTATGCGATCGTCGCACCCATCCGCTACACGGAATACGGCATCCGCAATGTGCCCAAAGAGGTGGTCGAGGCCTCGGTCAGCCTGGGCTG
>Ga0209284_10004433_pt1 | contig 15780 bp, 11 predicted proteins | sample FRY03_FD_187211 | JGI IMG/M metagenome (GOLD analysis project Ga0209284, IMG submission 187211) | Freshwater microbial communities from Lake Fryxell liftoff mats and glacier meltwater in Antarctica - FRY-03 (SPAdes) (version 2) | ecosystem: Environmental > Aquatic > Freshwater > Ice > Glacier... | reverse complement strand
GAAAGGGGCGCTGCGGGGTGGGGCGGGGTTGGTGACCTTGTATGTGACGCGGAAGCTCTATCCGCTAATGGTTGCCTCCGGCCTGCCGCCGGAGTTGATGGTGCAGCCGGTGGAGCGCTACACCGAGGTGTTGGGGGAGCAGCTGGATGTGCTGGCCTTGGGGCCGGGGTTGGGGCGGCCACGGAAGGGGCGGCGGCGGGAGTTGTTGGAGTTGCTGGGGGAGTTTGGGGGGCCGGTGGTGCTGGATGCCGATGGGCTGAATCTCGTCGCGGCGGCGGGACCTGGGAAGCATTTGCGGGAGGGGATGGTGGTGACGCCGCATCCGGGGGAATTGCTGCGGCTTTTTCCCGGGGCGGAGGAGTTGGATCGGGCGGCCACGGCGCGGCACTTTGTGGAGGCCTTTCCGGTGACCCTCTTGTTGAAGGGGTCGCGGACCGTCGTGACGGCGCGGGACGAGCCATTGCACTACAACAGCACGGGGACGCCGGGGATGGCGGGCGGGGGGCAGGGGGATGTGCTGACGGGGTTGGTGGCGGCGCTGCTCGGGCAGGGGATGGAGGCGGTGTCGGCGGCCTGTGCGGGGGCATGGTTGGCGGGCCGGGCTTCGGAGATGGCGGTGAACCGGTGGGGGCAGTCGGAGGAATCGTTGTTGGCAGGGGATACGGCGGCGGCGTTGGGGCTGGCCTTTGGGGAGTTGCGGGGGAGGCGCTAAGGGTTATCGGAAATTCCGCTTTCCCGGAGGGGGATCCGGGGGCATGCTTTGCGGCCACCCTTATTTTTTGCTGATGAACGACGGATTCCGGCGCTTCTCGATATTGCTGTTTGTGTTCCTCCTCGCCTTCTTGGCGGTGTTTGTGCTGCGTCGCATGCAGGGGGGCGAGTCGCTTTCCGACATGTGGCCGTGGAGCCAGGAGGAGGGCGGGCAGTTCAAACCGGAGGAGTTCACGCTGCCGGACGATCCGCCGTTGAACATCAATGATGTGGAGATGCTGGCGCGGCTGAACAAGGAGTATGCGAAGTTGAGTGAGGCGGTGGTGCCCTCGGTGGTGAGCATCGACACGGCCGGGGTGAAGAAGGAGCGGCTGCGGGATTTGTGGGGGCAGGTGTGGGAGCGGCAGTCGCAGGTGACCGGGGCGGGTTCGGGGGTGATCGTGACCAAGGAGGGGCATGTGGTGACCAACAACCACGTCATCGAGGACCGCGGGAAGATCCGGGTGACCCTGCACAATCAGAAGACCTATCCGGCGCACCTGATCGGATCGGACCGGACGCTGGACATCGCCGTGTTGCGCATTGATGCGCCGGACGTGGAGTTTCAGCCCATTAGTTTCGGCGACTCGGACCTGGTGCAGACGGGGCAGTTGGCCTTTGCGATCGGCAATCCCTTCGGCCTGGGTGAAACGATCACGCAGGGGATCATTTCGGCGAAGGAGCGGTCGATCTCCGACACGCAGCGCGATTTGTTCCAGACGGACGCGGCGATTAATCCGGGCAATTCGGGGGGGCCGTTGGTGAATCTGTTTGGGGAGATCATTGCCATCAACGTGGCGATTTACTCACCGGACATGCAGAACCGGGGGTTTCACGGGGTGGGATTTTCGATTCCGGCGAACGATGTGAAGGAGACCTTTGAGCAGATTTTGAAGCGGGGTCGGCCGGTGCGGGGCTATTTGGGGATTCAGGCGGATGATTTGTCGCCGCAGATCCGTCAGGTTCTCGGATACGACGACACGAAGGGGGCGGCGGTGTTGGCGGTGATTCCGGAGTCGCCGGCGGAGGAGGCGGGGTTGAAGGAGAAGGACATCATCGTGGGTTACGATGGACACGATGTGCTGAATCGCGGACATCTGTTCAACCTGATCCAGCGGACCACGGTGGGCAAGAAGGTGGCGGTCAAGGTCTGGCGGGCCGGGGAGGAGAAGGAGTTGGAGAGCACGGTGGTGGATGCGGATGAGGCGTTGGCCAATGTGCGGGAGGAGCCGGGGAGTCGGAGTCCGAGTGATCAGGAGATCGCGCAGGCGATCGGGTTGCAGGTGCAGGACTTCGAGATGGTGGACCGGATGCGCGGGGCGCAGGGGGTGTGGATTTCGGGGGTGGCAGCGGGGAGTTTGGCGGACAAGAACCAGCTGCAGAAGTATGAAGTGATATTGAGCATCAATGGAGCGCGGGTGACCTCGGCGGGGCAATTTTATGCGACCTTGCTGGCATCGGCGGCGGTGCAGCAGACCGTGCTGATCGGGCAGCGGGGGCCGGCGCCGTTCCGGGTGGTGTTTCCGGCGGTGCCGCGCAGTGAGGAGACCTCGCGATAGAAGGGATTGACCCTGGGCCGTAATGATGCACGTTGACGTATGAGGGGTTGTCCCTCCCACCGAACCGAACCGGCCATGTCTTACGAGCCCTACGAATCGCGCTCTTCCAAGGCGTTCCCCATTCTTCTCCTGATATTTGGTCTGTTGAGTGGGGGGGTCATTTATTGGATGAATGGCCGGGGGGAGAAGCCGGTGGTGGTGGTGGAACCCGCGCCGGTGGAGCCGGCGGGCGTGGTCACGCCGATGCCGGAGGTGCCGGGCGCGAATCCCGAGGAGGTGGTGGAAGAGGGGCCGGCGGAAATTCTGAAGACGATTGGGGTGGGGGTGACGGCGGTGGATCCGGAGACTTTGGTGGAGCAGATCGGGCGGAGCTTGGAGAAGGGCGACGTGCCGGGGGCGGCAAAGTTGATCGGCGACAAGGCGTTGATTCCGGAGCAGTTGGCCCGCCTGAGCGCCATGGCTGCGGAGGGTGCGGTGAAGTTGAAGGAGGATCGGCCGGTGAGCGAGATCGGCGAGTTGGAGATCAATCGCCGGGCGCGTTGGGCGCTGAATCTGGATGACGACTATGGATCGCGGATCTATTTCGACCTGCAGCGGAACCTGAATGGCAAGTGGGCGGTGGAGAAGGTGATGCTGCCACCGGTGTTGGAACCCGGGGCGACCATCCCGCGGGCCGTGTTGGTGGATGCGTTGGGGATCACCGATGCGTTCCTGCAGGCGGCGCTGACGCAGGATTTCGAATCGGCGAAGTCGTTTGTGGATCTGGAGCAGGTTTCGGATGCGAAGATCGCGGGACTGTGCATCATTTTTGAGGAGGGGGACTATCGGATGCGGACGCAGAAGCCGTTGCGGGCCTTGTTTCACCGGGACACCACGGCGGCTTTCCTGGCGAACGTGGAGGTGGGGGATGGGTCGCAGACGGCGCAGTTCGGCATTTCGGTGCAGCGGGCCGATGCGCAGAGTGCGTGGCGGGTGACGGAGATCAATCTGGACACCCTGCTGGCGGACTATGCGGACCGGGTGGCGGGGGGGGATGTTTACTACACGCCGCTGATTCGCAATCCGGAGGGTGGAGACACCCTGATTCTCTATTTTGAGTTTGATGAGAATGAGCTGACGGCGCGGACGAAGCGGCAGTTGGAGATTGTGGCGTTGTTGCTGCAGACCGACGAAGGCAAGACGCTGACGATTTCCGGGCATACCGATGCCTTGGGCTCGGAGGAATACAACCGGGGGCTTTCGGCGACGCGGGCCATGGCGGTGAAGGATTTTTTGGTGAGCGGGGGGGTGGCTGAGGAGCAGATCAAGACAGTGGCGTTGGGGCAGTCGAAGCCGCGGCGCCCGAACCAGACGGACACCGGGGAAGACAATCCGGAGGGGCGGCGGGCGAATCGCCGGACGGAAATCTACCTGGACTTTTAAGGGGAGGGGGGAGTGGCCTGATAGGACCGCGAGGAGGGGGCCGTTTTGTTTTTCGACCGGGTGGAAGAAGGGGTGAGCCGGTTCCGTAGTTGTCCTCCCGGGGAACCCCCCGGGTGGAAGAAGGGGTGAGCCGGTTCCGTAGTTGTCCTTCCGGGGAACCCCAAATCGATGGCATTGGCCAAGCACCACGTTCGACTACTGACGCTCTCCCTTGTTTTGCTGGGGATGGCGTTCATTGCCTTTGCGTATGTCTATGACAGTCCGCCGAAGATCCCTGCCTTGCAGTCGTTGCGTTCGTGGCAGGAGGCGGATGCGCCGCCGGGGTATCCGGTGGAGGTGACCAAGGAGTCTGCGGGGCGGGTGCCGGTGTTTGATTCGCGTTTTTTGCTGTTGGATGCCTTTGAGCGGTTTTCGATCCCGACCGCGCCGAGGTTTGATGCGCCGATGGGCACGGAGAGCGGTGGGCTGAGCATGCGGGAGGGGGTCTTTGGGCAGAAGGAGGGGGAGGAAGTGTTGCTGGGAGACCGGGTGGGGGGGATCGGGGGAGGGGACACCGATTTGTCGGATCCGGTCCGGGCGGTGGGGAACGGATTGGTTCTTTTTGCCGGGGAGGGAGGCCCGGAGTGGGGGAAGGTGGTTGTCCTGGGGCATCGGTTGGAGGATGGGCGGATGGTGCAGTCATTCTATGGAATGCTTGGAAGCATCAGGGTGCCGCGGGGGGATGTGGTGGCCCGGGGGGCGGTGTTGGGGACTTTGGGCAAGGCCGGAGGGCAGCAGGCCGCGCAATTACATTTCGAGTTTCGGGAGTCGGACGGGATTGAGGTGGAGGCGAAAACAGCGTCCACAGTGAAGAACCGGCTTGACCCATTCGCGGTGCTTACCCATCACCGCACTGGCGAAGGGGCTGAAACAGCTCCGGAGCCGCTTGCTTTCCGTGATCGTCCCAGCTGGGAGGATCACGTCATTCTCAAGAACCCCGACAAAGCCTCTGGGCTTTTCGGGGCAGACTGAGGGAGTAGCGGAGCGTCCTGTGTTCCGGGGGGGAATCGGGACGCTCCGCGAAACTCCTTTTTGGGGGGGGAGTTTGTCGTGTGGGGCGGTGATTCCGACGGGGGAGGATACCTGTGCAGGGTGTGGGTGGACCTACGGGAAAAGCGGGGAAGAGTGAGGGGTGGAGCGGGCGGGGTGGGTATCCCGCGAGCCTTTTGCCCACTGGAAGCCGGCACCACGTTTGGGGAGTCGGCTTGGCGGTTGGGAAACCGCCGCCACGGGAGAGAGGCGGACATAAAAAGTGCCAGGAGACTGCGGCAATGGAGGACTTGCTACCGTTGCTACCTTTCGGTCCTGGCGGGATTCACAAGCCGCCACTCCGCAGCCCCTGACGCGGGGGACTCTAGGGGGAGAGGGAGGGGAATCAACTGGATTCTTGGGGCGTGTGTGGGCGCGGGGGGGCAACCGCATGGGGCGCCCCTACCGGGCGCGAACCTTCGGGTGAACGGAGAACCCCGGACATGGTCCGGGGCTGGTATGGGTTGCCCCGTTGGGGCAGAGGGCTGGAGGGAGCGGAGGGGGTGGATGCTTTGACGGGGGCTTGGGAGGGGCGGGGGGTGGAGCAGCCGACCTCTCGCAGAGAGGCCGCTACGCGGGCGGGGACTCAGAGGATGAGCATGCAGTCGCCGTAGGAGTAGAAGCGGTAGCGCTCGCGGAGGGCTTGGCGGTAGGCTTCGAGGATGAGTTCGCGGGAGGCGAGGGCGCTGACGAGCATGAGGAGGGTGCTCTTGGGGAGGTGGAAGTTGGTGAGGAGGGCGTCGACGATCTGGAACTGGTAGGGGGGGTAGATGAAGATGTCGGTGCTGCCGCTGGCGGCGGTGAGTGGTTTGCCCTGACGGCCGAGGTGTTCGAGGGTGCGGGTGACGGTGGTGCCGACGGCCACGACGCGCCGGGCGGCATTGATCTCGGCGGCGGCTGTGGCCTCGAGGGTGAAGTGTTCCTCGTGCATGCGGTGCTCGCGGGGGTCCTCGACGGAGACGGGGCGGAATGTGCCAATGCCGACGTGGAGGGTGAGGAAGCTGTGGGGTTGGGTGGCGAGGAGTTCGGGGGTGAAGTGAAGTCCGGCGGTGGGGGCGGCGATGGAGCCGTCCTGTTTGGCGAAGACGGTCTGGTAGCGATCGCGGTCGGCCTCTTCCTGTTGGCGGTCAATGTAGGGCGGGAGGGCGAGGCGGCCGTGGATGGCTTCATCGACGGGGGCATCCCAGGAGATGAGGCGGTTGCCCTCGGGATCGATGTCGGTGACGGTGCCGACGCTTCCGCCGATGGCGATGGTGCGGCCGGTCTTCATGCGTTTGCCGGGGCGGACGAGGCAGCGCCAGAGGAGGGGATCGGCGTGGTCGAGGCGGAGGAGTTCGGTGCGGCCGTCGTTGGAGAAGAAGCGGGCCGGGAGGACGCGGGTGTCGTTGAGGACGAGGCGGTCGCCGGGGCGGAGGTGGGTGGGGAGGTCGGTGAACTGTTGGTGGCTGATGGTGCCGGCGGCGCGGTCCACGACGAGCATGCGGGAGGCCTGCCGGTCGGCGAGGGGGTGCCGGGCGATGAGTTCGGGGGGGAGGTCGAAGTCGAAGTCGGAAGTGCGGAGATCGGTCATCGAAGGAGGGGCGGAAAGAGGCAGGGGTCGGTGGAAAATGCTGGGGGGCCGATGGCCCGGCTTCGTGGCTTGGGCGCGCCATGCAATCACGACCGGGACGGTCGTGCCACGGTTTATGTTGAGTGGAGGTCGTTGGCGAGGGCGACGTGACGGAGGAGGGAGGCGAGTTCCTTGCGTTGGCCGGGAGGGTGGAGGAAGCGGACGCGGAGCAGGTAGTAGCCGCCGCCATGGGTTTCGAGGGCGGTGTGGAGAAGGAAGGGGCGGAATTCGAGGTCCCAGGTTTCGGTGCCGGGGCGGGGGGTCCAGCCGTTCTCCTGGAGGTGATCGAGAAAGCGTTGCCGGGCTTGGGAGTCGCTGGCGATGAAGGAGAGTTCGCCGAGGTCCCGGACATCGTCGCGGTAGATGTGGCTGGTCGCCGAGGGGGTGCGCAACATCGGGGGTGGTCCGCCTTTGCGCCAGCGGTTCCAGGAACGGAGGCGGGGGGAGAGCCATTCGGCGAGGCGGAGGAGGGTTTGCGCGGCTGGTCCGTCGAAGCGAGGGGCGAGGGGGCGGCGGGGGAGGACGTGGGTGGCGATGGATTGGTAGGGGGCGGCGCCGAGGGGGCCGTGGTCGATGAGGTCGTCCTCTCCCGCGGAGACGGGACCGCCGGCGTAGATGCAGCCCTCCCAGCGGATGCCGCTGATGGAGAAGCGATCGGGATGGGCGTCGCAGAGGAGGGCTTCGGCGTGGCCGTAGCCATATTGTTGTTTGAGGTAGCGGGGGAAGGAGGTGCGGCGGCGGTGCCAGACGAAGGCGGCGGGGGCGAAGGCGAGCTGCCAGTCGGCATCGAGGAGGCGCCAGCAGAGATCGACATCGTCGCCGGCGGTGCGGAACTGTTCGCGGAAGCCGCGGATGCGTTGGAAGGCGGTGCGGCGGATGGCGAGGTTGCAGCCGGGGAGGTGTTCGGCGCGGGTGTCGTTGAGGAGGACGTGGGAGGGGGCGCCGGGGGCGGCGGCCACCACGGCTTCCTGGAGGCTGCGGGGTTTGGGGGGGATGTTTGGGCCCCCGGCAGCCCCGACGGCGGGGTCGGCGAAGGCGCGGGCCAGCCAGAAGAGCCAGTCGCGGTCGGGTTCGCAATCGTCGTCGGTGTAGGCGATGAAGTCGCCGGTGGCCTCCTGGGCGCCGCGGTTGCGGGCCACGGAAAGGCCGAGGTGTTCCTGCTGGATGAGGCGGACATCCGGGAAGCCATGGACGACGTGGGCGGTGGCGTCGGAGGAGCCGTCGTCGATGACGAGGACTTCGAAGTCGGGGTAGTCGATGGCGAGGCAGGCGGGGAGGCAGGTCTTGAGCAGTTCGGCGCCGTTGTGGCTGCAGACGACCACGGAGAATTTTGGAGGATTCTTGAGGGGGAGGGCGTCGCGGTTGGTGTGAATGGCGTTCTGGAGTTTGCCGAGGGCGGCGAGGGAGGGCTTGGCGCTCCGGTCGCGGCGGGTGAGGCCGAAGCTCCAGTCGTCGATGGTGCGGCCGTTGTTTTGCCAGCGGTCGGACCAGGCAAAGAAGGTGGTGCCGGCGATGCCCGCTTCGAGGCATTCGGTGAGTTGGGTGGTGAGGAGGTCGGCTTGTTCCTGCTCGGGGTGGCGTTCGGTATCGAGGCCGAACTCGGTGACGAGGACGGGGCGGTCGCCGGCGATGTTTTGGAGGCGTTGGAGGTAGCGGTGGAGGGGGACGGCGTCTTCGAGGTAGATGTTGAAGGCGGTGAAGTCGGCGTTGCGGGGTTCGAGGTATTCGGTGCTGGGGTAGTTGGCGTAGGCGTAGAGGAGGTGGGGGGCGATGGTGCGGCAGGCGCTGATGAGGTGTTCGATGGCCTCGCGGACGCGGCCCGGGCCCATCCAGCGGACCAATTCGGCGGGGATCTCGTTGGCGACGAGGATGGCCCCGAGGGCGGGGTGGTGTTGGTGGGTTTCGAGGAACTCGGCGTAGGCGAGCTCGGCCCCGGTGAGGTGGGAAGCATCGCGGAGGAAGTCGCGGGTCCAGGGCCAGGGGATGGAGGCGAGGACGCTGAGTCCGTGATCGGCGGCGGCGTCGAGGAGGTGGCGGTCGGGGGTTTCGTAAACGCGGATGGCGTTGAAGCCGGCGGCGGCGATGCGGGGGAACTCGGCCTGGGGATCGAGGGGGTTGTCCGCGTGGAACGGTCCGTAGGTGACGGCCTTCAGGAAGACACGCTCTGCTCCGCGGCGGAAAAACCGGCCGTCGAGACGGAGTTGCAGGGAAGCGGGCACGGGGGAGAATGGCCACGGGAGGGCGGGGTTGGCAAGGGGAGGGGGAGGGGAATGGGCGGCCTGGAGCGCGGAGGCTGGACTCCGCCGGGGAAGGGGGCTGGCTTGACAGCTGCGGTGGTGAATAGTCTGAGAGATTTGGGAGATAGCCCGGCCGGATCTTGTGGCGGACTGGGTTGGTTTTGGGGCATCTGCGTTTTTGATGGGAGGACTCCTTGTGGCAGGCTTGATCGATTTTGGAGCATATCGCTTTAGACGGGTGGACTCCTCTCCCCCGCGCGGGTCAAGCCCCGTCCCTCCCGGGCGGAGTCGAGCCTCCGCACTCCGGGGGGTGGGCGAAGAAAATTCAGATTGTGGTCACAATGTTGTCGCTGAGGGCGAACAGGGGGTAGAAACCATGCAGTCGGCAATATTGATGAAGGAAGATCTGGATCGAGTGGAGTTCTCGCGTCTGGCGCGGGAGCACCACCGGCTCCTGCTCGTTTACGCCCGGAGTCTGGTGCGGGACGCGTCGGATGCTCAGGAGTTGGTGCAGGAGGCGCTCGTGGCGGCTTGGAAGAATCTGACGCGTTTTGATGTGACGCGGGACTTCGGGAGCTGGCTGCGGGGGATCGTGCGCAACAAGTGGAAGGACCACTGCCGCCGGATGGGGCGGCGTCCGGAGTTTGCGGAGGAGGAACTGGGGGAGTTGGAAGCCAGCATCAGTGCGTGGGAGGCAAAGGGCACGGAGACCGGCGCGGTCTTTGGGGCGCTGGAGCACTGCCGCGGACGGCTCCCGGAGGCGTTTTCGGAGGCGATCGATACCTACTACTACGAGGGGCTTTCCGGGGAGGAGGCGGCGGAAAAGCTGGGGATCAACCCCAGCACGATGCGCAAACGCCTCGAACGAGCCCGCACCGCCCTGCGCGACTGCATGGACCAGCAATCAACCATCTAACAACGACCGACCGATGAATAAGAACGACGATTTGAATGACCGCTTCATGGAGGAACTGCTGCGCGAGGATGCGCGGGGACGTGAGGCCGATGAGAAGCTATTGGCTGCGGTGGACGCGGCGATGGGCGGAGAGGAGGAAGTGGTGAACGTGACGCCGCTGCGGCGGGAGCGATCCCGGGCTCCGTATGCCTGGGCGGCGGCGCTGACGGTGTCGGCGGCGGGGGTGTTGGGGTATATGGGGTGGCGGGGATCGGAGGAGCGGATGGATGTGGCGCTGCTGGAGCCGATGAGCGGGAGGGCGGTCTTGGAACCGGCGGTGCACGAAGCGATGTTTGGGGATCCGGCGGTGTTGATGAATGAGGCGGGACAGGAGGTTGGGAGCTCGCAGATGCAGAAGAAACCGACCGCACCGGGGGTGGCGAGCCCGTTGATCGTGGCCGATCCGTATGGGGATGTGGAAAGCGAGGGGCGGTTGGAAGCAAAGCGGGATGAGCTGCAGGGAGGATTGAAGAAGGAGAGCGACGCGACTCCGGGCAACATGCCCGAGCCGAGCAAGCCAGCGGCTCCCTCCAGTTCCATGGCCCAGGTGGTGCGCGGTGAGGAAGGGGCCTCGGATGCCGCTGCCCGACGGGAAGTCTTAGTCGGCGAGGAAAGCGTGTTTGGCAGGGCGCCGTCCATGCCGGGACAACCTGAGCCGTTGGACGACATCGGGGGGGGGGGAGCATTTCGGCTGGATGCCCCGCCGGTGGATCGGGAACGGTATGGGCAGTTGGTGGATCAGCCGTGGAAGACACCGCAGTTGGCGAACTTTTCGACCTTCTCGGTGGATGTGGACACGGCGAGCTACACGAACATCCGGCGGATGTTGCAGCAGGGGGTGGCGATCTCTCCGGATGCGGTGCGCATCGAGGAGTGCATCAACTATTTTGACTACCAATACCCGGCCCCGACGAAGGGTGGACCGTTTGCGGTGTTGGTGGATGTGGCGACCTGCCCGTGGGCGGCGGACCATCATCTGGTGAAGATCGGACTGAAGGGGATGGAGGTGCCGGAACAGCAGCGGCCGAGCTCGAACCTGGTCTTTCTGATCGATGTGTCGGGTTCGATGAATGACAGTGCGAAGCTGCCGTTGCTGGTCGATGCGATGAAGGTGCTGGTGGAGGAATTGGATGAGCGGGACCGGGTGAGCATGGTGGTCTATGCGGGGGCGGAGGGCGTGGTGCTGAATCCGACGCGGATCAATGAGGAGGGGCGGGGGCAGTTGCTCGCGGCGCTGGACAAGTTGAGTTCCGGTGGCTCGACGAATGGCGGGGCGGGGATCACGCGGGCCTATCAGTTGGCGCAGGAGAACTTCGTGGAGGGCGGGGTGAACCGCGTCATTCTCGCCACGGACGGGGACTTCAATGTGGGCACCACGGGGCAGGGTGACCTTGTGAAGTTGGTGAAGGAGCGGGCCCAGAAGGGGGTCTTCCTGAGCGTGCTGGGGTTTGGCTCGGGGAATATCAATGACGCAATGCTGGAGGCGATCACGAACGACGGGAACGGGAACTACTTCTACATCGACAGCCAGAAGGAGAGCCGGAAGGTCTTCCTGCACGATCTGAGCGGGACGCTGGTGACGATCGCGAAGGATGTGAAGATCCAGGTGGATTTCAACCCGGCGAAGGTGGCGGCGTATCGCTTGATCGGCTATGCGAACCGGATTTTGCGCGACGAGGATTTCAACAACGACAAGGTCGATGCGGGGGACATCGGGGCGGGGCACACCGTGACGGCGCTGTATGAGATTGTGCCGGTGGGTGTCGCGCTGCCGCCGATGGGGGGGGTGGATGCGTCGAAATACGAGGTGCCGGTGGCCAAGCCGGGAGTGCAGAGCCCCGAGTGGCTGACCGTGAAGCTGCGCTACAAGCGCCCGGATGGTGACAAGAGCACGTTGTTGGAGGTGCCGGTGGCGGAGGCACCGGTGGCGTGGGAGAAGGCGGCCGGGGATTTCCAGTTCGCGGCGGGGGTGGCGCTGTTCGGGATGAAGCTTCGGCAGTCGGAGGATGCGAACGATGCCGGATGGGACTTGGTTCGGACCTTGGCGAAGATGGGGAGTGCGCGGGACCTGCACGGGTATCGGGCCGAGTTTCTGACGCTGGTGGACAAGGCGGCGGGGCAGGAGCGGCGGCGGGTGATTCCAATGCCGGAGAATGGTATCGAAGCGCCGCCGGCGGAGTAGAATTGCGTGTTGCCGCAAGGTGGATCAGCCGCGTCCCGGGTTCGGGGCGCGGTTGATTTTTGGGGAGGGGCAGAGGTAGCGGCCCCTCTGCGAGGGGTCGGCGGTTGGGCGGTGGAAGGGGGAGAGGCGTGAGGGGGTGTTTTGCCCTGGCGGGATGCGGAGGGGACCGGGAGGGAAGTTGCGCATTTTGCCGATCGGGGCGGGGAGGCCGACGAGGTGATGTCCGGGAAAGAATTGGGGGGAAATGATGCGGCGCATGGGATATCGCTGATCGGGAGCGTGGGGATCAATCTGGCGCTGCAGTAGATCGCAGCCGGTGGCTGCTCTTCGGCAGGAATGCCGATGCTCCGTGGGAGGGAGACCGGGGGCTAGGCGACTTCGACGAGGGAGTTGGTTTGGGCGGTGATTTTGCCGATGTGGACGAGGCAGGGAGGGGATTCGCTTTCGAGGAGGGCAAGGACGGCGTCCTTGTTGTCGGGTGGGACGCAGAGGAGGAGGCCGCCGCTGGTTTGGGCGTCGGCGAGGAGGAGACGGTAGGCCTCGGGAACGGAGTCGGCGAAGGTGGTGGTGGGTTCTGCCGCGCGGAGGTTGGCGCGGGTGCCGCCGGGGATGCAGCCGCCGTCGATGAAGGCGAGGACCTGTGGATCGATGACGGGGAGGAGGGTGTGGTCGAGTTTGGCGGTGACCTTGCTCTCGCGGCACATGCTGGTGAGGTGGCCGAGGAGGCCGAAGCCGGTGACGTCGGTGCCGGCGCGGACGAAGCCCTGCTCCCCGATGGCGGCGCCGGGGGTGTTGAGGGTGGCCATGAGTTGGGTGGCGGTGTCGGCGAGGGCGTCGGAGGCGAGGCCGCGTTTGATGGCGGTGGTGATGATGCCGGTGCCGATCGGTTTGGTGAGGTAGAGGAGGTCGCCCGGTTTGGCACCGGCGTTGGAGATGACGTGGTCGGGGTGGACGAGTCCGGTGACGGAGAGGCCGTAGAGGGGCTCGGGGTTCTTGACGGTGTGGCCGCCGGCGAGGACGCAGCCAGCCTCGGCGATCTTGTCGGCACCGCCGCGGAGGATGGCGTTGATGACCTCGGGTGGGAGGATGTCGGTGGGGACGCCGACGATGTTCATGGCGGTGATGGGGCGTCCGCCCATGGCGTAGACGTCGGAGAGGGAATTGGCGGCGGCGATTTGGCCGTAGAGATAGGGGTCGTCCACGATGGGGGTGAAAAAATCGAGGGTTTGGACGAGGGCGCGCTGGTCATCGAGGCGATAGACGGCGGCGTCGTCGGAGGTGGCGGAACCGACGAGGAGATTGGGGTCGTGGATCTGGGTGAGGCCGCGCAAAACTTGCGCGAGTTCGGCTTGGCCGACTTTGGAGGCTCATCCAGCGCAGGAGGACAGGGAGGTGAGTTTGCGGATCTCTTCGCGGGACATGCGGGGAGGGTAACGCGGGTGGGTGGATGTGCGAGTGTGATTTGAGGAAGTGGTTATTGGTTATTGGTGAGTGGGGGGAGGAGAAGAGCGGGGCGAGGAAAGGTGCCAGAAGGGGGAAGTGGGGGCGTTTAGGGGCGGATGATGATGGGACGGACTTTGAAGGCGCTGTTGTTGATGGCGGGTGGGGTTTGTGCGGAGCACGGGGGGACGCCGGGGATTGAGGCGCGGAATCGGGCGCTGCGGGAGGAGGTGGCGGGGTTGGTGAAGAATGAGCGGTTGAAGGTGTTCTGGGAGGAGGAGGCGGGGGCGGAGTCTGGGGAGATGGACTTGGAGCGGGTGGGATCCTTGGGGGATCGGCGGGGGCAGAGTGCCTTGGCGGGGCTGCTGACGCATGGGGAGTTCTGCAAGGCGTCGCCTCCCCGGGTCGGTTGTCCTTTCCAGGTGCACTCAAGGAGGAGCGTTCCTGCGGTGAGCGGGTCGAACTGATCGATCCGGACCTCCACCAGGGCGGTATAGTCCGGACTGATGAAACCGGAAGAGGGCTGAATGTTTGTAGAGCCGGTGAGTCGCCGCAGATTCTCTGCCAAGACGCGGCAAATGGCGGCATCGAGTGGCTCGGACCACAGATGCTCGTCGTGAAGTTTCACACGCCCATCGCCAGTTCGGGTCACGAACTCCGTGCGCTCGAGGTATGGGGGGAGAGAGGGTCTGGCAATGGCGACGGCCGGGGACTCCAAGTTTGGCTTCCGCACCGGGATGGAGGCTTCAAGAAGGTGCCGCACGGGATCATCGGTAACCGGTTGGAGAGCGGAGCGTCCTGCGATCAGCAGGAGGGTGGGGAGCAGGGGGAGCAGTTTCATGGAGAGGATTCCTTCCCGCGAAGGAGGGTGTTGGGGTTTCTTTTCAGATCGTCGGTGAGGTCTTTCAGGGCACGTGAGGTGATCTGGGTTTCATGGACGAGGTTTCGCAGATCCAAGAGGATCGGCGAGCGTGGGTCGCCAACCTTTGCCAGTTCTTGGGCGGCATGTTCGACCATTTTGAGGGTTTGATTGGCGTTCATGGCCATGGCCTCGACATCCGCCAGAAGGGGATCCACGCCTTGGTTGAGTTTCGCACTCAGTTGCTTCAATTCATCGAGGGCATCGTTCAAAATCGAAGGGGTTGAAACCAAAGGTCCTCAAGGCGTCGATTTCCTCGTTGGCATTCATGCTTCCCAGGTGGGCCGCGAAGGCCGCTCCGGTCCGACCGCTCATGATGATGGCGGTCATCACCACTCCCATTTCCCGGACCATGGCGACACCGACAAGATCGGCGACGAAGATGCCGGCGCCGAAGTTGGCCAACTGGGCATTGCCGAATCACCTTTTTCCTGTTGCTGTTCGGGGTGCTGTTGATTGAAGGGTTGGTCTGTCTGCTGATGGCGGCACCGTTGTTTTATCTGGTGGGGTTGATGGTGGGGATGTGTTGGAATCTTGCGGTCTTGCCGATTGTTAGTTGGGTGGCGGTGGAGGGGGGGTGGTGGGAGTATGAGACGGAGGGGCCGGCGGTGTTGGGGATGCCGCTGGAGTTGTATTTCGGGTGGGTGGGGTGGGGTGTTGCCCTTGCTGGGGACGGCGTTGGTGAAGCGATCGGGGTGGCTGTATCTGGTGGTGGTGACGATGCTTGCGGTGGGGGTAGATGCGGTGGTGATGCCGCGGTTGGGGCCGGTGGTGGTCTTGTCGGCGGGGTGGTGGTGGGGGGAGGCGATGTTGTTGGTGACGGTGTTGTGGCCGGGGGCCATGGTGTTGTGGTGGACAGCGAAGCGGAATGGGCTGGCGGGGCGGGTCTTGGGGCAGGCGGGGACCTTCAGCGTGGGACTGTTCCTGTTGGTGCCCGCTGTGGAGGTGGGATCGTGGGCGTGGTTGGAAGCGGGGTTTGCGGGGAGGCCGCTGTGGATGGTGGTGGGGTTTGTGGGAGGGGTGGGATTGCTGGGGTGGCTGGGATTTTCGGCAGTGTGGGAGTTTGCGCGGCGGGGTGGGGGGACGCCGGTGCCGTTTGATCCGCCGCTGCGCTTGGTGACGACGGGGATTTATGCGCGGGTGGCGAATCCGGTGCAGATCGCGATGACGGGGTTGATGTTGGTGTGGGGGCTGTGGTTTGACCGGTGGTGGTTGCTGGTCTTGGCGGGGTTGGGGGTGGTGTATGCGGAGGGCTTGGCACGGTGGTCGGAGGGGGTGGATCACCGGGAGCGGTTTGGAGAAGAATGGGAGGAGTATCGGAAAAGGGTGGGGAGGTGGGGGAGTGGGGGAAGGGGCAGGTCGGAGGGTCGAAGGGGGGAGGGAAAGAGGAGACAGAAACGGGTGGAGGGGGCGTTTAGTTTTTGCACGATGTGCGGAAGTGATGAGAATGATGAAGGTGCTTAAGATGAGTTTGTTGTTGGGGATGGGGGTTTGTTTGCATGCGGGGGCGGAGCCGGTGGTCCGGGGGGATCGGCCGGTGGCGGAGTTGCCGGGATTGGAATTGGATGATGCGGCGACGGCGGAAGAGCGGTTGATCCGGGAGGTGTTGGGAATCGAGGGGGAGGGGGCGCTGGTGGCA
>Ga0209284_10004432_pt1 | contig 15788 bp, 25 predicted proteins | sample FRY03_FD_187211 | JGI IMG/M metagenome (GOLD analysis project Ga0209284, IMG submission 187211) | Freshwater microbial communities from Lake Fryxell liftoff mats and glacier meltwater in Antarctica - FRY-03 (SPAdes) (version 2) | ecosystem: Environmental > Aquatic > Freshwater > Ice > Glacier... | reverse complement strand
AGTGTCAAATCAGCCGTCTAGACACTGTCTAGATTCAGGCGATATGGTCACATGAAATGCTGGCCCTGATCCACGCACTCGGAGCACAGGATCCTGATCATCACATACTCCATCACCAGCGGCCGGATGTTCTGGGGCACACCACGTGTTCGGAACCCCATCACCCGTAAAGAGGTGTACGTCCGCCCCGTCTGGTCAGTCAGCCAGTCCGCAGCTGCCTGGGGAGTGCCCTGTAGCGCAATGAACTTTATGGCTAACGTCTTCATCCATGTTTCTCTCGGTCTGATTCGTGTATCACGACGGCGACTACCTGCAGCACGCCAGCCGGCAGGCTCCGGAACCACTCGTTGTACGCTTCGTCGCCGGTACCGCGTTCGTCGTCTGCTATGTACAGCTCACCCAGTCTGACCAGCTCGGCGTCATCTGTGACTGCGTAGTACAGGCCGGACCCGTCCTCGTAGTACACCAGCCAGTCTGTGTTGCTGTCACGCGTCCCCTCCAGCCGATCTACTGCCAGCTGGACCATCCGTCCCTGATGCCCTGTAAAGAGCGCGGGAAAATTCCTTGCGACACGCGCATCAGCTTCTTGCCGACACGTGCAAAGGCTCACAGGCCCGCTCTTTGAAGGATGCGCTCGACGCTATCGTAGCCGAGAGCAGCCGTCATATTCGGGCTGACGAACAACATCGCGCCCTCTGCGCGCTCCTTGCTACCGCGAGGAAACCTCGCAAGCCATCGGGCGAACCCGGGAATCTCCGCGACTCCATCGGCTCTGTTGAGATCGTCGCAGCTCGACGCCGGACGTCCGTTGTACTCCCCGTGGAGTACGCCTACCCCCTCGGCTAGTGCTGCCGTCAGTACACTGGCGATCAACCCGGCCTCGACGGCCTGTCGACGGCCTTTTCTTTTGTTCCTGGAATTTTTCATCTTTTTCACCTGATTGAATTCTTATACGGCTTTAATCACGGATTCGTGCGCCAGCATGCGAGCACCATCTGAGAACCTGACTGGGATAAACCCGGCGGGCAGCGGCAGCATGCTGGCCATCTTGCGAGCAACAGTGGCGCGCTCGTATCGCAGGCCGCCTTCAAGACCGACAAACTCTACTTGGACGGGGGTGCCTGATTTGATGCTCATCTCGTGCTCCAGTCCTTGTTCCAGTTCGATCACTATATACAGATCTGTATATAGTGATAATGCCTTTTAGCTATATACAGATCTGTATATAGACATATAGACAACGCTTATGCCGCTACCGCTACCGCACGCGGCAGCTCGACTATTCCGTCCAGCGCGTTTTCGCGGAGCCTGTCGGCGGCGGCTGCCGTGACGACCAGCTTCAACCCGCCGCGCTGATTCGGATATACGGTGATTCGCTGGACCGATTCCAGGACCCATGCAGATCCCGTGCGACTCAAACTGTATCGGGTGCCTACGGAGGCGTAGCCGTAGGACCTGGAATTCGGACCAGCTGACGCATCTACCAGCCCGCAACCAGCCCGCAGCGTTTTCGGGATGCCTGCGTCCTCCAGTTTCTGCTCTATGACGAGGATGGCGCTGACAGCGTCCAGTGCGTCCAAAGTGAACGAGCCCGCTTTGCCGTTGACCTGATGGAACGCCGGCTCAAACCGATTCGCGAGCTCCTCGCGACGGGCCTTGGCCAGGACCACCAGTCCCTCACTTTTCGCCTTTAGCGCACTCGTAGGAGTGCGCTCGCATGCGAGCAGCGTGATGTCGCGCAGTTCTACCGTGGCGAGTAGCTGATTTATCTCTTTGACCGTGATCTTGAGTTGCTTGCTCATCTCTATCTCCTAGTTGATCGAACCCCGCTACCCCCTCGCAGGGGGGCAGGAAGGAAGATCCGCTAAAGCGCGTTTGTTTCTTGGGACTGGTCAAGCTCCCCAGGGTCACCCACTAAGTACCGCTGAGCGTCTAGATCGAACAGGGAGCAACTTCCCCTGCGAGCGAGCCCATCGCAGAAAAAAGAGAGGGCATTAAGGCCCAGTTTGTTCTCGGTGAACGTCGCGATGATGCCTTTGCCATCGCTGACTATGACCATGACCCCAGTTCTTTTCAGCTCTAGTGCCGTCACTTTCATCTCTATCTCCTGATTGTTGGGTTTCGTGTATCCCGCGCTCATGACGACTTCTCACCGCTCTTGCCGGCTTTTAGCTCGCTGAGGAAAGTTTCGATCACTCCCTGCCGATATATCGCGGATCCCGTGTGACCGCGAAGAGCGCGGATGAATGCGGTGCTGAATGCCTTGGGGAGTGTCAGGCGCGGCTCTTCGGTGTCGAATGCCACCCACACATCTGGCCAGACGTCACTCGCCGCTTCTATCAGATCCACGATATGCCGCGCCCGATGCTCGGCATATTTGAGAGTGCCGATACCCGTCGCAATCGTCCTGCTGCTCGGCAGATGCGTGATCACATAGGATTTGTTCACAGCGGACGGGTTTTTTGACTGTGCGCGATGGATGGCCAGCTGGCCACGGCTGCGCGGTACGGGGTACACGGCAATCTCGCGATTGCCGGTCAGGGTTTTGATCGTCCGGTACTCTCGTTTCATCTCATGCTCCTGTGGTTGAGAGCATGAGATTGTCACGTCACACAGGCGGTGTCAACACCGTTTAGTGAAATGGCTGCACTGTCACTGTGTCAGCCCAGCCAGTGCCAATCCCTGGTCTGGCGGTTATAGACAATCCGCTTTGCCCGGCTGGCAGTGTCCATCATCGCCTTCAGCTGTGTCTGTGAGGCGAATTTTTTAATTTTCGGCTGCGCGACCTCATTGACCAAGACACACACCTCGTCCCACGTGCGTCCCTTCTTAACGCGTAGTATCTCCCGAATAATCATGTCGCGCTCTGTGACCGAGAATTGCTTCTGTCGAGGCGCAGCTTTGCCGCCGCTGTCACGGGGTCGGCCCGACACCGTGTGATAACTCATGTTCACTCGCCCATGGCGCATTAGCGCCGTCGCTAGATCCATCTTCTGCCCCCTCTTTGGTCGCTTTGATTGTGTCCCACGATCGTTTGGTCGCTTCGCGCACGTAGTGGCCTAGCACGTGCGCGTACGTCAGCCCTCTGAGCGGCTGATCGTCCGGCTTTGCCAGGCGAGCCCAGGTTTCCTGCATCGCTACGCTCGACGCTTTGATCATCTCAGCAGCGATCTGCCTGGGCCTCATCCACGTCCCCTCTCGTGCGTGATAGCCCGCAGCTTTTTCAACCGCTCGGCGTGATGCTCTTCAGCAGCGGACAGCTGCCCGGAATACGCGTCGTAAACCTCTTTTTCGGTCTCCCCTGCCGCAGGTGTGGGCTGTGGCCTGAGCCCCGCCAGCGTGGCGAGATCCATGATCGCCTTGTGCCTGTCGTACATCTCGACTTCGATCTCGTCGCCGTCTGCCCGCCGTTTGATCCGCATCTTGCGGATGGTCTGCAGCTGCCTGCGCGGCATGTCCATCAGATCGGGCTTGAGCACCACCCGCTGCGTGACCCTGTAGACCGGTCGCGCTTGATCGTCGAGCAGCAGCATGCCGTCATCTGATCGCAGATACTCGCGCTCACTGCGCATCTCAAGCATATCTGTGATCGACGATTCCGCTATCGCCTCGAGATGCCTCGATGCCCACACCTTGGCGATGTCGGGCTGCAGGAGCAAGGGCTTGACGTACGTCCGGAGCTCGGCGAGCACGACAGGCTGAGTCAGCAGCCACTTAGCCCGATACGGGTGCTGGTACTCGTCCCCGCTCACTATCAGTGCGTCCATCGTCGTGCGGCCTGCCGCCAGAGCCATACAGTACAGCTGGATTGTTTTGGTTACTTCGGTGATCGGAGCCCAGTCGACGCGAGTTTTCTCTTCTGCTTCTTCTGGCTCTGCTTCTTCTACTACTACTACATCAGCCGATACGAGACTTGTCGAGCCGCCGATAACGGGGTCCGGGTGCCCGCCTTTCCCCTGCGCTACCCGCTGCCAGTCGTCTAGAGATTTCATGCTCCAATCCTATTTTGTTGCTCAGCACGTGATCCGTCCACTGTCGCCGCCGCGATATGATCTGCGAGATCCGGTCCGCCGCACTCAATGCAGCGACGGCGGACATGACGTAGACCGGCTTGGGCTGCGCCACTCTCAGCAGATCATCGATCGCCTGAGAGTCCAGCTTGACCGGGTCGTACCGCCCTGCGTCATGACTCGCCAGCAGCGCGACTACGTACCTCGTCATGTCCGCAGGCGTGCCAGCTATCATCTGCCGCGTCCCGCACCCGCATTGCGCAGTGACGCCGACTACCCGATACGCCCTTCGGCCGGGCAAGTCCGCCGGAGGCGCACCGGACACGCGCACAGAGTCTCCGCACACGTGGCAGCGAGTTAAAGCCATTCCGGACGGAAAAACCACAACGCACCCGACACGCCGCCAACGATCAGCGCCCCAACGATCAGCGCCTTCAGCCAGTCCCTGTGCGGCTGAGTCCAGCCGTCCTGCCAGTCGAGCTGAACCAGTTTTTCTTCGCTCATCATGTCTCCTTTCAGTTTACTGTCGTGTGCAACTGTTGCACGTTTCATGCGTCCGATCAACCGAATAACAGAGCGGCTAACTGCTCCGTCAGCGCCCGCTGCGTTCGCGCCATCACGTAATCGTTCGCATCCATACCCGCCGTTTCCGGCATCCACGTGGGCAGGCCGGTTTCTCTTGCGTACCGCCCACCCGCACCCGATGGGTCATTGTCCGCCACTACCCAGCCCCGAAACAATTTTGCGGCGGTGACCAGATTACTCGCGGACATGCAGATCACTACGCGCACATCAACGCGCTTGAGTTGCTGCAACGAGCCCCAGATACTCAATCCGGTCGCCACGCCCTCGCACAGCACTGCCCGGCCCGTCAGTGGGCCGACGACGTGACCCGCTGATGACATCCGTCCGCCTGGGAGGAACAGCTTGGTCCCGTCGTCTGAGATCAGCTGACAGCTTGTCAGTCGCCGGGTCTCGAAGTCTCGCACCGGGATCAGCAACTGGTTTTCTAGCCGCCGTGTGTAAGGCCCGAACTTTCCGACAAAATGCACGTCGCCGGACCAGACCAGCATCCGCTCCTTGGCCAGCCCTTTGCCCACCAGGTACGGATGCCAGTGCGTCTTTGCCTCGCTCAGCATGCGCGTTGCCGTCGCGGCGGCGGACAATTGCCGTCCCGCCACAGCGGCAGCCTCCTCGCGCAGCGCCTCGACCCTCCTGCGAGCTACAGCAGGGTCCGGCTTCCAGTCCTTGTCGGGGTCATCCGAATATCCATGATCGCGGGCCAGCTTGTACAGGCTTGCAATCGTAATGCCGCCGCCGGCCTTGAAAGACCTCCACACCGTCGCGACGGTGCTAGCTTTGTACTTGCTTGACAGTTGCGACCAGCTGTCGAACAGGTCGCGCCCGGCATCGCCCAATTCACTTTTGAGTGCCATCCCCACCGTGATCCACACCTCGCGGTCGTCTGACGGGATGCAGAGGATCGCCCTGTCCAGGGTCATCTTTTACGACCATTGGCTCGCCGCCGCGCATACGCGATGACGTTTTTCGTGATGTGGTTTTGCAGTTCCTTGGTCGCGGCGTTGTGACGGATGTCGAACTGCCATGCATTTTCGGGATAATGACCGAACAAGCTCTTGTACTGGGCGTAGGCGAAGGCCTTAGCCTCGGTAAAATTTCCCTTTTTGCGCATGTAGGCGATCTCGCAGCACCCGTACCACGCCATCCGGGGATCGGCTTTGAACCTCGGGCCTGCCAGGCGCATGTCCGCTTTCGTGAGCTCGACCAGTTCTCCGGCGACCGTTTCAACTTTCGACCGCCGGACCTTGGCGTGCCCACATGCCGGGCACGTCGTCACAGCTGGCCCGATCCCCGCCCCACAGCCGGAGCACAGGATCTCGTCTGTGGCGATGGGCTCCTCTTTGCGGGGCGTGTCGAGATACAGACCCTCGCTCAGGGCCTCTACACCGTGGGCGAAAAAGTCCTCCATCTTCGAAAAGAATCCACGGTAATTCCCCGAATGATCGAGCACCATGGCGAACGCTTTGCCGGGGTTCGGGCGCATCACCCTGCCCAGTTTTTGGATATGGGCGGCGAATGCTTTTTTATACGGCCTCGCATCAATCAGCACCATTGCATTGGGCGCATCGAAGCCTTTGGCAAGGGCCTCGCAGGAGATCAGCCCCATGCATCCGCCATTTTCAAAATCACGGATGTCTCGACGCCGCTCCTCCTCTTGCGACCGGTATGAGACCTGCCGGAAATCCTGACCAATTGCGGCGAACGCCCGGACCAGCTCCTCGCCGTACGCCACGTCAGGAGTGAATACCAGCGTTGGCTGCGGGCCGCCAAACACCTGCGCCGTTTTCTCGGACCACTCTTTTACGATGTCACCGATGATCACCGTGGCCCGGCGCGCCACTTCGCCGTCCGACCACTCTCCAGCAACGGTTTTCGCGCCGGTCATGTCGATCTCTCTCGCCGCGTAGACCCGCAGGGGCACCAAATAACCCTCGTTGATCAGCGTGTCTGTCGTGGTGACGTTGACGACCCCGCCGAAAATGTCCCCCAGCCCCTGGGTGAAAGGCGTTGCCGACAGGCCCACCACGGGTGCGCTGACTTCCTTCATTTTTTCAACCAGGAATTTCCGCATCGTGTGGCACTCATCCCACACGTAAAGGGACGCGTCCGGCAAGTGCCCCCTTGCCTCCAGCGTCTGTGCCGAGCAGATCTGGACCAGCTCACCGCGTCCATGCGTGTTGTTGCCCTGCTCGACGCCGTGTGGGATGTCCGCACTCCAGAATACACGGCTGGTTTGTTCGACCAGGGAAAGGCGATCGACGATGAAAACCGCCTTCCGACTTTTCGTCTGTGCGCGCTTGATCAGGGTCGCCGCCATCACCGTTTTGCCAGATCCGGTGGGCGAGCACAGCACCTGTTTTCTGCGCCCGGCCACGATCCCGTCCGCCAGCGACGAGATCGATTCCTCCTGGTAGGGCCGTAGGATCACAGCCCTGCCCGCTGCAGCTTGGACGTAAGCCCCTTGATCTGCCGGTTCAGTGCGTTCTTGTCGTCGTACAGCTGATCTCGTGTGTTTTCGAGCATGCGGATCGTGGCATGCAGTGCCTTGATCTGGTCTTTTTGTTCCTCCTCCTCGGCCTTGACCGTGCCTATGGCCTGCAGTTCGTCGACCAGATCCTCGACAATCGTTTTCAGCCGCTCAATCTCTGCCTGCAGCTGCGCTTTCTCGGCATCGACGTGTTCGATCGGCTGCACCATCGGCGGATTAACCGGTCGCGGCGAGCCGCTTTTCGGTTTCACGGCTGGAGCGCCGGCCATGACAGCCGGCCCCCGGCCTTCTCTCGCTGCGGCCTTGGCGCGGTATGCCGTACGCTCAGACACGCCGGTTTCATCGGCTATCTCGGCGGCAGTGACTGCGTACTCGACGCCGTTGTCGGCAACCACAGATCGCACCATCACAAGCGCGAGCGCCCGCTGAGTCTCCGTCAGCGATCGACGATGCAGGTTTTTCGAGAGCACGTACGCGCCCGCTGTCACGAGGTCGCCCGGCCAGTCTTTCGCTCGGCACTCCTTTCCCAGCATCTGGCAGGCCCGATATCGATGCCAGCCATCAAGGATCCTGCCCTCAAATATCACGATTGCCTCGCGCTGTCCGCTCGCCTCGATGTCTGCCGCGAAATCGCCAAAGGCATCGTCCGCAAGCTCGGGAAAACACGCGCTCAGCGGATGTCGCTTGAGGTTGTCTGCTGCAAATTCACCCATATCCCCATCTCCAGTTGAGTTACTGCCATGTTGGCAGTAATTGTTGCCTATCTGAAATACGGAACCAGCAGCTGCAGCTGACGATTCACGTCGTTCGAAACGAGAGTGACCCGGCGCAGCGCCCGCTGGTTCGCCACGTGCTGCGGCTTTCCTTGCTTGCGCCCAAAAAGATCATGGAAGCGGCCTCCAAAATCGAGGTATTGACGGATATTGGCGGACAGCCCGCCGCTGTATTCATCTGTCGTCGACGACAAATACGTGGAGTCGATGGTTGTGAGCCTCGACATCAGCGCCCATTGAAGCTCTCCATGGGAGCCCGTCAGATCGAGCGACCGGTTGATCGGCGTGGCCGACAGCACGCTCATCTGCCCGCCGAATTCGTCCCACACGACGCGCAAGATGTCCGCATCGAGACGGCCCGTTAGCCGGGGGACGGTAACCATTGCCACGGCGGCGGCTTCAAGCGCCGCTTCCGCCGTTGCCCGTGTCGGACAGCGATATATCACCCACTCGTCGTTGCCGCCAATATCGCTCACGACACCGACGTCTCGCAACAGCCCGCCCAAAACGCTGAGAAACTCGGTGCCTTCACTACTGATGTACTTCCTGCGCCAAAGTGCACTGGATTTTTCCGCTTTCCATAATACCTCCAGCGCGCTCACGGCTCCGCACCCGAAATTGCTTCCCGAACCACGTAGGCGTACGGGTTCAGCGCGGCGAGAAAGGGGTTGCCCACGCCGGTGGGCCATCGGCCAACGGTAAAACTGGACACCTCGCTTTTGGGCACAGATCTGAGATAAGCGCCACCGCACGCGGCGATCAACACCTCCGTGTTCGCCGCCGTGATCTCCGGATGGCGGTCGAAGCCTCCCCGCCCGTTGACCAGTCGGCCGCCCCCTCGCAGGTAGTCGACGAGCAGACGCTTGCGCCACGGGTGCCCCAGGTCATTCAAATAGCGGGAGCCCAGATAGGTCGGCGGCGTGTAGGGCTCCGGCGGAACACCGGGCATCAAGCCGCTAGCCAACGCTTCCCACTCAAGGGACAAGCCCTCACTTATGTCGAGCGAGCGATGTATGTGGGCCAGTTTCGCTACGCTGTATTTTGGCCCTTGACACTCCGTGCTCAGCGCCGACAGACACTCCGTGTACACCTCCAGGCTCTGGCTGATGCCCAGTAACCTGCGCAGAGTCAGATCTGCAAGATACGCACCAGTGACGGCGTCGTCGGCCGTCGTCTGGCCGTCCAGACACGTCGCTAGCAGATGCGTTTTGACCGCCAATTGCAGGTTCTGCGCGAGGAAATACAACGACACGTTGTTCGGGTGGAACCGCAGCCTCAAGCGACGCCCGAGAACTGTCACCTGCTCTCCTGCCACCTGCTCTAAGATCTCGCTTGTCTTTTCCATGCTGTCAGCCTCATCTCTCCGTCTACGATCTGCTCGATCGTGTCGCTGTCTTCTTTTCGCCTCAGCACCCGGGCGCGGTTGATGTCCCACACCGACCCGCCCCGGGCCTGCACGCCACGTATCACCGCCGCCATGCACTGCTGGTCGGTCATTCGAGGATGACCGGTATGCATGACACAGGAACCACCTTGCCGGCGTACGGCGCGTAGTCCATCCAGACCAGCGGCATGGTCAATTTGCACGCCGCCGCCATGTCGGTCTCGCCCACGTAAAGGTCCGTGAACCACACGGCCGCGTGATAATCCTTTCGCGCTACCCACTCGGCGGCGTGCACAAACGACGTGCCACCGCCCGCGATGACCTTGATCTCCTGATTCGGCTGGACGGCCTCATAGAAAGCCACCACCCCTACGTCGTGGACGATGACGTCCAGTTCGGCGTCCAGCGACTCAGCAATCGCCCGGATCTCTGCCAGCGACTGATCCAGCGCCTTCTGCGGCATTGATCCAGAGGCATCGACGATCAGCGCCAGTGAGCCTGAGCCCTCGGAGTACATCCCCGGCAGATACAGGCCCTGTGCCACGAATCGTCGGTTCACCCGTGACCAGCTCTGGTCATCCCCGGCCGGCGCGGTCAGATAGCGCCAGAGCAGCTCTCTCCAGTCGGCACTTGGTTTGCGCATCCCTGCGAGCAGTCGGTCAATCTCACCCGGCAGGGTGCCTCTGGAGCGCGCCATCTCTCCGGCCTGCAGAACCCGGCTCTGCCATCGGCCTTCCGATTCTTTGCTTTTAGACGTCTTCGGCGCGTCAATGATCGAGCCACCGCCACCGTAGTCCGGTGCCTGGCCATCGCCATCCCCATCGTCCGGCGGCGCGTTGCCGCCCGGTGAGTTACCCTGCTGCTGCTCCTTCTTTTCCTCCTGCTCTTCCCGCTCCAGCAGCGCGTATATCTGCTCTGCCGAAAGGCCCTTGTAATTCGGGTTGTACTTTGCTGATTGCGGGATTTGAAATCCGGAGTCTGCGAGCACGATGTTCACCACCGCGTCGCTCGCAATGTTCCACTTCTTGGGGTCTCTGCCGGCAGCTCGCCACGGGTGCCGCAGTCCAGCGGTCATTCCGTTGGCAGCAACCGCGAACCGCAGGTACTCCGGCCGCTCGGTCGCGGCCCACTCCGGGTTGAAGTAGAAGTTGTCGCCGTCCGTTGCCGTGGTCTTGACAGCAGTGGTCTCGATGACGTTCTGCTGTAAAACAAGGGGTCCGAAGAACGACTGCTGCTGCACGACCATCGACCGCGCCTTGGCGATCTCGCGTCTACCTTTGCTCATCTGTTCCATCACGTCCCCCTCCTGGTGTGAATGCACATCGTAGTGCATTCATTTTACCTTGTCAAGATCAGATCACGCCTTCAAACTTTTTCAGCGCGCTGTCGATATCCGCCCGACGCTTGGCTCGCTCGGTCTCCGATGTGCGCAATTTATCGACCGACGTCGATGCAATCGCCGCCTGAACCGCCTCGGCCAGATCGATCAGGGAGGGGTCATCGTGGATGCCCAGGCCCTTCGCGACCAGTATCGCCTCGTCCAGCAGGATAGAGAGGGTTTCGCTGTAGATCTGCCCTCCCAATTCCTTCGCGTCCAGCCGTGCGATGAACTTCCGGCATCGACCGACCAGCCGCTCAACGACCGCTGCGTGAGCTGCATCGAGGGCCAGTTGCTTGGCCTTCGCGAACGACTCTTCCAGTGCGGCGACCTGATCGTCACCAAGATCCTTGACCCAGGCTTTTACCTGATCGCTTTCAGGCATCGGCGCAAAGTCCGAGCTGATCGAGAAGGCCTTTCGCAGTTCCTGCGCGGTCGGGTACTCAGTCGCGTCGAACATCGCACCGAGGTAATACTGAGCCTCGGCTATTGCCGCGTCCAGATGCGCCGCGAGCGCATCAACCGCAACCGCCAGATTGCTTTTGGCGGCAGCGATCGTCACCACATACTCGCCGTACAGGTCCGTCGTCAGTATGCGGTCGCCCTTGGCGATGTACGCCCCGGTCAGCCGCTCGTGATCGGCCCGGCACTGGCGGATGATCAACTTGATCTCGCTCAGGCGATCCTTCGGCAGTAGTCGCTTGTTGTAGTTACCGGCGAGCGCAGGATCTGCGCCCTCCGCTTCGGCAGCCTTCCGGCTAACCACTTCGTCTTTTTTCGTTGTCGACCACTGTGAGATGGTCAGCGTTACCAGCATTAGTCGGCTCATTTTGCGTGCTCCCGTCCATTTTTTATGGACCATTTAATGTAGGCGGCGGTTGATTTCAGATCTGGTGATCGGCGTGCGCTATCGCTCACCAGCAACGCTTCAAACTCTGCGCTCAGGCGGCTGGCGTACCGGTGCGCGCCGTCGACATTGCCTTTGTTCGTCCGGTGGGCGATCGCAGCACACAGGGCAAACGTCACCGTCGGATCGGTAGGCACTGGCGACCCGGTCGGGTTGTTGATGCACTCCTCCGGGTCGGGCATCTGGGCAGCGATGTCGAGGTAGCCCAGAAAGGCCGCCGCTTCACCGTCGCCGATTGACCCGGCGATCAGCGCCTGGGTGACTTGGCGATCTGACAGATCGTCGCCCTTGATGATGTTGCTGACGAACTCCCACGTGCGCGGCGTCGGCTGGCCCTTGGTCGGCGAATCTGACCGCCACTTGTGCAGGCTGTCCGGGCTGATGTTGCGCAGGTACACCACAACATTGATATCGATGTCCGCGTCTATCGCCCACTCGGTCCACTCGTCATGGTCAACCGCCAGACCCAGATGGATGAATCGGCCTTCCAGCGCGGTGCCCATCGCGTTGACGATGCCCCGGTCTGACGCATTGTTGCCCAGCGCAACCATGGAAACTTTTTTTGGCAGCACGTAGTCACCCAAACCGCGGTCAAGGACCAGTTGGTACATGGCAGCCATCACCGATTTTGTTGCTGAATTGAACTCGTCCATCACGATGACGTCGTCCGCATCCGGATCCGTGGGGAACAGTTCGGGCAGCGCCCAGCGGGTTCTGCCGTTGACAACCTGGGGTATGCCCCGGCTGTCGACGGCGTCCCACTGACTCAGCCGGATGTCGATGATGTTGCGACCCGTGGCCGCGAAAGCGCCCGTGGTGACAGCCGATTTCCCGATCCCGGGGGAACCCCAGATGAAGGGGACCCGCCCGGCGGCGGTGACACGTGCTATGGCCCGCGACAGGGCGCGGGCAGGCAGCACGTTGAGTTGAAGATCTGACATGTTTCGCTCCGTTTGTTTGACTCGACGGACGCATCTTGCATCACGACAGCTGAGCGTGTCAACACTGTTTGGTGAAATTATTTTATCTAATGATGTTGTGCCTACACAGACCCGGTGCTAGTATTTCCTGTCTCAGTCACTGCCAACATGGCAGTCAAGAGGTTAAGCGGCTAGACGTACCGCCTAGCGGCTAGACGTACCGCCTAGCGGCTAGACGTACCGCCTGGCGGCTAGACGTACCGCCTGGCGGCTAGACGTACCGTCTAGCGGCTAGACGGATAACGCACAATCACTGCCATGTTGGCAGTCAGGAGGAACCATGAATGGCCAGAAGGCGAGAAAAATACTGTTTTTGCAGGAGGCGATTGCAGTTATAGACGATGCGACCGCGAAGCTGGAGGACGTGGCGGACCAGATCGTTGCGGCGAACGACCCGCCGTACATGGCGGTCTCGGCCAGCCTGTACATGGGCTGCGAAGCCGTCGAGCAGGCATACCGGCAGATTTTCAGTCTGCTGGTCGAAAACGATGACAGCTTTACGGAGAAGGCTTTGTTAGATGCAATAATCGGAGGTTCGCTGAAGCATTCCGAGGAAATCCGCGCCAAGATATCAGCCATTGGTGCCATCACAATACGGAGGCCCGCATGAGCAAGGATCTGTTTCGTAAGACGGAGGCCCGCATGAGCAAGGATCTGTTTCGCAACCTCATCGACCTCGCTCGGGCGAAACCCGGATTCCGTCGGGCTAAATACAAGCCGGGTCAGGATGGTGAGCAGGACTATCGGTACGATACCTCGCGGGCTTCAAGGGATTTCCGGGAGATCCTCGCCATCGAGTGTTGGGTGGATGCGTCGAACCGGTACCCGTGTCCGCAGGAATACGTCGAATCGACGGCCGGATCTCCGCTGCGGCTGGTGTATTTAGACAACCAGCTGGGGTGGAGAGCGAATTGCGATAGCGTCGCCGTCCGGGCTCATGTGTTGAATCTGTTGAAGCGAGTTATCAGGGGTTCCGCATGACCACCGAGAAAGAAGATCACGATCACAATCAGGCATTCATCGACACCTATCTGGGCCTGCTGGCCCGCCTTTCGGAAGGTACGTCTGCGCTCTGCGAGGACGCGTTTGCTATGGTCAAAGCCCATGATCCCAGGCTGATCGACGTAGGCATCAAGCTGTGCCGGTCAGCGGATAATACAACCGTTGCTGCGCGTCAGGTTATGCTGATTTTCCAGAGTTATTTGCGCGAGATGAACGCATCGCCAGAGCTGGATGCGCTGATCATCCGATTGGATGAGAGCGTTAAAATGACGGTCTCTTTCCAGGAAAGCCTCACGGATGCGATCCGGAGGGCGCGGGGCAGGAAGAAAGCAATGTTGCATTAACGAGTTGAAAAAAAGAAGCCGCCCACTTGACTTACATCAGGAGGGCGGCTCACTCTTGCGCTGTCAGGGAAATGTGCGTTCCCACACATAGACTGGGAGGGAGGATTGTCTATTTGCGCAAGCGAATAATACCTCTCTTCCCCGTCTCGTGTAAACCACTCTTCCCGCAGAAACGTCGTTCTCATTTGGCTCGCCCGTGTATTTTTAGGCCTGCCAGGGAGCGGCGCGCCGCCTAGTTCACCGGAGACGGCTTGACAACAATTCCGGAAACACGCTCACGTAATGCTGAGGCGCATCGAGGCAGCGCCGCCCCTAGGGGGCAACGAACGTTCGTTAAAAGGTCCCATATTCTGTTACTGCCAACATGGCAGTGACGGCGCGACGGGAGTCCGCCAGCTCGACTGGCGGGTGGGGGGTTTGGCCAACCTCGGCTTCGGGCCGGAATCAGGTGAGCGGAAATATCAGCGCGTGTGTACATAGTTGGTCAGAGGGGGAGACGTCGGACAGATTCTGTCAGTCGTGTCTCGAAGACCAGGGAGAATGGCAGGTGGTGGGACCGGACGCCTCTGATATCACTATGGCTGAAAAAAACGACAAACTGGCACTGCCAACATGGCAGTGATCGACAAGGAGCCGATATGGACCCAATGATCCAAAGAGCCCGCGAAGTACTTCGCTACGACCCCGACACTGGCTGGTTGATTCGGACGGTGAGGATGGGTGCCCGGGGCATGATCGGAATGAGAGCCGGATATCGTCATAATACCGATGGGTATCGACGCGTAGCGTTCGACGGCAAGCAATATCGGGAGCACAGAATAATTTGGGCCATAGTGACCGGCACGTGGCCGTTACAAATAGATCACATCAACGGCGTGCGCGACGAAAACCGTTGGATCAATCTGCGAGACGTTAGTAACCGAGAAAACTGTCGGAACAAAAAGCGTCCCGCTAACAATACGTCCGGGGTAACCGGAGTTTACTGGCGCGGTCGCAATCTCACATGGGTCGCCCGAATCAGGCTGAACGGCAAGATGGCCAATCTTGGCAGCTTCGCCACCTTCGACGAGGCCGTTGCCGTACGCAAGGCTGCCGAGGTCGAGCATGGATTCCATGCCAATCATGGCCGCTGATCTAGCGATGACCGACCCAATGATCCAAAGAGCCCGCGAAGTACTTCGCTATGATCCAGACACGGGCTGGTTGATCTGGACGGTGAAGATGGGTCGCCGGGGCATGATCGGATTCCGAGCCGGATCAATTGATAAACTCAGCGGGTATAGGCGGGTGAAGCTCGACGGCAAGATGTACAGGGAGCACCGGCTGATTTGGGCGATGGAGACTGGATTCTGGCCGATCGAGATCGATCACATCAACGGCGTGCGCGACGAAAACATATGGGCGAACCTCCGAGAGGTGAACCACAAAGAAAATCATCGGAACAAGAAGCGTTATGTCAAGAACACATCGGGCGTGACTGGTGTCAACTGGCACAAGCTGGCAAACAAATGGCGTGCCCTCATCAGGCTGAACGGCAAGACTCTCCACCTCGGTTTATTCGTCGACTTCGAGGAAGCCGTCACCGTACGCAAGGCTGCCGAGATCGAGCACGGATATCACGCCAATCATGGCCGCTGATCTAGCGATGACCGACCCAGTGATCCAGCGTGCGCGACAGGTGTTTCGCTATGATCCTGGCACGGGCTGGTTGATTCGGACGGTGAGGATGGGTGCCCGGGGCATGATCGGAATGAGAGCCGGATCAATTGATAAACCCTGCGGGTATAGGCAGGTGTGCCTCGACTACAAGATGTACAGGGAGCACCGGCTGATTTGGGCGATTGAAACTGGCACGTGGCCCGTTGAAATAGATCACATCAACGGCGTGCGCGACGAAAACATATGGGCGAACCTCCGAGAGGTGACTCACCAAGAAAATC
>Ga0209284_10004430_pt1 | contig 15791 bp, 10 predicted proteins | sample FRY03_FD_187211 | JGI IMG/M metagenome (GOLD analysis project Ga0209284, IMG submission 187211) | Freshwater microbial communities from Lake Fryxell liftoff mats and glacier meltwater in Antarctica - FRY-03 (SPAdes) (version 2) | ecosystem: Environmental > Aquatic > Freshwater > Ice > Glacier... | reverse complement strand
AACCGTTAGGTGCAAGCGTAAAGAACGACACAACAACCATCAACAGGCAGACAATAAAACGAAAAAAATAAACCATTTTGACAAGTGACCAACAACATAGAAACGATATTACAAACGGACAACGAGTAAGCCGATACTCTTTGCCGACCCTATGTTTTTTATTTTTTTTCCACCGCACTTTTTTAAAAACAATTTTAGCCAGCCACACAAACGGCACATTTGGTTTTGCCCCAACCGCACAAGCCGACACACAGGCAAAACCAAAAGAGCCGTTTTTTAGCCAACGCACCGACAATAATTCGTATTTTGCACAAATGAATTTGAATAATTAAATGATTGATAAAAAGACGCTTTCTGAACGTGATATATGCACAAAGTTTATTACTCCTGCGGTTGAGAAATCGGGTTGGAATAGACTGACACAGTTATTAGAAGAAGTTTCGTTCACAGACGGAAAAATATATGTTAGAGGTAAACTGACAGCCAGAGGAAATCAAAAACGAGCCGACTACATTTTATATTACAAGCCGAATATTCCAATTGCAATCATTGAAGCAAAGGACAACAAACATTCAGTTCGTTCTGGAATTCAACAAGCTTTGGACTATGCTCAAATACTTGACATTCCTTGTGTTTTTAGTAGCAACGGTGACGGTTTTTTATTTCACGACCGAACCGCAACAGACGGAAACATTGAAACCGAAATCGGCTTAGACGACTTCCCCACTCCCGAACAACTTTGGGAGAAATACAAAAAATACAAAGGTATTACAACACCAGCAGCTGAAAAGATTGCTTCGCAAGATTATTACTTTGACGGCACAAGCCGCAAACCAAGATACTACCAGCAAATTGCAGTAAACAGAACTGTTGAAGCCATTGCCAACGGACAAAACCGAATTATTTTGGTAATGGCAACAGGTACAGGAAAAACCTATACCGCTTTTCAAATTATTCACCGACTTTGGAAAAGCGGAGCAAAAAAACGAATACTTTTTTTAGCAGACCGAAACGCTTTAATTGACCAAACCCGAAGAGGCGATTTCAAACACTTTAAAGATAAAATGACGGTGGTAAAACACCGACAAATTGATAAAAGCTATGAAATTTATTTGGCTTTGTACCAAGGCTTATCGGGCACAGATGATGATGCCAATGTGTACAAACAATTTTCGCCTGACTTTTTCGACCTCATTGTAATTGACGAGTGCCACAGAGGAAGTGCGAAAGAAGATAGCAGTTGGAGAGAAATTTTATCCTACTTTAAAAATGCTACGCATATTGGTTTGACAGCAACACCAAAGGAAACCAAAGAAACAAGCAATACCGAATATTTTGGCGATCCTGTTTATACTTATTCCTTAAAACAAGGAATTGACGATGGTTTCCTTGCTCCTTATCGTGTAGTAAGAATTGGTTTAAATGTAGATGCCGAAGGTTGGCGACCCAACCAAGGGAAAACCGATAAAGACGGAAATCCAATTGAAGACCGCATTTACAACCGAAAAGACTTTGACCGCAATTTAGTTATTGAAGAACGAACGGAACTGGTTGCTAAAAAACTAACGGAATTTTTAAAAGGTTACGACCGCTTTGCTAAAACAATTGTGTTTTGTGTGGACATTGACCACGCTGAAAGAATGCGAACAGCATTGGCAAAACAAAATGATGATTTGGTTGCCGAGAATTATAAATACATAATGCAAATTACTGGTGACAATGACGAAGGCAAACGTGAGCTAGACAACTTCATTAATCCCGAAGAAAAATATCCAGTCATTGCAACCACATCAGAGTTGATGACTACTGGTGTTGATGCTCAAACCTGCAAAGTAATTGTATTGGATGCCAACATCAATTCAATGACCAAGTTCAAACAAATTATTGGACGAGGTACGCGTATTAATGAAGAATTTGGGAAACTCTATTTCACCATTTTAGATTTTAGAAACGCAACAGATTTGTTTGCCGACAAAGATTTTGATGGTGACCCAATTCGTGTAAAACCAGTTTCGCAAGACGATGATTTATCATTGGTTGTTATTGAAGAAGAAGAAAATACGGTTACCGTTTTAGATGAAGCAACAGGCGAAGAAATAGTTTTTGAAAAAGCTAAAATTCGTTATCCTGATGGCTCACATCTTGATGGGAATTGGGTTGCAAGAGACCCTGATGCCAGACGAGAAAAAATTTATGTAAAGGGTGTTGACGTTTCCGTTTTGGTGAGCCGTGAAATGTATTTTGACCAACACGGAAAACCAATAACAACCAGTTTAAAAGAACATACAAAAGAAATCATCAAAGAAAATTTTTCTTCGTTAGATGACTTCCTAAACAAATGGAACACCACCGACCGCAAAGAAGCCATCATTGCGGAATTACAAGAACAGGGCGTAATGGTGGAAGCCTTGTATGATGCAGTAAACAAAGAAGTGGATTTGTTTGATTTGATCTGTCACGTTGCGTTTGACCAACCACCTTTAACCAGACAAGAAAGAGCAAACAACGTAAAGAAGCGAAACTACTTTACAAAATATGGCGAACAAGCCAAGAAAGTTTTAGAAGCATTACTTGACAAATATGCAGATGAAGGCATTACCAACATTGAAAGTATAGAAGTATTGAGAGTAAATCCTTTTGACGAATTTGGTTCACCAACCGAAATCATAAATCAGTTTGGTAGCAAAGAAAAATATTTGGAAGCAGTAAGAGAATTAGAAATTGAACTTTATAAAACAGCGTAAGAAAGAATGAGTAATATAAGTGGAATTATAAAAAGCATTCAAACCATAATGTGGCAAGACACAGGACTGAATGGCGATGCACAACGCATTGAGCAATTAGGTTGGATGCTTTTCTTGAAAATATTTTCGGATAAAGACAAAGAACTGGAGTTACTAGATGATAAATACACATCTCCGATTCCCGACAAATTTCATTGGGTAAAAGAAAAAGGTAATTGGGCTGGAGACGATGAAGGAATGACAGGCGATGAACTATTGGAGTTTGTGGACAGACAATTGTTTCCTGCATTACGCAATTTAGATTTAAGCACAGGCAACCAACGTGCAGTTATTGTTCGTGAAGTATTTGAAGGCAACAATAATTATATGAAAAGCGGTATCAACATTCGCAAGGTGTTGAACAAGCTGAATGAAATTGATTTTAACATTGCCAAAGACCGCCACGCTTTTGGGGAATTATACGAAACCATTTTAAAAGAATTACAAAGTGCAGGTAAGAGTGGCGAGTTTTATACACCAAGAGCAATTACACAATTTATTACTGAAACCATCAATCCTCAATTGGGCGAAAAAATTCTTGACCCTGCTTGCGGAACAGGTGGTTATTTAACTTGTGCTATTGAGCATTTAAAGAAACAAGCTAAGAACGTAAAAGAAAGAAAAAGCATTGAGGAAAACATTGCAGGTTGGGAGTACAAGCCATTACCGTATTTATTAGCAACCACCAATTTAATTTTACACGACATTGAAATACCCAACATCAAATTTGGCGATGCTTTAGACCAACCTTTGAGCAACTTTACCGAAAAGCACCGAGTAAATGTAATATTGGCAAACCCACCATTTGGTGGCATTGTAGCCAACAACAACGAAACCAATTTTCCGCAAACCTACCGTACTAAAGAAAGTGCTGACTTGTTTTTAATCTTGATGATTCATTTGCTAAAGCAAGACGGAAGAGCAGGAATAGTGTTGCCTGATGGCAGTTTAACTGGCGATGGCGTAAAACAACGTGTACGCCAAAAACTATTAGAGGATTGTAACCTACACACCATTATCCGTTTGCCCAACTCGGTATTTCAACCTTATGCTACTGTTGCGACTAACTTGTTGTTTTTTGACAAAGGCAAACCCACCAAAGATATTTGGTATTACGAACACCGAATGCCCGAGGGCTATAAGGCATATAACAAAACCCGACCAATACAAGCAAAAGAATTTGAACCTATTAAAAAGTGGTGGAACAAACGCAAGGAAAGTGAAATTTGTTGGAAAGTAAATGTTAAAACTATAATTGAGAATGGATATAATTTAGACATCAAAAACCCAACTAAACCAGAAGAAGAAAAAGAACACACAAGCAAAGAATTAATTGAAATGCTCAAAGGCAGTTTTAAAAAAAGTAATCATTTATTAGAAAAACTAATCAAGGAAATCAAATGAGTCTAATGAGAATTGATGAAATATTTAGTTTTGAAAAAGGCATTCTTCAAAGTTCAAAGTGTGTTCCTGGTGAATATAATTTTATCACAGCGTCATCAGACTGGAAAACACATAATGAATATACACACGATTGTGAAGCATTGATTTTTGCTGCTGCTGCATCGGGTTCTTTGGGTAGAACACATTATGTAAATGGCAAATTCGTTTCAAGCGATTTGTGTTTTATAATCACTCCAAAAGACCCAGAGAACTTACCTGTTGATTTAAAATTCTATCATATTTTATTCAATGAATTGAAAGACGAAATTGTAAGAAACACAAAAGCAGGAACTTCAAAGGAAGCAATTGGGCTTGGAAGCTTTGGTAAATATGAATTGCCCTATTTAGATATTGAAACACAAATAGAAATCAAAAATCGGTTTGTAAATTCAGAGGGATTAAAATCAAATCTAACAGCTGAATTGAATATGCAAGTTGATTTAGTAAAAAAACTCCGTCAGCAATTATTGCAAGATGCTGTGCAAGGCAAATTGGTAGAGCAAAATAAAAAAGATGAACCTGCAAGTGAATTGCTTAAAAAAATAAAAGCAGAAAAAGCAAAACTCATTGCCGAAAAGAAACTCAAAAAAGAAAAAGAATTAGCACCTATCAAACCCGAAGAAATCCCTTTTGATATTCCCGAAAATTGGGTGTGGTGCAGGTTGGGGGTGATTTGCGATAATATTACTAAGGGCTCTTCACCTAAATGGCAAGGTGTGCAATATGTAAGCGAAGACAAGGGAATATTATACATTACCAGTAAAAACGTTGATAGTTTTAAAATTGATTTAACTAAAGCGACATATGTAGAGGAAAAGTTTAATCAAATTGAACCGCGTTCAATACTAAAAAAAGGTGACCTTCTTACAAATATTGTTGGAGCATCAATTGGGCGTACAGCTATATTTGACTTAGATGTTGTAGCAAATATTAATCAAGCTGTTTGTATTTTAAGAATAGAGCATAAGAATATAGATAAAAATTATTTACTTTATTTAATGAACTCCAATCTTGCATTGAAAATGATGACTGATGGCTCTTTCGCCCCAGGGAGAGCAAATTTAAGTATGGGAAATATTGCTTCATTTTCAATTCCACTTCCACCTCTTGATGAACAAAAACGTATTGTTAAGAAACTTGAAGAGTTAATGCAAAATTGTGATGAATTGGAAGAAAGCATACATCAAAGTGAATCACAAAATGAAAAATTATTACAACAGGTTTTGAGAGAGGCGTTGAGGAAAGAACCAGTTGAAGCGTAAAAATAAGAAAGAAGCCCACGCAATTTGCAAGCACAATTAAAAACCGCACAAGCCAACACATGACCAAAGTTTTTAATAGAGCTTGCAAAGCCGACCCAAAAGAAAAATTGTTTTTAAAAAATTTCCAACGCTTCAAAAAAAATAAAAAACTCAACGCACAGCCGACACTCAATGACACGACAACTCAATAACGACAATGGTTTACAAGGGCGTTGGACAAGAACGCCAGCACCTAACAGCACCTAAAATAAATTGGCGGTTCAGTGCTTCGTATGACAGTTTTGTGGTTAATCGAACATTGGTGCTTCGTATGAAATTTAGTGGTGAAAATCGCCAACTTCTTTTAGCTGCAAAACGTTACCACACATACTAAAAAGACACAGACCGACAATAAAAATAATTTTGAGGGGATTTTCAAGACGTAAAATGCTAACTTTAGTCTGTGGTGTGGGTTGCATACTATAAGTAGCTTTGCCCCATTGTAATTTATTCAATGGAGAGCAGAGAAATTTTAATAAAATTCGGTCAACGTGTTCGACAGTTGAGAAAAGAAAAAAATCTTTCACAAGAAGACCTTTCTTTTAAAGCTGACTTACACAGAACGTATATCGGAATGATAGAACGTGCTGAAAAGAATATAACTCTTGTCAACATTGAGAAAATTGCGAAAGCACTAAATGTTGACATAAAAGAGTTATTTAACGGCTAAAAATAAAATTCCAAGCTTACCACAGCTTCTAAAAAGTAAAATATACAAGACTGGGCAAACAAGAGGTGCTGACGATGATGTTATTTTTCAAAATAGAGTCAATCGAAATAGTACTGTTTTAATCCCTTATGATTTTTTTGATTTAACAAATCAAGCACCTGATAATAAAGGAAATTTTGAAAATGGTTTTATAGTGCTCATTAACCCTGTCGACTACTTTTGGAAAGAAAATTTTCAAATAGAAATGACTTCCAAAGGTTTAAAACTTGGGAAAAACGCACTTCTTTTTTACGAAACCCGACAACAATGGAATGAATATAATCCAATTAGTAAAAAGCTAAAACCAGCTAATAGCAGAACGGAGCCTCTAGGCGGAAGTTTTGTTGCTAGAGTGCCTTCTACAACTACCAAAATAGTCCCCCGTTGGGCGAAGTCTTCCGAAGGATGACTTCGCCCTTGAAGTAAAAGGCAGTCTTCGACTGCACCACCCAAATGCTGCAATAAAGCATGACGTCCTATTCTAACCCGCGAACTTTGATCTGTGATCGTAGTTCCGCCTTCCCTCTGACAAATAAAACCAATAAACTAGTCCTCCGAACTAAGCTCCCCACCCACCTGAGTCTCCTCAGGCTTCCCAAAAATAACACTTAAAAAAGGGCTCTGGGTACCCAAACCCAGATTAAGGCAGCCTTGTTGTTCGTCGAAGAAATGTTTATCAAAAAAAAGCTTTCCATCTTTTTATGATTACATTTCAGGCGGTATTGTCTTACTATACCTGATTCATCAAACAACATCATCCCAAACTAAAAATTATGAGATTTTGGTCTACTAAGGCAGTGGCAGCAGCTATTTGTCTTTTCTTTTTTGCAACCCATTCCTTTGCCCAAAGTAGCTTTGTCTACGGCGATCCTCTCCCCGATGCCCCGGAGCTAGCGCCCCGCGGTGAGTACAAAATTGGTGTTCGAACGCTTGACTTTATCCACAAAGGGCAGGTCGATGTACTAAAATCCAAAAATGGCGTAGAAGCTATTTACGACCGGCCACTCAAAGTGGAAGTTTGGTATCCGGCCGCCGTTGCGGCGGGGGTAGAACCCATGACCAATTATGACGAAGTAATGGGTACGGCCAACGATCCTAAGCGTCCGCTCATTCCTTTTACATTCAAAGGTAGAGCCATGCGGGATGCGGCGCCCCTCAGCGCCAACGGAGCGTTTCCATTGGTGGTGGTGTCGCACGGCTACGTAGGTTCACGCTATCTACTTACTTATTTGACCGAAAATCTGGCTTCCAAGGGGTACATCGTGGTGGCGATTGACCATACGGAATCAACCTTCCGCGATGCGGCGCCTTTTCCCAGTACGTTACTTAATCGGTCGAAGGATGTACTATTTATCGTGGACCAGATGGCCAAATACGGCATGACCGAAAACAAGCAGTTTCTCGCCGGGTTGATCGATGCCAACAACACTGGTATCATTGGCTACTCCATGGGAGGCTACGGGGTACTTAATGTAGCCGGAGCCGGATACAGCGAAGCCATGGCAAAAACGTTTGGTGCCATTTCGGGCGGAAGCAAAGCCATTGAAGTCCGGACAGCTGGTAATAGCGAATACAAAGCCTCCATCGACCCACGCATCAAGGCCGTGGTAGCTTTTGCTCCTTGGGGCATGGAACGTGGCGCTTGGGACGCCGAAGGACTAAAAGGACTAATGACGCCAACTCTTTTTATTGCCGGAAGTCAGGATGATATTTCGGGCTATGAAAAAGGAATCAAAGCGATTTATACCGGAGCCGTCAACGCTCCCCGGTACATGCTTACCTACGAAAACGCTCGGCACAACGTAGCGCCTAACCCTCCTCCGGCGGAATCCTTACAGGCAGGTTTACCTTTTGACGAGTATTACCGCTACGCGGAACCCTCCTGGGACCAACGCCGGATCAATAATATCAATCAGCATTTTGTGACGGCGTTTCTCGGGATTCAGTTGAAGAATAAAGACTACGGCAAGTACCTCGACCTACCCGAAAACTCCAACGACAAAACCTGGGCGGGCTTTAAAGGGCGTTCCTCGGTTGGATTGGAGCTTTTGCACGGCACTCCGGCCAAGTAAATACCACTTACACAAAAGGCCTCCTTACCGAATTGATGGGTAAGGAGGCCTTTTGTGTAGCTGTAAGTAGCTACTAGCTTGTAGCGAAACCCCGGCCGGCCGTTATCTTTTTTATCTACTTGATGGTCAATATATTATGATTTTATTTGCGTACATTTCATAGAATCATAATGCCCTCATTTACAGATAAATAAATCCTAATTCCTGACACCTACTACCCTTAAAATGGGTGATAGTAGGTGATCTGTTGGATGGTACCCGTCCGGTTGAATAGTTCGCCCGTGAGATCGGATGACAGTACGTTCCCGGCTATTTCTACCACGGTACCGTCAGGCCGCACTACCTCTATTTTGGATTCATTCCCGGTAGCATACACCACGGGTACCTGACAATAGGTGAAGGCCAGACTTCCCTTGGCTACGGTCAAGGACTTTTTATTTCCTTTTTGGTCGAAGTAGTCAAACGACTGCTCTGTATCCAAAAGCTCCTCCTTGTTCATGATGCTGGGCTCGAAGGAAATAATCCCCTGCTTCACCAGTACACCAAGTTCCGCCCAGCGGTTGATAATATCTTCCTTTACTTGTCCGGTCATACCCGGCTGTTGTACACCGGCGTTTCCGGGGGTGTGTGAATACGCATCCGTTGGGAAGGCGCCGTACAAATCCGGTAATTTATTGACGCCGATACCCGCCCGGATTTCGTAGTAATGATCCACTAGGTTTCCGATTACTTCCGACGATACTCCGTCCCGGCGACCAATGAAAATATTTTCCTGCGTAGCGAGTAGTAGCTTGGACACCATGTGCCAGTAAATACAGCCTAAACCTTCGTAGCCATAGAACGTACCCGAGCGTCCGGTAAAGGACTTGTGGTCAAACATTTTTTCAAAAACGGCCCGGTAACTGTCGTACTCGTTCTCAACCAGATCAGGGTAGCCCCGCGTGGCTAAGGCACCGAGGGCTGACTTGACATCATTCGCATTAGTAAAAGCTCCGTTGAAATGGCAGTGTCCGTTGAGGTCACGCTCGATCAGTGAGAAATCCTTCTTATCCAGCAAGGTTTGGGCCAGTACAGAACCAGCAATAAAGTCGTCCGGAATCTGATTTTTTTCAAGGAAGAGGGGTAAGGTCCGGTCCGGATAGAGCATATAGCTGTATTGATCAGGACGAAACATTTCGCTGTTTTTCAAGGCGTCCAAAACCGCCGATGATTCTTCGGCACTCAGGTACTGCGAGCTTAATACCGACACCTGACCTTCCAGCATAGGGTACAAGTAGCCAATTTCTGCTTTGTCTCCCTTTACGTCAATCAAATTGTAGGCATGGTACAAGCCATCCTCCCGCTTGTTGAAGCGAATGCTATGACCCAAGGAGTTCAGAGCAACGGTAAAAGTCGACCGGATTTCGGATACCTTCACCGACTCTTTTTGCCCACTGAATCCGGCGTAGGCCGCCGTGCGATACTTCTCCCCGGCGTTGCCGAGGGCATCCATCATGTCCTTACGGTCTACGTCGGAAATCTGACCATTGAGCAAACCTTTGTATACGCCAAATATGGTATGAATACTCGCCAAAAGCTCGGCCACGGGTTGGTTCAGCTCTACCGAACCGTCACCCAACTGACTTAGTAGCTTATCACTAAATTTCAGGAAGCGAGTCAGATAGTAGAGGGTTACCATCGAAACCCCGTTGCCCACCAACGCATTGTTAGCGTCATTCCATTCGGGGCGTTGGGTATTCAGCCAGATTCCGGCCTCCGGGATAAAATTATATAGCTTAGTAAGGACAGTCACCAGAATCTTCTCCATCAGATTGGCCCGAACCAGTTCACCATCCGCACCCCATACCAGCTTACCGTCGGAGCCGATTTTACCGATGCGTTCGTCAATAATCCCGGCCAAGTGGTGGTCAAAATCAATGGTATCGCTGGGGTCTTTCAGAATATCCGCATAGCCTCTGATCCGGTAAGGAACATTCGCGTACACGTTCATGGGTTTAGTCAGCAGTTCGGCCAACCTACCCGGATGGTGGGTATCCGATAGTTCAAGTAGTTTGAGCAGGTAAATAATCTGGTGATCGCCCCAGTAGCCGATAAACGACCACGGATCGTCGGGCTCAATCGTTTCCCAATCGATACCTTCCCGGGTAATTCGGTAGGGATTATATCCGTCAATGGTGGTTGCGTTAACAAACTTGGTAATCATTCCCTCCACGTACTCGGGATACGAGAAAGCCAACGCCTCCCAGTTTTGAAAAATATCCCGCCAATTACCCTGGTAGTTCTTGATTTTGTTTCCGAAAGCATCCTGAATATCAATTGAAAATACATTCCAGGGGCGGCTGGGGTCACCATGCCGACGGCTGAACGATAACGGGAGGTATTCACGGCAAAGGCGTTCGAGATCCGCGTCTTCCGCTTTTCCAGCCTCCTGAATCAGTTGCTGATAGGTTAACACTTTGGGAAATCTTCCGAGCAACTCCGCGTGGCGATTATAGACCGGCAGGTTCAGCGAGCGGATGTAGCTAATAAGGTCCAGCATTTCCACTTCGTACTGATCTTCAAAAATACCACCACGCATGATGTTGAACAGCACGTTAGAGAAGTGCCGACCCGTGCTGAGTTTATCGTTGGTCAACTGTATGCCATCGGCCATGGCTACCCGCCGAAGCAGATTTTCGGTACTCTTACGGATATCCTCTTCCAGCCTGCCAATGAGGTCATGGTTATCGGCAAGTACGCTTTGCAGGTAGGCTATCTTAGACAACGTCTGATTTACTTCACTGACAATGTACCATTCTACCGTACCAGCCGCCGACAGCGAAACCTGACTATTGATAAAGTAGGCTCCCCGTTCGGCCCTTATATCTACCTCGTCGGTAGTTTCGTGGCCTTGCCGGAAGCGGGATAATTGATTGGAACATAACAAATGCCCAGTCGCACTAAGACCCGCCGACCATACCGTGGTAGCTTTCAGTGCTTCACTGGGTTCGGCCTTATCCACGATCATGGCACTCAGCGAGAAAATCCCCAAGCCACTCTGTGTGTCGAGTTCATTTTTCTTGTAGGCGTCCACCAGCGTACTACGACGGTTTTGCAAATCGCTGTTAACGCCGTATGGTAACAGGTTTTGTACTCCGTCAAGAAAATCAATTTCTAATACCTCAGCAGAGTGGTTGGTAAGGGAGGATTTTTTTACGAAACCAAATGTATCTGAGAACGTCCATTGATAGTGGAAGGCTACGCCCAGATCTTCATTAACTTCTTCAAACACAATTTTATTCCCTACCCTGTTTTTGAAGATCGTGCGGGTGAGGGTATATACTCCGGCGTAGCGCTCCGAAAAAGGCTCCCAAAGGTAGGTCTTACCCGAGCGAGTTACTTTGAAAAGTGACTTACTCCCCGTTAACTCGGCAGAGTCCGTAATTTTATCATCGGTATAATAAGGAAAAAGAGCAGAATCAGGATTTCTTCGTCCGGCGGTAAGCGCTCCGTTGCTGGAAATAAACATCCAATGGTTCGATCCGCTGACGATTGTCATAAAAAATGGACGCATGGTATCGTAATTCCGGATTTGAAAAAACTCTTCCCCATTCACTACACAATACTCTCCGGTAACTAACTGCGGGTCTTTTTTGATTGGTGAACTACCCATGAATATACCTGATTCACTCATAATTTGGATTCCTCTACGAATTAATAGTGCTTAATTTTACTTCCTTACGGACTACGTGTCGCCACGGGCCAAAGTAAAGTAATCTACTTTTTTAATTCAAAAAAACAGGCGTTACTTTAACTCGTACACCCGCACATAATCCAGAATATACTGGTGTGAGGTCCAACTTGGATCAATGCCTTTGGCACCGCCCCAACCACCACCTACGGCCAGGTTCACAATGATATTCTGGGGCTTGAAGAAAGGCCACTCCCGTTCATTTTTGTTTTTATCGTAGGTGTAGTACTTCTTACCATCCAGGTAGCCTTCAATGCGGTCCGGGTACCATTCGATGGCGTAGGTATGAAACTCGCTGTTCATATTATCAACCTTGATTTCACTACCAATCTGATTATTCTGCTTAAAGTAGTAGGCCCGGGTATGGCAGGTAGCATGGTTGAGTCCGGTACCAGTTGTGTCGTTTATTTCGTAGCCTACACATTCGAGTACGTCGATCTCGCCACAGTAGGGCCACGAAATCTCGTCCTTATATTCATCACCCAGCATCCAGCCAGCCGACCACGTACCTCGCCCAACGGGGACCTTGGCGCGGTACTCTATTTTGCCGTAGAGAAACGACTCCTTGCCTTGCGTGGTCAGACGGGCTGACGTCCAGGGTTGCCCCATATCGTTTTTGAGAGCTTCAATAATCAGCGTTCCGTTTTCCTGACGGGCATTTTCGGTGCGAAGTTCGGTGTAGTACTGCGGTTCGTTGTTGCCCCAGCCCCAGTTTCCAATGTTGTAAGCCCATTTGGTAGTATCGGGTAGGCCCGTACCTTCAAACTCATCCGACCATACCAACGACCATTCTTTACCATCCATTTTCTGTTCGAACTTGACGGGCGTAGCGGTGGGCTCTTTCATGAGCGTAAACTTTACCCAGTCTACCTTCACCGGAGCTTTGGAGGCGTGGATTTTTACTTTATGGACTCCGACATTAAGGGGTGATCCATCTTTGGAAATAGTTTGCATTGCCGCCCCATCGCCCGCCTCAAACATCATTTTTCCGGTGATGTCGTAGGTACGTTCGTCTTTGTTATCGTAGTAATCCTCGATCCACAGCGTAGCGCTATCACTACCCACCCCCATAACTTCCACTTTATATCGTCCCAAAGTCAGAACGGTAAGGTCATAGCTGAGCCATTGATCCGCGCCGATCTCGGCCGTTTCGCCCTTTTTTTGGAGGCCCGCCACCGAAGATCCGTTAAAATCCTCGGCTTGAAGTACCACACTTGTTTCTTCCACAGTTGAATCCTTACTCTGATCGGAGGATGACCGGCACCCGATCAGTAGTACTCCGATTACACTCAAACTTAGTATGCTTATTTTATTCATGATATTTCTTTTTGTGTTGTAATGATGTTCGAAGCTTAGCTTAGCCTTTTACCAATTGAGCTTCCAGCTCTTCCAGTGATTTCCCTTTCGTTTCTGGTATTACTTTGACGATGAATATGAGACCCGCGGCGGCGAATAAACCGTAGACTAGGAAGGTACCCGCACTACCCAAGGTAGCCAGCTCCCACGGAAATATCCACTGCACCAGAAAGCTAACCGCCGAGTTGATCAATCCCACAAAGGAGATAGCAATACCCCTAATTTTGTTCGGAAATAGTTCAGAAAACAGTACCCACATAACCGGCCCGATGGAGATTGCGAAGGAGGCCACAAAGCCAATAATCGCAATAAGAATCAAGGTGGGGTTCATCTTGATCGCGGCTGTAATCAGGTTGGACTCGTAGGTAGCCACGGCGGCTTCTCCCAGTACTTCCGTCAGGGCTCGCTTGTAATCTACATCACTGCCATAAATCTGTCCCGAAAGAGGTGCCAGTTTGAGCTGATCTACCTGCTCAGGCAGCATAGCCATCGTTTCGGGAGTCAGCGTATAGGCGGCCGAGTTGAATCCATAAGCCAGCAAGAACATACAAATGGCAATACCCGCTACGCCAAAACTCAACAGTGGTTTACGGCCAAGTCGGTCGATAAAGAGAATCGCCAAAATGGTAAAGACGAGGTTGGTAAGACCTACCAGAATTGCCTGAATGAAGGAGGCGTCGGTACCAATACCCGACTGCTCGAAAATCATGGGAGCGTAGAAGAATACTGAGTTGATACCCGTAATCTGTTGCAACACCCCTACTACTACTCCAATGGTAATAACCAGCTTCATGTTAGGCTTAAATAAATCAGCCACTTTGGCTTCCTCTTTATTTTCCTCCTGAGCAATACTTGCTTTGATAGCATCAATATCCCTTTGGGCGTCCTCAACATTCGTGAACCTTGTCATAACAACCTGCGCTTCGTCAAAACGACCTTTCATGATCAGCCAACGAGGACTACGAGGTACCATGAAAAGTCCGACAAAATAGAGTACGGCGGGTAGAGTTTCTAACCCCAGCATCCAGCGCCAGTTATATTCATCAAATTTGAGATTCAGAGCCCATGCCGCATCCGACTTCCCCAGTTGGAGAATCATATAGTTGGTAAAGAAGGCCAGCGAAATACCGATAACAATATTCAGTTGATTGAAAGATACCATCCGGCCACGTAAGGCAGGAGGCGAAATTTCGGCAATATACATCGGAGCTAAGATCAGAGAAGCACCTACCCCGAGGCCACCGATCATCCGGGCGATTACCAGAAAAAGAAAGGTAGGGGCAATAGCCGAAGCAACCGCTGAGATTGCGTACAGCACCGCCGCGTAGCGAAGTACTGTTCTGCGACCGTAGGCATCACTCAGCGGGCCGGCAAACATCATGGCCAAAGTAGCCGTGAGGGTAAGTGAGGCCACCGACCATCCTAATTCTAATTTTGTAAGATTAAACTCGGGTTCGATAAACTTGACTACCCCGGAGATTACCGAGGCATCAAAACCCATTAACAATCCACCCAGCGCTACAATGAGCGCGGTCATCATGATTACGTAACTTTTGTTTTTCATCTGTTTAACTTTATGAATTTACTTTTTGTAAACTCGTACGCAATCCACCTTCGTCTTCTGAGGTAGCTTGTCTGCTTCCAACTCTTGGGCACCACCCCAGTTTCCACCGTAGGCTTCTCGGGACGTTTTTTGATATGGTAGTGAAGTTCAGTATTCCCCCATCCGCGTAGTTCCGGACAGCCGTCAGCCACGTTACAGGTCCACTCGATAGAATTGGGTACATCAGTGTACTCAAACTCGTCGGCCCAAACCTATTTACACTACTTGTAGAAGCATTTTCCGAAGAACTCCCCAAAAGGGCTAAAATGGTCACAGAAAAAAGCAGTAGTTTGGTCATTAATGAGGGAAATTATGCTGTTTACACTATTTGGCAGGAGAACCATTTACAGGCCTTTAATTTTCTTATTAAATCCAAATATAGTGTAATAACTTAGAATATTGAGTAATTGACCAATCAATTATGCTTTTGCTCAATTAGCCAAAAATGACGGAAGACGCTATATGTGAAGACGTAGCTTTTTGAATAAAATATAGTAGAAAGACCGATCGCTTCTCATGCCCAAACGGCCCGAACCTTATGAGTAATCAATGCATTGTACCTTGGTTACTGGTACTTAATGTAGGTTCAAAGATTGGATTAAGGTAATACAGTGAACTGGTAGCAAACCCCTAATTTGGTGGTGTCGAATTATAAAACGTATCATACTAATTTAGTTTTATAATGCCGTATATATTTTATATATTTAGTCATGGGAAAGAAAGCAGAATTGGAGATTAGAGAATCATCTTTGGAGCTTAAAAAGCTACTTTTAAAACAGAAAACCATCAAGGGA
>Ga0209284_10004427_pt1 | contig 15797 bp, 14 predicted proteins | sample FRY03_FD_187211 | JGI IMG/M metagenome (GOLD analysis project Ga0209284, IMG submission 187211) | Freshwater microbial communities from Lake Fryxell liftoff mats and glacier meltwater in Antarctica - FRY-03 (SPAdes) (version 2) | ecosystem: Environmental > Aquatic > Freshwater > Ice > Glacier... | reverse complement strand
CGGTCGTTGCTGGTTCTGGCACATCGGTCGTTGCTGGCGCAGGCACATCGGTCGTTGTTGGCGCAGGCACATCGGTCGCTGCTGGTGCAGGCGGATCGGCCGTTGTTGGCGCTGGCGCATTCCCCGCTGCCGGAGTACCCAGTCCATCTTCGTCGGCCGCAGCCGCCGAAGCAATCATTTCGCCAGATTCTGTCTCGGCGGAGTCCATCGATCCGTCGTCTATCTCAGTGGACTGCACCGTTTCTTGCGACGAACATCCACTTAGGAATGTGAGGGAGGCGACGACGATCAAGTGGATGCGCATCATGATCAAATCGTACCCGTACTATTGCCGATTATGTCTGCGACGCGCCGTTTCATGTTGGTCATCATTACAATTCTAATGGGTTGTGATCAATCCTTTCAACGCGGGACCGTCGGCGTTACTACTTATCCATATGGCCCAGTCTCGTGCGCGATTCACGGGCTAAGTCGACTTGAATGTAAAACCGGATCGACCATCGACGCGGCGGTTGTGTGTGTTGAGTTCAAAGATATGGACGGGCAAACAACGCGTGCCGACGGGTTGATATCGGTGGAGTTCGGGGTTCCGGACAGGCGCACCGAGAAATTCTATGACCTCAACGACAGAGCAATCAACAGAGAGTGTTGGAACAAGACCATTCGAATGTATGAGTTCAAACACGCGTTGGTTCCACCACTCGCAACCGCACCCGAGGATGAAATTTGCGTCAGGATCACCTGGACGCCAATTGATGGAAAAGCGATCACTTCAGAGTGGGTATTGAAGGCGCCGGTGCGTTAGCGCCATTGTTTGATTCTTGATACTTACGGTCGTACTTCGTCTTGAGTAGTGTGTGATGACTATCGAGATCGATTGGTCGTCCATCAATCCACGCGCGTTTGACGTTGGTTGTCACCTGAAGCGGATCACCATCATGGAGCAGAATGGTCGCGCTGTGACCCACAGTGATCACGCCATATCGGTCTTGGACTGCGCAGAGTTGCGCTGGAACTCGAGTGATGGATGCGATGGCATCTTCTCTTGGAAGACCAAACGCAGCGGCCATCGCGGCGTGATGCACCAGATTGCGGTCGTTGGATGGCTCGTCGCCAGTTGCGATGGCAACGGTGATTCCCTTGGCGGCAAGGCGCGCGGGAAGTGAATATGCGGAGTCGTAATCTTCGTGTGCGAAGCGCGGAAGTTTCAGCACTCCTTGAACGATGACCGGAACTTGGTGGGCGATGAGAAGGTCTGCGACAGCGGGCGCACCCTGTCCGCCGACAATGATCGGCTTCATGCCACGCGCTGTGGACCAGAGAATTGCAGATTCGATTTGCCCCGTGCTTGCGGCCTCGATGAACAGCGGGCGAGAACCGTCGAGCACATCCCGCAGTCGCTCAAATCGCAGGTCGATCGGTAGCGCTGAATCTGCGGTGCGTGCGCGGGAATATGCCTGTGCGGCGTCAAAGAAATCATTGAATGCGCGGAGTGTGGTGCGACGATCTTTTTCTTGCTCGTCGGCGCTCTTGGATGTGTACCAGCGTGGCGCTGTTTCGGTAGCGGGCCAGCGAAGAATTGTTCCAGCATCGCGAACAACGGCGAGATCTTCGGTCGTCCAACCATTCAACCGAATCAAACTCGCTTCGCCAGACACATTGCCACCTTGTGGAAAGACCAACGCTAACAACACGCCGCCGAGGCGGGCAACAGGAATCAAATTGCTGTCAGGATTGATTGCTAGCCACGCCGAAACTTCGGGATGGAAGCGACCAAATTCGGTTCGATCATCCGTGGCGCGCACTTGGTCGGTTTCGATGAGTCCCAGCGTCGTTGCGCTTGATATGAATCCAGGCGTGAGGTGCATGCCAGTCGCGTCCACCCGAGTTGCGTTGGCTGGCGGCGGCGAATCGTTGGGACCTCGGGGTGTTCCTGTACCGATTGCGACGATCGTCTCTCGATCGATGATGACAAATCCATTCTCGATGGCCGCCGCGCCTGCGACCGCGGTATGAATCGTTGCATGTTCAATGATTGTTGGAATTGATGGCGCGGCGGGGGCTGGCGTAAGCGTGCTTTGCGCGAGAAGGCCCGATGCGATAACAGAAAGCAGGTCGATCATAGTCCGGCCTCCGTGCATCCACAGTCGCCCGCGCGACGAATCGATCGAATATCAAGTCCGCGCCGCCAGAGATCCATCAGCCAGTCGTCACGCGATTCAAGCATGCGCTGGCGCAACCCAGCGATTGGCGGCGTGGTCTCGCTCGATTTTGACTCTGTGGATGTCTTTGGGTTTGCACCGTCGGCATCGGGTTTCTCTTTGTCTTTCAGTTCAAGAGCTGCGACGATGAGTTTTTGACGAAGTGCTTCGCGCGCTGGTCGAGCGGCGAGATCGTCGAGTCGGTCGAACCGCTTTGTTCCTTCGACCCATGTTTGCTCGCAAATGGATAGCGGACTAAGTGGATTGCCCGACCACAGCACAAGGTCCGCATCTTTTCCCTGTTCGATACTGCCAGTCTTGTCGCCGAGTCCAAGTTGTCGCGCCGGATTGATGGTGACAAATTCCAGCGCCTCGGACGGTGGAAGGTTGCCGTACTTCACGGCCTTGGCCGCTTCGGTGTTGAGGTGACGCGCGAGTTCATTGGAATCTGAGTTGAACGACATCAGCACTTTTTGATCATGCATGATGGATCCGTTCCACGGAATCGCATCCATCACTTCCATCTTGTATGCCCACCAATCGCTGAAGCAAGATCCGCCCGCGCCGTGACGAGCGATGGCGTCGGCCACTTTGTATCCCTCAAGCACATGTTGAAAAGTGCCGATGCGAAAGCCGAATTCATCGGCAAGACGGATGAGCATGAGGATTTCGTCTTGGCGATACGCATGGCAATGAATGATTCGCTTGCCTTCGAGAATCTCCGCGAGCGCTTCGAGTTCGAGATCGGTGCGGGGCGGAATGATCGTATGGCGATTGGCGTTTGCGGCAAAGGCGCGTTGTTCATCGCGGTAATTGCGCGCTGCATGAAACTGATCACGCAAGAAAGCTTCGATTCCCATGCGTGTTTGGGGATATCGACCCGTGGGGCGAACAACATTTTCTCCCAGGGCGAACTTGATGCCGGGCTTCGCGCCAGTCGCTGGCCAATCCTCAAGCGGAGATCCCCACTTCAACTTAACAACACTGTTCTGTCCACCGATTGGATTGGCGCTTCCGTGTAGTTGATTAGCGCAGGTCAAGCCACCTGCGAGTTGGCGATACCAATCGACATCGTTGGGATCGATGACATCGTTGATGCGCACTTCGGCTGTGCATGCTTGAGTCCATTCGTTGACATCGCCATCGATGCCAGTGTGGCTATGACAGTCGATCAATCCAGGCGTGAGGTGGCGACCTGCGCAATCAACGACCTTCGCATCAGCGGGAACGGCGAGGTCTTTGCCAATTTTCGCGATGACACCATCGCGCACAATGACATCGCAGTCTTCAAGAATGCCAGCGGACGAACTTGTCCAGACAGTCGCTCCGCGGAAGATCACATATTCACGCGAGGCGATAGTTGGGAATCCGAAATCTCCAAATGGAAATGTGGTTGGGACATCAGGTCGAACGACCGCTTTGGATTTCTTCGCCGATGTCAGCTTGGCATCCTTGGGATCGGCCGGTTTTTCGTCGGTGGCGGTTGGTGGTGTGGTGGATTGAACGGTGATTGGCGCGGGTGCAACGGCTGGCGCGGGTGTAACGGCTGGCGCGGGTGTAACGACCGGCGCAGGCGCAACAACCGGCGCAGTCGCAACGACCGGCGCAGGCGCAATCGCCATGGCCGTAAACAGTGTGAAACCTCCATCGGCTGTCTGCGCTTCGACTGTGACACGCTCGCGGTCGAGCCGCAATGTGCATCGCAGTGGACCCACAAGGCTAAGCGCATCACCCTCGATGACAAAGCGTCCGCGCAGATTTTCGAGAGCAACCTTGCTCGCGGAAAAGTTGCGCTTTGATCCATCGGCCGCGACCGATTCAAATTCAACGGTCTTCTTCTTTGCGTCAATGGTGAGCGTGCGCGTGGCGCCATCTAGCAGCGCAAGTGAGAATCGTCCCGCGGCGGCGAACTCACTATCAAATGGTGATTCGCCCAGCGCCGCCGCGTCGTACTCGCGGCCCGCGATCCACACTTGGGTGATCCGCGAATCCTCGGCGAAGAGCGGACCATCGCTCACGGTGAGATTCGCCATTCGGCCGGGTGCGATCGTGCCAAGCGTGTCGCTCATACCAAGCAGGCCCGCTGGCGTTGTTGTGAGAGCCGCGATTAATTGCGCTTCGCTGAGTCCTGCCTCACGCGCCTCGCGTACTCGAGCTGGAAATGCGTTGCGATCCTTGAGTCGAGCCGTGGTGAGGGAAACCGAAACACCAGCCGCGAGAAGTCGGGCGGGATTCGAAGGAGCAACGGCCCAACTTTCGAGTTCGCGAAGTGAGACACTCTCGCTTAATCGTGCCGACGAGAGATCGGGAGGGGTTGGAAAATCCAGTGGCACAATGATTGGAAGATGGAGCTGTGCGATTTCATTGAGCGATCGGAATTCACCGCCACTGCCCAAGATGGATGCGTTCAGTTTGAATTCACGAGCAAGAACCCCAGCATGCTGCGCGTCGAGATCGGCCGATGCGTCAAAGAGAACACGCTGTTTGCCGGCGACGGTTGGCGCGAGTGCATCAAGTGCAGCCGCGGCGACCGGCGGATCATTTCCAGCGGGATGCGCATTCCAAACTGCGATGGCTTGCGCTCGCCAACCAGCGTCGAGAAATGTTTGGCGCAGTAATGCCATAGCACCCATTGTGGAATTGGGATAGATAGCAGCGGAACCCTCATCACCACCGCGGCTGAATGCGCCCCGTGGCGAGCGACCAAATCCAACGAATTGGCCAGCGCCATCACCGATGGTTCGGTCGCCGCTGGGAGCGTTTCCAAGCAGAACGACAGATCCTTCGCCCCGAAAAATTCCAGAGTCGGGATAGGTTGCGGCGACCGTGAATCCCAGCGCTCGCAACTCTTGGCGCATATCAGCAGAAATGAGCGGGAGATCCTTGCTCGAAACTTGGGGCGTTACAAATGCATTCCAATGAGCGCCAGAATCTCTGGCTGCTTTTTTCGCAGCAGCGGCCGAGTTGATGAGCAGCGATGGCTCGATGAAGCCGGCAAGAATTGTTTTCCCTCGGCCGTTGTGAATCGTTGCGCCAGCGGGCACCTGAACATTCGCGCTGGGGCCAACAGTCTCAATCCAACCATCGCGCATCAGGATCGTCGCGTCGTCAATTTTATCGTTTGGAGATTTGAAGACGGTCGCATGTTCGATCGCATCCCAGCGAACATCGGACGGTCGCATTCCGTTGACGGGCGGGGCTTGCCCTGGCGATGCACAAACAATTGTAAGAGTTGTAAGGAATGTCACAAATGAAAGGGCGGTGGAATTCACGCCGTCAGTCTATAGCCCTGGATGTCTGAATCGAAATCAGTTTCGCAGCGCAGAACCGCGCAATCAGTGGTTGCGCAGTTCTGCCAACATGCGGTCAATCGCAACTGCGAGGCGCTGTTCGGTGTCGAAAGTTCCATCGGCGATCATTTGCTTGACTTTCACAATGCGCTGGGCGCGCACTTCTGGAAGAGCTCGCAGCTGCGCAAGATGTCGCGCATGTTCTTGGGAGTGATCGGCCAACTCGCTAGCGATCGGCCGAACATTGGTACAAGATGCGACTGATGCGACAGAAGCGACAGAAGCGGATGTCGAGGCGTGTGTGGTCTTTGACATGATGCAACTCCTAAGGCCGCCGCTTCAGATCCATCTTAGGCATCGGCCCGACATCGTTACTTGACATCCTTGTGTGAGCCCAAACTTGGACTCAAGATACATATCGACCCGTTGAATCGCAAGACTTCAACAATTTAAATTGTGTTATTGAAGCGAGTTATAATCCATAGTGAATGTTTCCCACAGCTTCATTATCGATCACATCAGTGTTGACGAGTGCCATGCTGTGGGCGCTTGTTGGATGTGGTGAAACCCCTAAAAATTCCAAGAAAAAAGCACTTTCTCAGGAAACGACCGACCCCGATGCGCTCTATAGCGGCGAGGTCATTGGTGAGGATGGCGACACTTCTAATTTCGGCGGTACGGCTGGCAAGACCACAGCGGCTGTTGCCGCCGCAGCGAAACCTACTTGGGCGATGCCTGGCAGTCCGCAGACCACGGTTCAACCAAAGGCTCCCGCAGAGGAGCCTGTCGCACCGCACGGGGTTGCGCCAGGCGCGGCCACAGCAACCACCGCCAAATCATCTGCAAAGGATGATCGCCGATGGGGAATCATTTTGCTCACTTTTTCTGGCGAAGATCACTTCGCGCTCGCAGAGGCAGCGTGTGCGCAGTTGCGTCAGCGATATCCACTGCTGAAGAATGCGTTTGCGCGCGCGCGATCAAATGGATCGGTTGTCATGGTGGGACGATTCACTGGACCAACGGATCCTGCCGCCAAACCACTGGTGAAAGAAGTTCAGGCGCTTGTTGATGGAAACGATCGTCCATTTGCGCGATCATTTCTCAGTCGAGTTGAAGCGGCGCGCGCAGGAAGCACGGGCGCATTTGATTTACGCAGGGCGCGAGAGGCAAATCCAGAGGCACGCAGTTTATTCTCACTTGAGGTCGCAGTATGGAGCGACTTTGGGTCTGGAGAAATATCACTCGAAGAAATTCGCAAGCAGGCAGAGGCATACACCAAGCGATTGCGCGCGCAAGGATTCCTAGCCTTTTACAATCACGACGATGATCGTCGCATGAGCATCGTGACGATTGGTCTCTTTGGCGCAAATGCATACGACGCAAAGACGATGCTCTATTCCGATGAGGTCGATGCGCTCAAGAAAAAATTTCCAAAGTTGCTGGTCAACGGTGAAGAGTTGCGTCGTCAAATTCAAAAGGGTTCGCAGGAAACCACGCCAGAAGGATCATTGCTTGTGGAGGTTCCGCGGTGATGGCCACGCGTCCGCCGGCGGCTCGAAGTGTGCGCGCACCGCGCGGCGAGACGCCGCTTGATGCGCCAGGTGACACCTATGTTTCAGCGCTGGCCAAAGTCGCGCTCGATGGTCCGATTCTTGGACAAGACCGCGCCCTTGCAACGCTTGGAAACGCCATGGTTTCAGGGCATTTTCCGCACGCATGGATTTTTCATGGGCCAGTTGGAACAGGCAAGTGCACGACTGCGGTGCGCGCGGCGGCGGTTCTTGTCGATCCTTTGTCTGGCGATGCGCAACGGGCGAAATGTGCGCCGAGGGTCGATACAGCAAGTGCAACTGCGCTGCGTGCTGGAACACATCCTGACATTTGCGTCATTCGCGCGGACTTGGCGGGCGCAAGCGCAGACCGTGAAATCAGAGAGCGCAAGCAGAACAATATTCCAGTTGCGGTACTGCGCGAGCATATGATTGGCGGTCTCTCAAGTAGTGGAGCCCGACTTGAAGCGTCGGTTTATACGACGAGCGTGATGGGTGCAGGAAAAGTTTTCATCATTGACGAGGCCGAGCGATTGGAAGTGGATGGGCAGAATGTTCTGCTCAAGACGCTTGAAGAACCGCCACCCGGAACAATCATCATCTTGGTGGTCAACAGCCTTGACCGTTTGTTGCCAACTGTTCGAAGTCGCTGTCAAGCGCTCGCCTTTTTTCCGCTGGGCGATGCTGCGATGAATGGATGGTTGGATCACAACCTCGGCGAAGTGACTGGCACGCAGCGTGAATTTGTGAGGATGTATGCCGCTGGTTCGCCTGGTGCAGCCGTGACGGCCGTCGCGCTGGATCTGAAGTCGTTGCACGGCAATCTTGTGCCGATGATCGATCAGTTGGAGCGCGGGGAGTGTCCGCTGTCGATGAGCGAGTTGATGAATGAGTTCGCATCATCCGTCGCGGAAGCTGCGGTGAAGCGCAATGAAAATGCGAGCAAAGAGGCGGCCAACCGCCGTGCGACGGGACTTGTTTTTTCGGTGATTGGCGCCGAAGTTTTGCGGCGCATGCGTGCAAGCGTGAAGGTGCCGTCCAAGTTGGAATATTGGTCGAGGGTGCCACAGGTCATCGCCGAGGCCGAGCGCAATCTGCGTGCGAATGTGAACCAGAAATTGGTGCTGGCAGATTTCGTCGCGCAGTGGTCGTCACTCACTGGGAAGTCGGCGTGAAAGCTGGGCTGGAGATTGAACGCGTTTGGTTGCTGCGAGGTCTGCCGCCGTTGCCAAGCAGTCATGACATTTGGAAAATCGATCAGGGATATCTCGCTGGCGCCGATGGATCTGCGATGGGCCGCCTTCGCAGAACTGTGCTGCTGGATGGTCGCGAGCAATTTCACATCAATCACAAACGCGGTGCGGGGTTGGTCCGCCAGGAATCGGAGTATGAGATTTCTTTGAAGGCTTTCCAGATCATCTGGCCAAACACGGCTGGCCGTCGGGTGACGAAGAAGCGCCACCGTGTTGCGGCCGACGGTTTGGTCTGGGAAATTGACGAGTTTTCGGACTTTCCGCTGGTGCTTGCGGAAGTCGAATTGCCGTGCGCCCAACACGCCTACGCGATTCCGCCGTGGTTGTCACCGTGGATTGTGCGGGAAGTGACCGAAGATTCTCGGTATCGCAATTTCAATCTTGCGACCTGCGGCCCGCCAGATTCAACCATCACAGGTTAGTATCACAATCGGAGCCCGTATGACAACATTTCACTGCAGAATCGTGACACCATCCCAAGCCGTACTTGATGACGAAGTGAGCTATGTCTCGTTCCAAGCATTTGACGGACAGCAGGGAGTGATGCGCGGAGCATCGCCATTTCTGTCGAAACTTGGCGGCGGGCATTGCCGGATCGACGCGGCAAGTGGCAGTAAGGAATTCATCCTCAACGGTGGATTCGCACAGATGAATCACAACACGCTTGTTCTGTTAGCCGATGGCGCAGAGGTTGCGTCGACCATCGATCCAGAAGATGCGCTCAAGAAAGTTGCGACGGCTGATGCCAAGGTGAATGCGGTCAACGAAAAACCACTGACGCTGGCGCAGCGCGAGACGATCGAGAACGAACAGTCACTCGCGCGTGCGAGACTCGCGGTGTCGCGTCGAAAGTAAATATGGTTGCGAAACCATCTTTTCAAAAGCCCGCAGAAGTAGAAGCATCCGACAGCGCATCGCCGGGCGTGAATGGTTCGGCCAACTCTCAAGAGATTCCGTGCGAGAATTTTTCGCTGCAGTGCCGCGTTGAGGCACTGCTCTTCGCAGCGGATCGGCCACTTTCAGATGCGCGCATTGCCGAACTTCTCGGCATCGCTGGCAAGAGCAAAATTACAAGCGCCATTCGCGACGCCGTCGATGCGCTGAACGAGGTTTACAAGGCGGGTGGATGCGCCTTCAAGATCGAACAAGTCGCGGGGGGTCGACAGGTTCTTACTCTGCCGGCATTCGCGCCGATTGTCGCACGACTGCGCGGCGAAAAACAACAGACACGACTGACGCAGCCAGCGATTGAAACGCTCGCCATCGTTGCGTATCGCCAGCCGATACAGCGCGTCGAGATTGAGTCGATTCGTGGCGTGGCGTGCGGCGAAGTCTTGCGGGGATTGCTCGAGCGCAGATTGGTTCGCATCGTTGGCCGGGCGGAGGAGCTTGGTCGACCGATGTTGTATGGAACGACCACCGAATTTCTCAAGGTTTTTGGCCTTTCGAGCCTTGCGGATCTTCCGCAGTCCAAAGAACTGCGAGTCTGATTTTCAATGAGAAAAAAGCGTGAAGAAAAAAGCGTGGCGATTTTTCGCACACGCTGAGTAGAAGCGTTCGTGAATTTCGATCGAAATTAATTGCGTCGTCGCGAACGAGTGAGTGGAATCATGCAAAGTAGCGCAATCGCCCCGGGTGCTGGAATAACTTGAAACGAGAACACACTGCTGAAGCTCGCCTCGCCGCCCGCCGAGAGCCGCATCGAGAACTTGATTGATGCGCTGCTGCCGATAGACCCAGTTGGAATGTTGTTGAAATTGAAATTGCCAAGCGATACCACTTGATAGGGCTGCGCGAAAAACAAGGCGTTGTTCAGTTGAGAATTGACCGTTGTCGTGTCGATGGCAGCGCTCCAAAGCGGACCGGTGCTCGTCAAACTTCCCAGCGATCCAGAGCCGTTGACATATTGGCCGCCGATCGATCCGGATGCGATATGTGGACCGACACTTGATCCAAGCATTGCAACCGTCACCAGAAAATCTTGAGCGGTTGCTGTGTTGTTTCGAATGACGATATTGGCGTTGGTGAATCCAATTCCAGTGGTGGGGTTCCAACCTTGGGTGTTGTTGGTCCACGACACGGATGCGTTGGTGGCAAGCCAGGATCCCGTGTTGGTCCACACATAAGACGAAATCTGTGTGAGCGTGTTTGACAGCGTGCCGCTGCCCGCGCTACTGACGACCGAGAAGCTCGCACCGGAGGCAACAAATCCAGCAGATGCAGTCGTGGTCATTGCGCCGACGAGGCTTGCTGTAAGAAATAAATGCTTGGTAATCCTGCTTCCCATAAACCCTTTCCTTCCGAGAAGACCGAGGTCTTCACACTAAATTTCAGCCGATTTCATGCGATTTCATGCGAACACATCCGCTTGAAATCAGACTGTTATCCACGCATCATACGAATTCGCCGACAATTATGATCGCCGTCGACGCGATGAAACAAATGCTCCTGCGATACCAACCAATGCGATTGCCCCAGGGGCCGGAACCGGATTGGCAACAAAGATGCTCGAGAATGAAACTGAATCACCCGCACTGAGGGTGAATGCAAAGCGAATTGCAATCGTGTTGTTGATTGCTGGTCCATAGAGCGTCGAGCCTTGCCCGAACGATCCACCACTAAACGATGTTGTTCCAAACGCAGTCGTGACAGTTTGGTTCGCGTTGGACATGAGCCCTTGCACGAATGCCTCGTCAGCAAGAGCAGAGTAGACCGGTCCGCCGTTGGTTGAGGTCATCGAAGCGGATCCAGAACCGTTGGCATCGGTCAGCGTTCCTGACATTTGTCCGGAGATGATGCTTTGGCTCATTGCGGGTGAAATCGGCAAGGAAAAATCTACGATGAATTGTTGGCTCAACGCGGTTTCGTTGGTGAGCGAAAATGTTCCTGTAATGAACGGATCGGGATCAACGACATATGCCCAACTTAGGTTGGTGCCGAGCAGGCCTTGATATGAGCCGGAATAAAACCATTCGGTTGGAGCGATTTGGGTTACGGAGCCATAATTGCTCGCTTCGCCTGCGGATGCGACGCCGTCTGCCACGATGCGAAAATTGAAGCCCGGATGAATGATTGTGGCCGATGCTTCAAATGAGCACAGTGCGATCGACAATGCAAATAAACTCTTCGTGTTTTTCATATCCCATTTCCTTTGCAAGCTCTGGCTTGCTAACTTCCCTCAAACTCTCGACCCTTGTTCGATAGGCTGGCAAACAACTTCCAACCAAATTCAAGATACTCCAGCCTTTCGCAAAATCAAAAAGACTTTCTAAAAAAACGCGATTTTATTTGTTTTGGCAAGCCAGCTCGGGCACCTCGGCAGCCTCGGCCACTTCGGCAGCAATCGCATCGCTCCCCTGACCAGCCAAATTCACCCAAAAATCAACCGCTTCGATCATCTCTGCCAGCGAATTCGCTGTTCTGATGGCTTCTTTGAGCGGTTTTATCGGACCCATCGTTTTGCTATACCAAGCGATCCTCGATCGCATCGAGTGCAGCGCATGGCGCTCGGATGTGGCGTATTGGGTGAGCAAGTCGATATGTCGGCGGATCATCTGACACTTATATAGAAGGGTCGGCGCGAAGATCTGGTCGGGTTGTGGGTTGTCGCCCATGGCGATCAGCTCGGATGCCTGGCGAAAAATCCACGGAGTTCGCAGCGCGCCGCGGCCGATCATCACGCCGGCGCAGTTGGTCTTGCGCATGAGGTCGATGACATGTTGTGGTTCAGTGACATCTCCATTGCCAATGACTGGTATCGATCGGACCGCAGCGACCACTTCGCCAATGCGATCCCAATCTGCTTTGCCCGAGAAAAACTGCACCGTCCAGCGACCATGCACTGTGATTGCTTGAATGCCGATGCTTTCGAGGTCACGCGCAAGAATGGGCGCTACGAAATGTTCGCTGTCCCACCCGAGTCGCATTTTCGCCGTGACCGGCACGCGTTCGCCGCTGTGCGCACGAACGGCGTTGACGATGCGTTCGGTAAGTCGCATCGTGGAATTGCAATCGCGCAGCAACAGCGAGCCACCATGCAACTTCGCAACTTTGTCGACCGGACAACCCATATTGATATCGATCAATTTCGCACCGTGGTCGATCGCCCAACACGCGGCCTCGGGCAGAGGGTCCTCGGCGTTGCCATACAGTTGCATGCCGCAAGGGTTATCGAGGTCGTTGGTGGCGGCGAGTTCGAGGGTGCGGGCCGATCCGTTGAGAATCGCCCGTGAATTCAGCAGATCCGTGCTAGCCAGGCCAACGCCGCCTTGTTCGCGGCAGAGAATGCGAAACGAAAGATCGCAGTGACCGGCGATCGGGGCGAGGAAGAGGGGGGTCTGAAGTTGTAGAGAGCCGATGCGCAGCATTGAGGGTCTATTGTGGCGTAGAATGCTGGAATGCAAAGAGAATTTTTACCGATTTTTCGGTTAGGAATCGTCAGGCTTGGCGTGTTTGGCATGCTTGGCATGCTTGTCATGTTTGTCATGCTTGTCCCGCTGAGCGGTTGCTCAAATGAGTTCTTGACTAGTTATCGGGGCGAGCGGTTTGCGCCAACCGAGAATCCGCAGTTGGTTTTGGTGCACTCGAGCACCTGCGGTCTGATTGGCACATCAAGCTTTGTGAGTGGATCGGGCTATGGCCAGAGCGAGGCGCTTGCCGCGGCTCGCGATGTGGGCGCGGATTTCGTGCAGTGGTCGCGCGGGCTCGACGCAGGGAACCGACCTGCTGGCGCGGGTGTTGTCGAGGCGAGTCTGACACCATCGGGTTCGATGTCGTCGTGGTCGCCGTCGCAGCCCGGCAGTTTTCTCTATCGATATGTCGCGCGCTATTACAAGAGTGGTGTAAAAGATTCTGGCGCTGCGACGGAATCGAATCCGCAGATGCCAACCGATGCGACTCAAGTCATAGAGGATGATCAGACCGCGACTCAAAAAGCGTCTGGTCGCTGAGTGCGTCACATTCGAAGATTCGGTCGCGCCGCCTGCCGGTGATTTCGCGCAATATTTTTTGCGATACAAACTTATCGACGATGGCTTGCGCGGCGCGGAAGGTCACGCCCATGCGCTCGGCTGCATCGGCGACATTGGTTTTCGGTTGCGCAATCAATGACTCTGCAAGAGCGATGCAATTTCTCGGCGCGCGCATTTCGGCGGCGCTCGCAAGTAGTGTGAGTCGATGAGCTTTGACTGTGTTGAGGGCAGCGATGAGGCGGTGTGCCTCGAGTGCGAGTTGAACGAGCCACGCGCGATGCCAGAGCGCAAACTTTTCAGCGGTTAATGCGTTTGCTAAAGCGCGTTGCAGTGTTGTGCGAGTGCTGTCGTTGATTGCTTGCCCGGCGACGAGAGCGGTTGGCAATTCAGTTCCCGCCGCGATGATGCGCGCGGCGTGCGCATGCGCGATTGATTCGCTGGAGTTGGCAAATGGTTGTGTGATGCCAAAGAGCCAGATGGTCCACGAAGCGCTGCGCAGTGCGAAATCGGCGCGCGCGTTCGGTTGCACTGCGGAAGGATCGATCGCGTCGTTCCATCCTTTGAGAATGGATGGCAACCACGCTGGCGGTGGCGGAACACACGCGATGCCATCACGCGCATCGGATGCGATGCCGAGCCACGCTGTTGTGTTGCGCGGAGCGATGGTGTGATGTTGTGTTGTATATCGCGCCGCGAGTCGCGCTTGAATTGCCGAGCCCCAGTCAATCGCTTCGAGCCAACCCGCGAGTCGACCGATTGCGTGCAGAGCGAGCGCCGATTCATCTGATTGCGCGAGTGATGGGACGATCGCCTTTGGTCGAAGCGACCATGTCGTGACGGGAAGCCGTCGGACGATTTCGAAGGTGCCCAGTTCGCTTGTTGGGATGATGTCGTTGGCGCGCGCGGTTAGAGATGGGGTTGTGATGGTCATTGTGATATTCGCCACAAAAGTACATCAGCAGGCGAAAGTGTCCAATCGTTGGCGAAAAATGCAGCTGCGACGGCGCCGATTGAACCATTTTCGAGGGTGTTTGCCCGAAAAATGCTCAGATCTGGATAGCTGGCGCCGGCGACGAAGTATGGCGCAAGGTCGGCGAAAAATTGACCTGTGCTGCCGGTTGCTGCGACGACGCCGACGAGTGCGTTGGTGGAATTTGGTCGCGGGCGCACGAAGAGCGCGGCCAAGTCATCGCCAGTGATCGTGGTCTTTGTTCCATTTGATGCAGTGACATCGATGGCGTGTTGGCGAACTGTGATTGGTGAATCGGCAAGCAGTGATGACCACGCGTGATTTGTGTTTGAGTTGCCATAGACAATGATGTTGCGATTGATGAATCGATTGGCAGCATGAGTGAGAAAAGTTTGATCGTCAATGATTTCAAATGATGCGTTGCCGCGGTAGAGAAATTGTTCGTTGTCGAATCGCGCTTTTGCACGCAGGGCGTTGGTTTGTGCGTCTGTGCCGGCTGTGCCATACACCAGCACGGGGCGGTTGGTGAATGCAGATTTGAATGGACCCATGCGGGCTGCGGACTTCAGCGTTGACGGTGGAGGGTCGCTCAACTGCCACGCACCTGGCGAACCGTCGGGCGAGGTCGTGCGTGTGAGCCAGATGCGATCGCCACCATCGGGTTCGGTGGTTGTGAGTGTGGTGCCATCAATTTGAAGCGTGATGACCGCGGCATCGCCGTCGATATCTGCTTGCAACGCGAGGCGCGCCGCGTTGGTCGTTGTGCCGCGGATGGTGCGTGCTGTGCGGTCGATGGTGAGGTCTGCGCTGCTTGGATCGAGCGCGGTGATTTGCGCGTCAATGGTGATCCATCCATTTGTTGCATGAATGGATGGAGAGAGTGTGGTGAATGAAATGTGATTGCGTGATTCTGGATTTGGCAGTTTTCGCTGGCGTAAAAAATCCATGAGCGGTGGATTATCGACGCATGCGTTGCCCCACCAGTGACCTGCGCCGGGCTGCTCGTGATAGACGAAGTCGGGATGGAATGCGCCGAGTTGTGCGCGCATCTCTCGTGCCTCTGCGACGGGGACGGTTTCGTCGGCGTCGCCGTGTAATACAAAGACACCTTGCGTGGAATAATTTTCTTTCAGCAGAAGTGTGCGGCTTGGATTGTTCGCACGGTCGAGGATATTTCCAATGAAATCGTTCGGTCCAGTTGATGCGCTTGGCGTGTTGACATATGTGAAGAATGAAATCCATCCAGCTGACGGGGCGATCGCAGCGAAAAAATCGCTGAAATGTGCGCCAATTTGCCATGTTCCGTGTCCGCCCATCGAATGGCCTGTTAACCATTGCCGCTGAGGGTCGGTATGAAATCGCTGTCGCGCTGTGTTGAGAACTTCGATCGCATCGAGTCGTCCCCAATCTTCCCATGCGAATCCATATGGTCGTCGATTTGTTGCGGCGACGATGTATGCCCAGTCGCGCGGCGCGTAACAGCGCGCTTGCCCGAGTGCTTCGACGCCGGCGCCGTGCAGGGTGAGGATGAGTCCGGGTTGAGTCGGCGCGCTGTTGGACGGC
>Ga0209284_10004423_pt1 | contig 15818 bp, 16 predicted proteins | sample FRY03_FD_187211 | JGI IMG/M metagenome (GOLD analysis project Ga0209284, IMG submission 187211) | Freshwater microbial communities from Lake Fryxell liftoff mats and glacier meltwater in Antarctica - FRY-03 (SPAdes) (version 2) | ecosystem: Environmental > Aquatic > Freshwater > Ice > Glacier... | reverse complement strand
TCCTGATGAAGTTGTTGCTATTGGTGCAGCTATTCAAGGTGGTGTATTAACTGGTGAGGTTAAAGATGTTTTATTATTAGATGTTATTCCATTGTCTGTAGGTATTGAAACTATGGGTGGTGTTTTCACTAAATTAATTGAGTCTAACACTACTATACCAACTAAAAAGTCTGAAGTTTTCTCTACAGCGTCTGATAATCAACCATCTGTTGATATTCACGTTTTACAAGGAGAGCGTTCAATGGCTAACGATAATAAATCTTTAGGTCGTTTTCAATTAACTGATATCCCACCAGCTCAAAGAGGTGTTCCTCAAATCGAAGTTACATTTGATATTGATGCAAATGGTATTATGCATATTTCTGCTTTAGATAAAGGAACAGGTAAAAAGCAATCAATTAAAATTGAAGCTTCTTCTGGTTTATCTGCTGAAGAAATTGAAAAAATGAAAGCTGAAGCTTTAGCTAATGCTGATTCTGATAATAAGAAAAAAGCTGAGGCTGAGTTAATTAATAAAGCTGATTCATTAATCTTCCAAACTGAACGTCAGTTAAGTGAGTATGGTGACAAATTGCCAGCTGATAAAAAAGGTCAAATTACTGACGCTTTAGCAGCTTTAAAAATGGAATTTGACGCTAAGAATTTTGATAACTTAGAGCCTGCAATGGAAAAATTAAATACTATTTTCCAAGAAGCTTCTCAAGGTATGTACAATGATTCTAACGATTCTCAAGCTGGTGCTTCAAATGATCAATCAAGTAACCCACAAGATGAAGTTACAGATGTTGATTTTGAAGAAGTAGTAGATGAAAAGAAATAATTAGTTCTTACTTTTTTATGAAAGAGGCTGTCATTTGACAGCCTCTTTTTATTTATATAATTTTTTATTTATGAAGATACTTTCTTTTAATGTTAACGGAATAAGGGCTATTACAAAAAAAAGCTTTATTGATGACATGAAATCAACTTCAGCTGATGTTATTTGCTTGCAAGAAACGAAAGCTACTGTTGATCAAGTTAAAGAAGCTTTAGAGCCTTTAAACGACTATTATGTATATGCAAATGAAGCTAATCGTAAAGGCTATTCAGGAACAGCTATTTTAACTAAAATAAAACCTATTTCGGTTCAATATGATATTAATGTTGTAGAGCATGACACTGAAGGCAGGGTTGTTTGTGTTGAGTTTGAAGATTTCTATGTTGTTACAGTTTATGTTCCTAACTCTGGTAGTGAATTGCTAAGATTGTCTTATAGGCAATCTTGGGATGAATCTTTTTTAGTTTACTTAAAGCAATTAGAACTGCACAAACCAGTTATTGTTTGTGGTGACTTCAATGTTGCACATAAAGAAATTGACTTAGCTCGTCCTAAGCCAAATTATAACAAGTCTGCTGGATTTATGCAAGAAGAAATTGATGGGATGAACTCGTTTTTATCAAATGGCTTAATAGATACTTATAGAGCAGTAAATGGTAATGAAGTTAAATATACATGGTGGAGCTATAGAGGTGGAGCTAGGGAAAAGAATGTAGGATGGAGGATAGATTATTTTTTAATCTCTGAAGTTTTAAAGCAAAGATTAAAAAATGCATTTATTTTAAATGAAACTCATGGATCAGATCACTGTCCAGTTGGAATAGAGATTTAAAAAAAAAGACCGAATATTCGGTCTTTTTTTTATTCTATTTGTTTTCTGTTGTTTTTGTTGCACAACATTTTTTCTTTTCACCTTCCTTGCATTCTTCTTTTTTCTTGTCGGTACTACAAGATTTTTCATCACCTTTCTTACATTTTTTTTTCTTTTTATCGTCTTGATTTTTTATTTCGATAGTATTTCCAGAAGCGACAGCATAAACTGTAGCAGAAACAGAACCTACAAACATCATCAAGGTTAAAGCAGCAAATAATTTTTTCATAATTTTAATTTTATATTTTTTCTAAAGTAGTTAAAAATTTAATTCAATTCACCAATCTTAGTTGATTTAGCCTTTACTACATCTCCAATTTTAACATTAATTGTGGAATCTAAAGGTAAAAACAAGTCAATTCGTGATCCAAATTTAATAAATCCAAATTCTTGTCCCGCTTCAACTTTTTGATTTTCTGCTGTATAGTAACAAATTCTTCTAGCGACTGCGCCTGCAACTTGTCTAAATAAAACTTCTTTACCATTTGAGTGTTGCGTAACAATAGTTGATCGCTCATTGTCAGTACTGCTTTTTGGGTGCCATGCTACTAAGAATAATCCTTTATGGTATTTTACATACTTAATTATTCCACTAATAGGATTGTAATTAGCATGTACATTTAATGGAGACATAAATACTGAAATCTGAATTCTTTTATCTTTAAAATATTCAGTTTCTTCAACTTCTTCTATTACAACAACTTTACCATCTGCTGGACAAATTATATCATTGTCTTCAAAACTAAAATCTCTTTTAGGTATCCTGAAAAATTGAATAACTAAGTATGCAAACGTTAAAACAGTTAGTGTTAAAAGATAAAATAACCAATCCCAATTTGTAATTTTTAATAAATAAAAATTTCCAACTTGAACAGTTGTTAATATTACCATAGCTATTATGATAATTAAAAAGCCTTCGCGGTGTAGTTTCATATAAATTGTAAAAAATAAAGTGCAATATTAAGAATAAAATATGACCAAAGCATAGAAAAATGGAATAGAGAAGATCGCTGCATCAAATCTGTCAAGTATCCCACCGTGTCCAGGGAGTATATTACCAGAGTCTTTAATGTTTAAGCTTCTTTTAAATAGTGATTCAATTAAATCTCCAAAAATAGAGCATGGAGCAATGATTAAAGCAGCGATTAACCAAAAAGATAGAGGTAGGTCATTACTCCAAAAGCTAATGAAATAAGCTACTAAAAGGGTAAATAGAATTCCTCCGACTGTTCCTTCCCATGTTTTTTTTGGAGAAATTCTTTCAAACAACTTCGTCTTTCCAAAAAAACGACCTGATAAATAGGCAAATGTATCATTTGTCCATATTAATAAAAACATTCCAACTACTAAAGGGTTTTTTGATGTTGAAAAATGATTTAGATCAATAACTAAAATAAATGGAAGTAAGACATAAATTAACCCTAATATAACTATAGAAATATTTAAGATAGGATTAGTTCTTTTTAGATATAATTCAGGTATGAATAATAGAAAGATGGTAGGTATTATAAGAATTGCATATTTTTGATCAATACTTTCATTTACAATACATACTGAAATTAGAAATATGATTGCTGATAGGATAAATGCTATTGGTTTATCTAATTCAACTGTTGGATGGTTTTTAAATAAATTGTAAAACTCATTTAATCCTAAAATAGCGAACAATGACATTACGATCATTGTAGATGTATTACCCCCAATTAAAGAACCGATAATTAGAAGGATAAAGAAAAAACCTGTAATTGCTCTTAGTAAAATATTGCTCATTTTTAAGCGTAAAAAGCCCTTGATAGAAATCAAGGGCTGTTTTTATTATTTATTTTCTTCTTCAGTTATATCTGCTGTAGATGTATTAACTTCTGTTTCATTTATTATGTCAGAATCTGAATCAATTTTATTTTCGTCAGAAACAACATCTAATAAAATGTCTTCGGTGTTTTCTAATAAAGGTATTTCATCTGTTGACCATTCTCTTTTTCCGAAAATTGTTTCAAGGTCTTCTTTAAAGATTACTTCTGATTCTAACAGTTTTTCAGCTAAAAGTGTTAATTTATCCTTATGTTCAGTAAGTATGTTTAACGCTCTTTGGTATTGTTCTTCGATAAGATTACTAACTTCTTGGTCAATTATTTTAGCAGTATCATCAGAATATGGTTTTGTAAACGATTCTCTTCCTTGAGAATCATAAAATGACACGTTACCGATTTTTTCATTTAAACCATAAATAGTAACCATTGCGTATGCTTGTTTCGTTACTTTTTCTAGATCACTTAATGCTCCTGTACTAATTTTACCAAAGATTAATTTTTCAGCTGCTCTACCACCTAAAGCTGAACACATTTCATCTAATATTTGTTCAGTAGTTGTAATACTTCTTTCTTCAGGAAGGTACCATGCTGCTCCTAATGACTGCCCTCTAGGAACAATTGTTACTTTTATTAATGGGTTAGCATATTCTAACATCCATGAAATTGTAGCATGTCCTGCCTCATGAAAAGCTATTGTTTTCTTCTCTCCAATAGAAATAATTTTATTTTTCTTTTCAAGTCCACCAACTATTCTATCAACTGCATCAAGGAAGTCTTGTTTTTCTACATGGTCTTTTTTATGTCTTGCAGCAATTAATGCAGCTTCGTTACATAAGTTAGCAATGTCTGCACCTGAAAACCCTGGTGTCTGTTTAGAAAGGAAATCTACGTCTATTTTGTCATCTAATTTAATAGGTTTCAAATGAACTTCAAATATTTCTTTTCTTTCATTAACATCAGGCATATCAACATATATTTGTCTGTCAAATCTACCTGCTCTCATAAGTGCGCTATCTAAAACATCTGATCTATTAGTAGCCGCAAGAATTATTACACCTGAATTAGTTTCAAAACCATCCATTTCTGTCAAAAGTTGGTTCAATGTGTTTTCGCGTTCATCATTTGAACCAAAGCCATTGTTTTTACCCCTTGCTCTTCCTATTGCATCAATTTCATCAATAAAAATAATTGAAGGAGCTTTTTCTTTTGCTTGTTTGAATAGATCTCTAACTCTAGATGCACCTACACCAACAAACATTTCTACGAAATCGGACCCCGATAAGGCGAAAAAAGGAACTTGAGCTTCTCCTGCTACAGCTTTTGCTAATAATGTTTTACCTGTTCCTGGGGGGCCTACTAGTAATGCACCTTTTGGGATTTTAGCACCTAAATCTGTGTATTTTTTAGGGTGTTTTAAGAATTCTACAATTTCTTGGATTTCAATTTTAGCTTCTTGTAATCCAGCAACATCTTTGAATGTTTTATTTGTAGATTTCCCTTTTTCGTACATTTTAGCTTTGGATTTTCCAATGTTGAAAATTTGACTTCCGCCAGCGCCTCCTCCAGCACCTCCGCCCATTTTTCTCATGACAAACATCCATATTGCAACTAATAATACAATAGGTAACAGAAAACTTATTATTCCACCTAAATAATCAACTTCTGTTTTAGGTTCAATAGTAATAGACGATTTGTTTTCTCCTTTTAAAATATCATTTGCTTTTTGGATATTCATTTCAAAATTTCCAGCATCAATTAATTCCATTTTAAAAGTAGGGTCAGTGTTTTTGACACGCCCACCTTTATCAAATGCCTTACTCATTTGACTAAATTCACCTGAGTTATTTGATTTTACATATTCTTTTCCTTTTTCATTTAATTTGAAATCAGCTCTTGTTTTGTTAACAATAAATACATGTTTTACAAAGCCTTGATTCGCTAATTCAAAAAAGGTCTGTTGGTTTTTAACAGACGAAGATGATTCCGTACTGTTGATTAGCTGAAACCCTATAATTGCCAAAGCAATAAAACCATAAAACCAATAAATTGAAAAAGGGGTTTTCTTTTGATCATTTTTAGCCATAATATTGTTTTTTTTTAGTTTAGGTTTGGTACGTCTGTTCTTTTTGCGTCTGCCCACAACTCTTCTAAATCGTAAAATTCACGAGCAGTTTTGTAAAAAACATGTCCAACAACTGTTACATAATCTATCAACACCCATTCGCTTGTTCCTTTACCTTCAACATGCCATGGACGTTCTTTGATTTCTTTTCTCGTGTGTCTTAATACACTTGAAGTGATTCCATCAACCTGGGTAGACGATTCTCCGCTACAGATAACAAAAAAATCAGCGACAGCAGCTGTGATGTGTCTTAAATCAAGAATTACAATGTCTTGTGCTTTGTTTTCTTGCATTCCTTCTACGATAGTATCGCAAAGTATTTTTGAATTAATTTCTTTTTCTTGCATGTATTATTTTTATACTTTACAAATCTAACTTTAAATTTTATATTTACTCGAATTTTAGACTGATTATATAAGATTATCAACAAATGATAGGAAGAAAAATTATACATCTAGAACGTGTAGACTCTACAAACAATTATATTGCCAATCTTATTTCTAAAAAAGAAATTCTAGATGGTACAGTTGTTTTGGCAGACGAGCAATCGTGCGGTAGAGGGCAAAGAGGTAACCTATGGCTATCAGAAGCAGGTGTTAACCTTTTATTTTCTACTTATATTGAATCTGTTATTTTGTCAGTAAGTGAACAGTTTTTTTTGACAAAGATGGTTGCTTTGTCAATTGTCAATTTTTTAAATGACAAAGGTGTAAAATCTATTATTAAATGGCCGAATGATATTTTAGTTCAGAATAAAAAAATAGCTGGAGTTTTAATTGAAAATCAAGTTTCAGGTCACTTTCTTAAAAGTTCTGTTATAGGAATAGGGTTAAATGTTAATCAGTTAATTTTCCCTATAGGTAACGTAACAAGTTTACAATTAGAATTAAAAGAGTTTGCTTCAATTCATTCTGTAGCTCTAGGGCTAGTTTTTTATTTAAATAAGTATTGGGAGCATATTGCAAATAGGGATTTCTCCAAACTGAATGAGTTATACCTCCATAACTTACATCGTTTAAATCAAGTTGGTGACTATCAGGATGAATTTGGTGATTTTAAAGGAGTTATTGAAGGAGTGAGTGATGATGGAAAGCTTATTTTAAAGTCAACAGAAAGAGATAAACTACTTTATGACTTAAAAGAGGTGACATTTATTTAGTTTTCAAAGTGTTTTTGAAGATGAGTTGCCATGTCGTTAAAAAGTTGATTTAAAGGTTTTTCGACCATCATTTTTAAGAACATATTAACTTCTCCATCAAATTCTAAAAAACCTTTTGATCCATTAATAGATTTGTTTATAATGATTGATAGAGTAAAAGGAAAAGGAGATTTTTCTCCAGATTTCATATGAATTTTCTCAAATCCTTCACTTCCATTTTGTATCAATGAAATTGTAACCACTCCATTTTGAACTTTGAAAGAGCATTCGTTTTCATTAGACTTCCATTCAGATATTTTATCTTTAGGTAGAATAAAGTGAAGATTTGAAGGGTCTTTTAAAAGATTAAATATAGTTTCTTGAGAAGCATTTACTTCAACTTCGTTACTTTTTATTTTCATATGGAAATAATTTGTTTTTAAGTTGTTTTAACAATAAATCGGCATAAGTTATGAAATACATTATGCTGTAATTTATATCCGTGTATATCTTTTTGCAATCAGGATTGTTTCAAAGTATATGAATTACACTCCCCATGTTTCAGGGCTTTTTTTCCATTCTTTTAATGAATTCACATCAGATTCTTGAATGTAATCATGAACAAGTGCTTGTTTTAACAAAACATCATAACTTGTAAGTGTTAAGAAAGGACAGTTTGCTTTTTTAAATGTTTTCTCGGCAGCATTAAAACCGTAGGTGAAGATTGCTATCAAGCCTTTAACTTCTAGGCCAGCATCTTTTAAAGCGTCAATAGCTTTTATACTACTTCCTCCTGTAGATATTAAATCTTCGATCACTACAACTTTTTGTCCTTTTTCAAAGTATCCTTCAACTTGGTTCCCCATTCCATGTTCTTTAGCAGAGCTTCTAACATAAATGAAAGGAATACCAAGTTCTTGTGCAATTAATGCGCCTTGAGGAATCCCTCCTGTAGCAACTCCTGCAATTACATCTGGCTTCCCAAAATGTTCTCTTATGGCTTCAGCGTATGCTTGACGGATAAATGTTCTTATTGTCGGATAGGACAAGCTAATACGAGTATCACAGTAAATAGGAGACTTCCATCCAGATGCCCATGTAAAAGGCGATGAAGGAGATAGTTTAACAGCTTTTATTTGTAATAAAAATTCTGCTACCTTTAGAGCTTTTTCCTTGTTTAAAATCATAAAGCAAATGTACAAAGTTTTTATTGAAAACAATCCAATTTATTTTCTATCGAAAGAGGAAGAAATACCTTCCAATTCAATTGTTTTGTATCTAATTAGTTTTAAATCAGTTGGTAATACATTTGATTTAATGTTGAAAAATATTCAGCCAAATTTAAATCTGGTATTAGTTTGTGACGAATTAGAGTCTTTTTTTAAGTTGTTTTTTGAAGTTTATGATTACATTGAAGCTGCTGGAGGGATTGTTCAAAGAAAAGAAACGCTTTTATTTATTGAGCGGAATGGTTATTGGGATATACCAAAGGGAAAGATCGAAAAGGGAGAAAGTGTTGAGGCTGGAGCGATAAGAGAAGTTGAAGAAGAATGTGGAATTCAAGGTCCAGTAATTGACTATTTAATTTGTGAAACACTGCATACTTATTTGTATAAAGATAAGCCTGTTTTGAAAAAAACTTTTTGGTTTAAAATGTCATTTAATGGAAGTAAGAATTTAATACCTCAAACTGAGGAGGGAATAACTAAAGTTGAATGGCTGTCTAAAAAAGATTTTTCAAAAATCAGCTCGAATACTTTTGAATCAATAAAAGAGGTGTTAAATATTTTTAAACTTCAAATGAAATGATAGCGTCATTTTTAAAAAGTTCTTCTTTTAATTTTGCATGAGATTTTTGACTCCCTATAATGGTGTAAATAAGTTTAATTTGATGATTTATTTTCTTTTGCCTAATGCAAATGTACTTTAACGATTTATCTTCTATTATTTTTTCTACATCTTTAACGAAAAAGTCTTCTCTTTTTTCAATTGTTATTAGATAATTAAGTTCAGTGTTTATACTTTCAATCCAATGAGGTAACCATGAAAAACCTAACAATACAATCATAACAATCCCTAAAACGGAAAAAGCAAACACATATTGTCCAATTCCTACTGCCATTCCGATTGCTGCAGAGATCCAAATTGTAGTTGCAGTTGTTAAACCTTTGATATTGGTTCCTTCTTTAAATATTGCACCAGCTCCTAAAAAACCAATTCCAGTTACAATATTTGATGCTACTCTTGCGTCATTACTCATCAGGTTAGAAATCATAGTGAATAGACAAGACCCAACAGTAATTAATATTACTGTTCTGAATCCAGCAGATTTAGTCCTATATTCTCTCTCCGCACCGATTACCGCACCGATTAGCAACGCTAAAAGTAATTTTCCAATTTCATTTTGTAAAAAATCGCTCATTCAATTATTGTTTTAATAGATAGCACAAATGTATGGCTATTTCATTTAAGTCATTAACTTTGCCCGAAAATATTGTTAATTTAATGAAATCTTTAATTGAGTGGGTTCAAGATAGGCTCACTAAAAGACAATTTATATTTTTGTCAAGTGTTTTAGTAGGACTTTCTGCAGGTATCGCTGTTGTTGTGCTTAAAACATTTGCTCATTATATTTTTAGAATAGCAACATTTGATAATGGTTTTGATTCTCGTTACTTGTTTGTTATTCTACCTATCCTTGGGATTTTTCTTACTGTTTTAGTAACTAAAAAAATATTGAAAGGAAGACTGGAAAAGGGCTTACCTAATATACACTATTCAATTGCTAAAAAATCAAGTATTGTTCCTCGAAAGCAAATGTATGCTCAAGTAATTACGAGTTCTTTAACGGTTGGACTTGGTGGTTCAGCAGGGTTAGAAGCTCCGATTGTAATTACAGGTGCTGCTTTTGGCTCTAATTATGCTCGCGCTTACAATTTAAATTACAAAGATAGAACTTTGCTTTTGGCGTGCGGAATTGCAGCAGGTATTGCATCGGCATTTAATGCTCCGATAGCTGGTGTTTTATTTGCTTTAGAGGTTTTACTTTTGGATGTAAGTATCTCAGCTTTTATACCTTTAATTATTGCTGCTGCATCTGGAACATTAATTTCTAAAATAATTTTAAATGATGATATTCTTATTTCTTTCAAATTAACTGAGCCGTTTGATTACATCAATGTTCCGTTTTATGCATTGTTAGGAGTTGTAGCTGGATTAGTAGCTGTGTTGCATTCCCGAATTTTTTTAAAAGTAGAAGGATTATTCAGTCGGTCTAAAAGAAAATCATATCGAAATGTAATTATTGGAGGTGTTACTTTGGGTGGATTAATTTTTATTTTCCCTTCACTTTTTGGGGAAGGATATGAAAGTATAAAGTCTCTTTCTCTGCTAAGACCTCAAGAAATACTTGATAATAGCTATTTTCAAGAGTATAAAAACAATGAATGGTTCGTTTTGAGTTTTGTTGGTATATTGATTTTTGTAAAAGCGATTGCTACCGGCTTGACATTAGGTAGTGGAGGGAATGGAGGTAATTTTGCCCCCTCTCTTTTTGTTGGAGCGTATTTAGGTTTTTTCTTCTCTAGGCTAACGAATATGTTAAGTTTTTTAAATCTTCCTGAAAGTAATTTTACTTTGGTAGGAATGGCAGGAATTCTAAGTGGTCTTTATCACGCTCCTTTGACCGCTATATTCTTAATAGCTGAGATTACGGGAGGCTATACGTTGATTATACCATTAATGCTAGTTTCATCAATTAGTTATGCGATTTCCAGATATTTTGAACCTTTTTCAATGGATACTAAAAAAATGGCTAGTGGTGGAATGATTTTCACGAGTGATAAGGATAAGAATATTTTAACAACGATTAATACTTCATCTATAATAGAAACAGATTATGTTAAATTGTATGTAAATGTATCATTGGGTGAGTTGGTGAATGTAATATCATCTTCTAAAAGAAATGTTTTCCCTGTTACTGATAAGTTAAATAATTTATTAGGAATAGTTTTATTAGATGACATTAGAGATACAATTTTTAAAAGAGAACTGTATGAAACGGTTTGTGTTAGAGATTTAATGATAACTCCTACCGAAGTTGTAGATAGTGAAGAAAGTATGGAGTCTGTAATGCAAAAATTTGATACTACTGGAGCTTGGAATTTACCAGTGGTTCATGAAAATAAATTTATTGGATTCATAAATAAAAATGCAATTTTCACTACTTATAGGTCGAAATTAAAAAGTACAGTGTTAGATTAAAACCTGATTTCTATTATTTTACAAACATTAATTTTTCTCTTTCAACCTTCATTCGCATAAATCCAAAGACTACTGTTAAAACCTCTCCCTGTATATCATCGACCATTCCAGATTGTTTAGTAGCAATTAATTTAACAGTGGATCCAATTTTAATTTTTGCTCGTTCGTAATCGTCTTTTTGAATAATTGCTTTTTGTTTTTTTGATTTTTGTTGAGGATGTAAGGCTTCTTTCTTAACTTTTTCAGCAAGTTTGATGCTTTCAATTTTATTTTTTTCTAAAGCTATATATTTAATGATGTCATCAATTATCGGCTTGTTGATGTCTTTTTTTCTATTTAAAACTTGGTATTTTTGAATTGATAGTTCTAATTTTTTACCAAGAGTAATTAATTTATTATTCTTCTCTAAATTTTCTTGTTGTGTCTTTAATCTAAGGTCATAACGTTCTTTTTTTACATCATAATCTAATTTAGATTTTAAAGCAGTTTTTTGTGCTTCAATATGTTCGTTGTTTAATTTTTCTAAGTACGTTTTTTCTTTTTGTAATTCAGAAAGCAAACGATCCATCTTAACTTTGTTTACGTCTAATTTCGATTTAGCTTTTTCTATTAATTCTAAATCGATACCGTTAATTTGCGCTACTTCAAACGTAAATGAACTTCCAGGTTGTCCAATTGAAAATTTATATAAAGGTTCTAAGGTGTCTGTATTGAAAAGCATACAACCATTTATTGCATTTTGAAGTTGGTCTGCTTTTAATTTGATATTGGCATAGTGGGTTGTGATAACAGCAAAACTTTTCTTATTGTATAATTCTTCGAAAAACACTTCAGCTAAAGCTCCACCTAATTCTGGATCAGAACCTGTTCCAAATTCATCTAATAAAAGCAATGTTCTTTTGTTAGCAACTTTTAGAAAATGATTCATTCGCTTTAAGCGATAGGAATAGGTGCTTAATTCATTTTCAATCGATTGATTGTCACCAATATCTGTTAAGACTTGTTGGTAAAAACACATTTTGCTATTTGGATCAACAGGTACTAATAGACCTGATTGTAACATCAACTGTAATAATCCAATGGTTTTTAATGTGATGCTTTTCCCTCCAGCATTTGGTCCAGAAATTACTAGCATTCTAGAATAAATATCCATCGTAATGAATTGGCTGTGTGTTGTTTTTCCTTGTTGCTTATTGTTTTTCCATAGAATAGGGTGGGTGACTTTGATAAGTTCCGTCCTCATTTCATCATTAATTGCGGGTAAGCAACAATTTAATTCAACTGCTAATTTTGTTTTAGCATTAACGAAATCAATTTCAGTTAAAATGTTTTGGTAGGCTGAAATTAAAGGGAGAAGGTGTGCGATTTCAGCTGTTAATGCTTGTAATATTCGATAGATTTCTTTCCGTTCATCATCAGAAAGTAATTCATATTCATTGTTTAAAGCAACGTTCGCTATGGGTTCAATGAAAGTTAAACTTCCTGTTTTTGAAGATCCAACAACGGTTCCAGTAATTTTACGCTTATGTGTTGATTGTACAGTTAAAACTCTTCTCTCATTTACAAAAGCTTCTCTCGTTTCTCCTAAAATATTTTCTTTTGACAGTTTTCTAAGTTCACGTTCAAAGTTTTTGTTAATTTGATTTTTAACAATTTTTAATTTGTTTCGTATTTCAAAAAGTAGGGGAGAAGCATCGTCTTTTACTTTTCCTGTTCGGTCAAAAACTTTATCAACTGCTTCAATTATTTCAGTAGAATAATAAGCTTGATTAATTAAGTCTGATAATAAAGGGAATTCTTGCGAGCGTTTATCAAAAAAATAAAGAAGATTGTTTACAATATTAGATGCGCTATATACTCTATAAAATCCTTCTTGAGATAAAACTGCATTTTTTATTGGGAGTAGTTTGATTTCTAGATTTATTTCTTCAAAATCTAAAGTTGGAAAACTTTCTCCTGTAGTTCTTATAAGATGAAGTTCTTGAACTTTTTTTAATTCAATTTTAACTTCTTCGAAACGATTTGATGGTAAAAGAGATACTAACCTTTTCTTGGCAGTATCTCCTATAGCGTAATTTGTTAACCAATCTCTAATAATAGAGAATTCAAGGTCTTTTATCGTATATTCATCAAAAGGATTCATCAGTGCAAAATTAACTTTTCTGAGTGAATCAAAGTGATTGGATATGAATTATTTTGTATTACTAAAACGTTCTTCAATTTTCCCCTGAACGTAAGCTACTACTTCTTCATTTTTAATTTTCTCAATAACATCGTTTATAAAAGCTCCAACTATTAGTTTTCTTGCTGATTTTTCAGATAATCCTCTAGCTCTTAAATAAAAAACCGCTTCCTCATCTAGCTGTCCGGTAGTTGATCCGTGAGAACATTTTACATCATCTGCATAAATTTCAAGTTCTGGCTTAGAGTTTACCGTTGCGTCATCACTTAAAAGAACGTTTCCATTGGATTGAAAAGCATTTATTTTTTGAGCATCTTTTCTTACAAATACTTTTCCGTTAAATACAGCTGTTGCTTTTTCATCAATGATACCTTTATACAGTTCATTAGACTCACAGTTCGGAACTAAATGATCAACTATAGTATGGTTATCAACATGCTGATTTCCTTTCAACTGGTAAATTCCGTTTAGGTTTGTATTACAGTTTTGTCCTCTTACTTCAATGTTTAGGTTGTTTCGAATTAACCCACCATTTAAAGTGATCGTATTTATTGTAAAAGTGGAATCATCTTGTTGTTCTACCTGCTCAGTTGATACCTGGTAGCAAGAATCATTTTGATATTGAATTTTATCGATGTGTAGGAAAGCATTTTTCCCAACGAATATTTCAGAAACACTATTATCGAAACAAGTATTTGCATTAGAAGAAACGAAACCTTCAATGATTGAACATTTTGAAAAATCTTCAGCAATTATTAGATTTCGAGTAGTTGAAACCGTTTGTTCACCTTCATTAATATGAAGTATTTGGATAGGAGTCTCTACATTTGCATTTTTTTCAATTGTAAGAGTAATTCCGTCTGTTGTAAAATTGGTGTTTAAAGAATTGAAAATTTCATTCTCTAATTTTAAGTTTTTACCAATCAATGGAGACTTAGAATTTTGAATACGGTCTATTGAAATCCCTTCAGGAAGTTCTTTAGAAGATAGATCCTCGTTATAGAAACCATTTACTAAAACAATAGTAAATGCATTTTTAACAATTGAGAGGTCTTCAATAGAATCAATAGTTGATTTAGAAACATTGAAAATTTGCTTCGAAATCTTTGTCAATCTAGTGTATTTCCAGGCTTCTACTCTCGTTGTTGGAAATTTTATTGTTTCTAAAATATCAGTAGCTTTAGCTTTTAAAGTATCGTTTAAAACGCCTTGAAAACCATTGGTATTGATTAATTTTATTTCAGTTGAATTTAATATTTCACTCATATCTTTTCTTTTATAAAGTCTTTAAATTTTATTTATTAAAGTCTTATGTCTAAATAGAAAGTTCTTCTTTAATCCAATCGTATCCTTTTTCTTCTAATTCTAAAGCTAATTCTTTAGGACCAGTTTTAACTATTTTCCCATCGTAGAGCACGTGAACAAAATCAGGCACGATATGATCCAATAATCTTTGGTAGTGTGTGATAATAATAGAAGCATTGTCTTTCGTTTTCAACTTATTTACTCCATTAGCAACGATACGTAAAGCATCTATATCTAATCCTGAATCTGTCTCATCTAAAATAGATAATTTAGGATTCAGCATTGCCATTTGAAAGATTTCGTTACGTTTCTTTTCACCACCTGAAAATCCTTCGTTAACTGAACGAGAAGCTAATTTTGCATCCAACTCAACTAATGCCGACTTTTCTCTCACCATTGTCATGAAATCTTTTGCAGATACTTGTTCTTCTCCTCTGTATTCTCTAATTTCATTTAATGCAGCTCTCAGAAAATTGATGTTTGATACACCTGGAATTTCTACTGGATATTGAAAAGCTAAGAACAATCCTTCACGCGCTCTTTCTTCTGTCGCTAAATCAAGTAAATCTTTACCGTCAAAATCAACCGATCCTTCCGTTACTTCATACTCTTCTCTACCTGCTAGTATGGATGCAAGTGTACTTTTTCCAGCACCATTAGGCCCCATGATTGCGTGTACTTCTCCAGCTTTCACTTCTAAATTTAAGCCTTTTAATATTTCCTTTCCGTCAATTGACGCATGTAAGTTTTTTATAGATATCATAATGTTTTTAATTGCAAATTACAGATTTCAAATTTTGTATTCTGTAATTTGAGTTATATAATTGTTTTTATTTTTTTGAATTAAAATTGTTTAAATATTTTATAAAACCAGATAATTGTTTACTCGTTTTTAGTGCAATTTCATTAAGAATATTAAATTCATTTTCATGGATATAAGATAGATTGAAAGCAATTCGTAATTGAGTTCTAAGTTCACCACAAGATCCTTTAGAAATAGCAAGAAAATAAAGAAATTGTTTTTTAGCATCCCTTTCATACCCTTCGGAAATGTTAGAAGGAACAGAAACTGCAGATCTTCTAATTTGATCCTTTAAACCAAAATCTTTTGAAAATAAATCAGAGTTTGTAAGTTTGTAAACCTCAGTACAAAGCTCCATGCTAATTTGCCAAACCTCTAACTCTTCGAAATTCTTAATACTTGCCATTTTCTAAACTCTATTATTCAACCAATTTGTAATCTGCAATCTGCAATCTTCAATCTGCAATCTTCAATCTGCAATCTTCAATCTTCAATCTGCAATCTTCA
>Ga0209284_10004422_pt1 | contig 15819 bp, 16 predicted proteins | sample FRY03_FD_187211 | JGI IMG/M metagenome (GOLD analysis project Ga0209284, IMG submission 187211) | Freshwater microbial communities from Lake Fryxell liftoff mats and glacier meltwater in Antarctica - FRY-03 (SPAdes) (version 2) | ecosystem: Environmental > Aquatic > Freshwater > Ice > Glacier... | reverse complement strand
GTAATTTACCTACTTTGTGATGGACTCGTCTTCTGTCACGAACGACACAAACGAGTTTGACCTCTGAAGACGGCGCTTTGGTACACGGCTTGGGCACGGCGGCAAGAAAAGAAGGTTGCGAGCGCGAGCACAGGACTGAAGCAGAACGCTCGTGAAGAAGCGAGAGAGCAGCTAGTTCGGCGCGCTCTCACAAGGAAAAAACGGCTGGATTGCGGACAGCCGGCAGCTGCGGACAGACGGCTGCCAAATTGATTTCAAATTTTTTTGCCGCCTTCGCAGGGCCAACACAGAAGCCCGAGTCGACACAGGAGCTGGAACAGGAACAGGATTTGCAAGTGTGCCCGTTCACATCCCTTATTCCAATCCAACTTTTTTTCTTCTTCGTCCGAGGCACGTATTCCATTTGTGAGGTTCTCCTCAACGGCTCCTTGGCGGGTGTAGGCTGGTTGTCGGAGGCATTGTGAATCTCTCCGGACAGTGATACAGCATCGAAATTGAACATACTGTATGAGTATGATACTTACTTATCAGCGTCCGCGCGTACGAAACGTCCGCATGAACGGAGGAGCGTCCGCAGGGGTGGGGCATTCTGAAGACTTGGCGCACGGGCGACGGGTTTTAGCAGATAATGGAGGCGCCGCCAACAAGCAGCGGACAGCGAAGAAAGAAAAGAAAATTGCCGCAGCCCTGCCGCTCAAATTCTTCAACGTCAAGACGTCCGAGCGCTTTGTTTTCAAACGCCGCGACAAGAAGTGTCTCACTCTCTCGCCGCGCTCGAGCCTGATACCAGTCTTCATCCACTTTTCGGATTTCTTCCCCGATCTTGTTCAGGCGACGCTCGTCAAGTGCAGGGCTCTTATCAAAGCATGTGAGCGGGTCGTCATTTTGAAGCCCAACCAGGTTAAATCGCGGAGAGTTATGTGTACATACGCATTCATGCACAGATAGGCACAAAAGAAAAGGCATTTCCCCGATTTGCCCCTGAGAATAGAAACGCTGTTCCTAACATTCTAGTTTCACAGGGCAAGCCCCAAATCGACGACGTGGTGTGGGAGGGTCCTGGCGCCAGCCTTCCAGACCGGTGTTGGGATCGGCAGGGTGTTATTTTGCGCACTCTTGACATTGTTGCATACAAGGTTCGAATTGTTTACGCATCTCGGGTTCAGCAGAACTTGTTTTGTTACAAATTCATCAGGCCTTGTCAGATTTTGTTTTAATGCGGCACACAGGTAGTGCATTTCAGCGCGCGAGAGTTGCTAACGCCTTTGTTTATCAACTTTTGGTCTGACGGCAAGAACCCCCCCCCTGGCGGGGCTTGGCTGTGAATATTTTTGCCAACATTTTTTTTCCACTCATTTTTTGTGAAAAACATGAATGGCAGTCCACTTCGAATGGCGCGTGGGGGTATAGAAATTCAGTAATTTTTCCCTGACAATATGCACTGATACAGATGCTGACGCGTATCATAACATGCAGGTAGGTGCTAGGGATCGGAAACGCGAACTTCTACCCATCGAACAGCAGCTTTGGGATGTCCTGGGACCCTTTCTTGCCCGCATCCGCGACTTCGCAAAATCGCTCAACGAGGGAGCACTCGAGCTGGAGCAATACGTCGACTCTGTGGATGCTGTATACACTACGCTTCAGGGCCAGAAGCCGTGGTCAGTGCGAATTTCGGCGGTTCTTACAAATTCTGCGCCCGCCGTCGGAGATCGCGAGCACATATTATATTATAGCCCACAAAACGGTGTGTTTACTAGGGAGTTTGTGGATCAACCCGACGATGAGGACAAGGATTGTGGAATTCCCCTGGTGACAGTGCCGTGCCGCCTGCAGAGTGTTCTGCCCACACACCCCTCAGTGCCGCAAGTTCTGCGATACCTTGTCTCCGTTGTAGGTGTGTGTTGAGTTTGTTTGCTCGTTCCGCTACCATGTTGCTGCTGTGGTGTGCTTCCTCGGTGCTGGCTTGTTGGTAACAACTTGAATGTGATTGGCAGATCGTTTGGTTTGTCAAGAGCTGCGTGTGCTCTTCCGAGCTCTTGCAGACATGCATCCTGTCATTCCTGAGGTGCCGAAAGTGTGCGGAAAAGAAGAGCTACATCAGCAAGCCCAGCAACAACAACAGCAGCAGAGACAACAGCAAGAGCAGCAACAGCAACAGCCCCCCCCACCTTCTCAGCCGCATCCTGACGACATGCCTGGTACATCGGGTGGCTGCGGATCTGGACGGACAAATACGACGAACATCTTTGATATTGGAATGGTGGGGCTGGCAGTGCAGTCAGTAGTGTGTGGAAACAAGCGCGGAGCGGTTGGCAAAACCGACGGCACAGCCAAGGGGCACAAGCGACTCAAATCCAATTTTGTCTCATCCGACAGCCATCAACATACTGACAAACCGTGATGCATATATGCATGCATCGTGATGCACGTACATGCGTCTGCAATAGAGTAGAGCCCAGCGCGGATACTTAAAGTAGTTAGAATCAGTATAGTAATGTACAATTAAGCTGCGAGCTGCTTGCGGCTGTGTCAAACCGTAGCCGCAACAGCAAAAGAGCCAAATGTAGTTATACAGGCTCAGATGCATGTGTGTAGAAATGTCACACTGTGAGACAATTGGTCAGCGGGGTGAAACGAAGAATGGTCGTGTTTCAGGGTGGCATATACGCGTGTTGTCAGTATCGGCAGGTCATTTCTGCAAATGTGCCCAGCATTTGATGTCTGATCTGCGGAAATCCTCTGCACATGAAGAGCGAAACGCCTCCTTTGTTGCCCTGCAGATAGAAAGGTATGCAGTGCTTTTGGTAGGATTGCTTTTTGTGTGTGGCACGAGGACACCACTCATGAAATTTTCATCAGCACTAATGACATTTCCCTCAACTCTCGATATGTGAGTAAAACTGTTAATTCTGGCATCCTTCAGTGCAGTATTTACCCTCCTTCTCGGTCACGGTATTTCACTGTATGAGTCTGATCAAGCATACACGAGGGGGCGACTGGGCACCTCTTCTCAACGCAGTTGTAGAATATCGAGCTCAACGCAAATGTAGGGAAAGCTAGTAATGTGGACCAACTTTCACTTTCTGCCGTGATTGTCTTATTTAACCTCCTCGCTGCAGAAAGTTGCGTCAAAGTTCCACTCCCCGCCACCACCTGCCCTACACCTCTGAGCCCACGCCTGGTAACGACGCCCGGGCGTCACGGTGCCGTGCCAGGAGGCTCACATCGTCGTGGTTTGGTCACGGTCTTTGTTTAAGCCCGCCAGTGAGATTGCAATAAACTTATTTGGATTGTTGCGTTGACTCAGTAATAAACCTGAGACAGCAGTATTTACAACATACTATCGCATTCCGGGAAGATAGGCTTGAAGAAACGTGTTTAAAAACAAAGAAATGAATACAAGCAAGCAGTAATTTATATATAGGCTTCAAGTTGTCATGGCATCCCAAGGACACCCGGCGGATCATAGCCATGATGATCTCACACGTAAGACCTGTGTGGCCCGAAGATGAGAGGAATCCCCAGGCCTCCCCTCGAGCCCAGCTGACCCGGGCCTCGTTCATAAAATAATTGCATCTAAGCGTGTCAGTGCATTATGATATAGCTCTATATTAATTCGACTTTAATCATATCTATGCTGGTCACGGTACTACGTAGGATGCCAAGGACCCGGCCATGATGATATTGCACGTGAGAGCTGCGTGGAAATGCAGGTTCGAAAGGCCCGGGGGCCTGGGCGGGAGTTTTGGATCGCCGTGACGGTTCCGATGTCACGGATCGCCCCCGGGCCTGGGCGGGAGTTTTGGATCGCCGTGACGGTTCCGATGTCACGGATCGATCCAAATGTATCTTCCAGACATTGGGACTCGGAGTCTTGGATAAGCTCTGGCACGCGCCACCATTTGGCAATTGAAGCTGTAGCAGCAGGCCTCCTGGCCTGGCATGTTGACACACGCTCGGGAGATTTCGAGTCGTCGCAAAGAGCTTCAAGTTGAAGTTGCCGACGCGGCGACGCAGCGGCAGAGAAGGAAGCTGCGCACCGATTTCGCATTTCGGCGCTAGTCCATGACCTGCAAGTTACTACTAGTAGTTAGGCAACAAAGGAAAGAGCCTGAGGCAGTTGGAGTCCACAATAGCGTTGAAGGCCTCGTTACACCACTGGCACGCCCACCAACAGGATTCGAAATTGGAGTTTAGCCTAGGTACTTTTTAGTATTCAACGACACGTCACGGCGTTTCCAAGTTGAGATTTATTTTCAGGGAACCTTGTTTTAAGATCTGAAGACGCTTGTGCCGATTCACAGGTTTTGATCGAATATACAAGCTTCAACATCATTCTTTGTGAACAAATGATTTGTTTAGATGAACCAGTTCCTAAACTTCTGTTTACTTAGCGATAAATCGCCCACAAACAAGATCTGCCGCAGCGCGTCATGTGAGCAACGCCCACGAACGAGATCTTGTCACGAATCAGAATGTCTAGTTTAGGCCCTTGGTAGGTCAAACGTACCGTTTGGAAAGACTTTTTTGCGATCCAGTTCGCGAGCAGCTGGGGATTTCAGCCAACGGCCTTCGGAGAATTTTTTGTCGAGTTATGAAGCATTAAAGTGTCACATCTAGTTTTGTGCCTCTGGCTTGTCCCTTCTCATCTAACTTGTCTTTTGTGAACACGGAATAGATGAGTCGCTTACTTCCAATTCTGTAAATTTTCTCCAAAATCACTCTCTTCCTTATACCTTGACCTGATCATCCCCGGGCAACGTCATTGCTGAGTTCGTGTACAGTGAGTCCAAATAAGACGGATGCTTCCTCCACCTAACAATACCCGGGCCATACTCGGCGCGATGTATGTCGCTGTGTCTTGCCGTGAATCCGAGTCGCGCATAGCACCCACAAGTCCTCTTTGCAAATTGATCCTCAACTTAACACCACCCCCATTCACTCCTCCTGACTTCTTCTTCAAGTCCAAGAACCAGTGTAACCGCGGAGACGGCGCTTTGAGTCCACTGATTGTGCACGGCGGCAAGACACCGGCTGGTGCGAGCGCGAGCGCGCGGACTGGTGCAGACACGCACATGCAGAAGCGCGAGAGCAACTTGTACGGTTGCGTGCTCTCACAAGGTCTCCGAATGGTTTTCAACTTTTTGGCCGCCTTCGCAGAGCCAGCCAAGCCAGCACAGGACGTTAGAGCAGGAAGAGGAACTTGAGGAGTGGAAAAAGACTTGAACATGTGCCCGTTCCTAGGGGGTGTATGCATGTGAAAATACATTCAAATGTATTTACGCTTGCCTGTCGAAAATAAGAGATATATATGTGTATACCAACCCTAGCGCTAGAATTCGTATCAGCTGGTTTCTACAAATCTGGGACCAAAGATGCGGACGGAGCTCACTGGCATTCCGATTCTACTATTGGCCAAGGGGGTGAAATGACACAAGAGATTGCGCTACCGAATCACTTTTGTTTCTTACAAGACTCGCATCGGGGAGCCTCGAGTACACCATCCCTTCCTGTAATGTTCTTCTGCCCGTCTCAGGATGGCGAGACGTCTTACCGCCGAGGCATTTGCTTGATATGGGCATGCCCATCGTGAAACATTCCTTTACTTCTTACAACAAATCAGAAATCATTACACGCCAAACAGCTTCAAACGATAATTAGCAACCGGCCAGTCGAAGCCAGTCGAAGCCAGTCGAAGAGTCCAACAGCACCTTGCGACGCTCCGTAGCTTTCCATGATATCCACGACCCACCGCCTACAACAAAACAAGCGCGAGCATGCAGGGACCACAGCGGCAGCAATGCTCGGAAAACGAAGGAAGCGCAGCATCGCAGCTTAGCGCCAGCAAGCAAGACCCACGCAGCCAGCACGTGCAGCAACAGGCAGCAGAAGCACACACGCGCCAAGGAAAAGACAGCGCCAGGCCAGGCAGGTAGACACAAGAGCAGGAGCCAAAAAAGAAAATTGGAGAGGCCCGCTTGAGCGCTGTTTGTTGGCGTGCACGCTTGCTTGCGTGCGCATGCACGCATGGTGCGGCATATGCTGGCATGCTGCAGAACGCAGAATCGCGCATGTTGCGCGTTGGCGGCTGGCAGAAAAGATGCGAGCGCTGGCATGCTGCTTGCGCGCCGCTTGCGCACACCTCGTTACCATGAGCGTTACCATGAGCGGCCTGACATGTCATCCACTCCGTGCCGCGCCGCTCCTACACGCCCTTTCAACCATGATGAAGCTAGCCGTCCATACGTCGGTATCGCTCTTGCATCCACGTGTCCTTCGTCCCTCCTCGTGTCCTCCAGCTGATCTTCCGCTGACCCACCCAAAACGCTCTGGACGAAGCATTTATTTCTTTAAAAGCCGCAGAATGGCCTCATGACTACTAGCAAACCAGATAGGTCGCGTATGTGCATGTTTGTGTATGTGTGTGTGTGCGCATTTCAGCAATATTGGAGAGTGATTCGTGCATGTTTGAGTGTGCTCTTGCCATCAAACCCCCAGAAATCCTTGTCTGCTGTTACCAACCGCCCACCTCAACCCCCGTCCGACAATAAGCGGTAGAATTAATACGGGGGATAGCCTGCTTGAGGGGGGTATTGTCCATATGCTTGTCCATATGCTGCCGGGTCGTAACCGTAGCCTGCACCGCCCTGTTGTTGAGGGGGGTATCCAACGCCTGCAGTATTTGCGCACGGAGAAAAATGAAAATCAAGTCAGTCAGCGCACGACACGAGAGACACTCAAGATTCGCTCATCATTGCCGGTACCACGCGTCACCCGCAACGCGACGCAACGCATCGGGAGCAATCTGTTCAGCGCGCTCAACAAAGACTTCATGCAACCTGGGAAAGATGTACAATGGACAAACATGCAGAACAGCACGTGGGCCCAAAACACAGCAGAATACAGCAACAAATTTCACCTCCGCCGTAACCTGCGCCGTAACCTGCGCCATAACCAGCGCCATACCCACCACCGGGAGGCGCTGCACCGTAGCCTGTGCATATATCGAAAGAGTGAGAGAAAAGCGACGAGTTGAAGTGTGCAACAGTTTACTGCAGTGCATTGAAGTCTGTTGCAATGCACTGCAGTCTGCTGCAATGCACTGCAGTCTGTTGCAATGCATTGCAGTCTGTTGCAATGCATTGCAGTCTGTTGCAATGCATTGCAGTCTGTTGCAATGCATTGCATTCCCAGATGAGCGACGAGTGGACAGGTACAATGGAATACTAGAAACGAAGAGAGTGACAGAGGCAGAAATAGAGAGAGAGAGAGGGAAAGAAACAGAAAGAAAGCAAGAGAGAGAATGAGGTACAGAAAGAACGCGCCAGCGAGCAAGCGAGAGAGAGAAAAAGAAAGAGAAAAGGAAAGAAAAAGAGATAGAAAAAGTGAGAGAGATAGCGAGCGAGCGAGCGAGTGACAGAGAGAGAGATAGAGTTTGAACGAGGGGGAGAGAGAGTGGTGAAGAAAAAGAGACGAAGACAACTAGACAGAAATACATATATATGCATGTGAGTATTTATACATTTACACACTCACACTACACACACAAATACACGTATATACCTCCATAGCCACCGCCACCAAAACCGCCGCCGTATCCGCCGCCATAACCGCCGAAGCCGCCCGGGGGAGCTTGTTGGCCGTAGCCGCCACCGTAGCCACCCATGCCTCCGCCGCCAGGAGGAACTCCGCCTCCACGTTCGTTCTTGAAGCGCTTGACAATGCCGAGGAAAAAGGCAGTCTTGTTGCGAATATCTGACAGGTTGGATTCGCAGAACTTATCCACCACCTCAATTGCCATGTGCTCGGGCAGCTGGCGGAGCTCCATGAAGCACTTAGCATCGAGCTCGGCACGCTGTATCAGGCTGGTGCTGAACAGATTTTCCAGTTTCGTCTGGATCTGGTAGGCCAGTCCCTGGTAGGCCTGGTTAGTCAAATTGGGGTCGGACGCTACCACCTGCTCCTTGAAGCGCTTGACAATGCCCATGAAAAAGCCAGCCTTACTGTTGATTGTGGTAAGATCCGCCTCGCTGTACTTGGCCACAACCTCGAGGGCAGTTACCTCGGGCAGAACCTTGAGCTGATCCATGCAGCGAGAGTCTAGGTCCTCTTGAGTGACAACACCAGTTGCAAACAGCGCATCGAGCTTTAACTGTACCGACGGCCACATGCCACCTCCCGGCGCGCCCACCATAGCCGCGGAGGAGCCCTGCAGCACAGCGCCCAGAGAAGTAGCACCAAAACTAGGCGGCAACCCGCCATACATGTTGCGCTCCTGGCGGAATCGCTTCATTACGCCTGCAAGGTACCCGCACTTGTTGCGGATGGACGTCATATCGGCCTCCCCAAAATGTTCGACGATTTGCACACCAGTGGCGTCTGGGAACTCGCAGAGAGAGGAGATAATCTTCTGGTCCATATCCTTCAGCGTCACCTTGCCGGTGGTAAACAGCCACTCGAGCTTTGCCTTTGTCGCCGGTCGCGTGTTGATGATCTCAGGTAGCCCTGAGTCATCCTCGCCCCCACCTTCTGCTGCGCCGCCCCCTGCATCCTTCTTCTCGTCACTTGTGGCAGCATCGCTACCTACCACACCTGCAGCTGTATCCCCCTCTTGCACCGTGCCCTCCTCGTCAACCCTCACGCGCTTTGTGTCGGGCTCCGCACTGGCATCCTCTGCCTTCTGCTCGCTCTCATCGAGAGGCCTCTTGATTGCCTCGGACATTCTCGACGGCTTTCACGCGATGAAACGAGGTGGTCCAAACGAGTGCTGGCGCAGCCACGAAATGGATGGGCACGTGCCGTATATGCGTCTAGTGGGGCCCGGCGGTGACTATCACACAAGCTCAACCCTGCACACGAGCGCTTTCAGCCTTTTGGTGGATCTTCGTGGAGTTTAGGGACCCTAATCAGAACTAATCTGGAAATTGTGCTTCACCTACACTCGTCGCGAACTCGAGAAAGAAAGAAACAAGAGCCAGGCGGCTCCGGTCTACCTTATTACTGCACACCACCTGTGTGCGTTCCTTATGTACTTGGCGCGCTAGCTGTGTGGCGGCTTCAAACAAACAAAAATGAAAACTCGGGAAAGAGGCGGAATAAAGAAAGAAAGAAAGAAAGCGGTCCGTGACAGGGTGAGGTTGCGACGTCGGCGATCTCGGATCATGGGCGCCTCTCCCTTGGCTCGCTCACGATGAAGCCCCGCAACCGTACATAACAATTCCCCGATATCGGTTTAATAAAACAAAGCAACGCATACACACACACGGTTTCTTGGCACGGGGCGCGCGGCGACGGTGTTGGCGCACAGTTGCCGCGTGCCCATAGAGCGGACTACAGTCATGAGGAAAACAAGGGGTGTGTGTTGACTCCCGACTGGGAAGTTCATCTTTTTTAATTTATAGGAAGGTGTACTGACTATCGATAGGGCAGTGTATTTACACCTCCCCTACTCCAATATGGACAAAACTCCCCCCTATTCAAATAGAGATATTACATTTCCTTCTGCAACCGAGAATCTCAAACTGAAACAATGAAAATGGTTTAAATAAATCCCTCGAATTCATCAAACTGGATGGTACGTATGAATCAAAACTCGAAAAATTGATTGAAATTGGAATCAAAAAACCTGTTCAAATGTGAAAATGATTTAAGTATGAATTTCGAAACATCAAGGCATTTATTGAAATTTGGGAGGTAATTATTTAAACATTCAAATAAATAGTTGCAATGTCAATCACAGGATTGAATGACATTGCAAAACTGATTCAAATCTCAAGATTATCATGAAACAAAAATAATGGAAGAAATGTGAGAATCAAGAATTGAAAAACTGATAAAAACTTGAATCATCAAAACGATTCAAATTTGAAATTTATTGAAAAGTGAGACTGAAAAACCTCAATGGGCTGATTGAAATTTCGAAGGAAAAATTCAAATATTCAAACAACTGGTTTGAATGTCAATCAAGAAATTGAATGAGATTATGTGATTATTCGGGCGCTCACCACTCTTTTAGTCCAGTGATTAAGTTGGGTACCCAAGAAGGAAAGAAAGAATGAGGATGGGTACGGGGGAGAGTTGTAGCGTGTTTTGAAAGTTCGCGAGCTGTTGGAACTCGACAGTCCGAAAATGCAGGCCAGCCCACAAAATGTGAACTGTTTTCTCTTCTGGCAGCTTCGCTGGTAAGTAGCTATGCTCGTGCGCGACGCAGAACCTTGGGTCCCAGGCATGTGGCGTATATGCGTCTGGTGGGGCACCGCGGTGACTATCACACAAGCTTCAACACTGCACACGAGCGCTTTTTGCTTGATGTTCAGATCAGTCTCAAAGTGCCTTAAACCTCCGGCCGGCCCCGGGCAAAAGTCAATTCTCAGTGAGGCCACATGAGTGGTGGGAATATGACTTCAACTTATTGAATCATAGCTCACAAAGCTGAAATATGTTCTCCCACACCTCAAATACAAAAGCCTGTGCGTTTTAAGCACTCAAAACGTGCCTTGTGAGATATTTACACTTAGCACGGGTCTGTCCTGCCTTCCATTTTCCCCATTGAAGGGCATCACACACCTGATTTTTTGCACCGTACCATATTGAATCGAAAGAATATGACCAGATCTGTACCAACGAAAGGTTTGGTCTTGGTATATAGCAACACCAAATTCACTGAAGGATTTTCGGGACCGCTCTGTCGTCGAGAAATTAGCATTAAAACTAACGTGGAAAGTTCACTTTATCTTAAACTCGGGCTCGAACAAATTGGAGGGTTAGTTGTGCAGCGGTTTTACAAACCAAAAACCAAAAACTGGGAAAGAGGCGATCTGTGACAGGGGCGCGGGCGAGCAGAAAAGAGTGATAAGGAAAAATTAGGGGAGTTAATTGACTTCCAGTGGGGGGGTGTATCCACTCTCCCTGGCCGGCACAGTAGCGCACTCAGACAGTGAGACATAGACGAATATTCTGAGGTAGCGGATTCCGTGCCAGAATTAGATCACAAAAAGACAGCTGACATGGATGGTCAGGCGCGCGGCAAGCGGAGGGGCTTTAGCCCTGGAGCCGCCGTGCACCAATCGCAATCAGCCTGAGTCACTACCGTGCCTGATTTTCTGAGAAATCACTTTTTCCCCCAGAAAATCAGATTGAGCCCCTACATGTTCGGACTCGACAGTTAGAGACGACTACTCTGCGCTACTCCCCTGATGACCCTTACTACAGACTTGGGCCTATCCATACGTGTCTTTATATTCGAGTACGCGAGACTGGTGACTGGGAACTCTTCTCACGTTTTTATCCTCTTTATCCCCTCCGTCAACCAGAGCCAACACGGATTTTCTGTAGATCACTGTTTGTGGCCAAAAATTGGGATTGAGCCTGTAGAGCCAGAGCACTGAGCCAGAGACTGGGCCAATGTCCACGACAGGGTGATGTTCCATGCGCCCGTGGCCCCTGGTCAGCTGGCACCGTGGCAACATGTGAAGGGCCTCATCACCAATGATAATGCCATTGTGCTGGCACAGCGCGCAGCGAAAACGCTGCTGGCTAAGCTCTTGATACCCTTTCACCATTGGAAACTTTGCATTTGCCGTAACAGGAGGTACACGACTCAGGATGGCCACTTCACACACAGTGGCATGCAGATTGGGCGGTGCAAGATCCACTCGCCTGACAACGGCGCTGACACTGTTCCTCCCGCGGGCAGCGAACGCGACACGTGGATGCAGGCCTGCACACGATGACTGTTGCTTTCGTGCTATGACAACCACATGCTGTGGCTGAATGCCCAGCGCAGCCTCCTGCCCGAGAACGTGGACGGGGTACAAGGTTCCAACCGCAGCAAAACGAATCCCATGCGCGGTTCTCCCAACGACCGTGAGAAGCAGACGAGGCCGTTCAGCAAGACAGACAGCTCGATCCAGATCTACCACCCCGTATTTAGCACAGGCAACTACAAAAGTGCTGTGTCCTTGGAGTTTGCCTTGCAGACTGTGCTTGACCACGCCAAGTCACAGCTGCTGGATTCAATCACCAAGCGGGTCATTCAACGCTGACAGTTTCGCGGCCACGCAGACTCCGTGAGCAGATTTTGCTGTTGTCACTGCTCAACTGTGATCAACTATGACAGCTATTTTCTTGTGGGTGAACAATTTCGCTTTCAACTATTATTCACGACCTAGATTCTAGGATTACTGCCAAATATTCAAAATATCAGACCTGTTTCTCCTCCATGCAGGTCTCTTTCCGTTTTCACCCTCTGAGATGCTCTGAGATACTTGTATCTATGAGTATCTGCAGAAAGATTCGAACCTGGAAGTTTTATCGAACCGAAGAGGTTTCGAATAATTTTTCCGCTGACTGAGTTGACACATCACCCATATCTCGATGGCCACCTCGGCCAATCTGGGACGAGATACTGACCACAATTCTACAAAGTCGGTTTGCTCCCATCCCCTCCTGAATTCTTTCTTTTTTCCCTTTTTTTCCGATTTTTCCTGCGGGCGAAACGCGTTTTTTTCCGGAAGTCGCTTTTACTCAGCGGTTCTCTTTTCGCAAGTACCCAAAAAGTGCACAGATCTATTTCTCAGTCTCCTCTACAATCTGATATTAGGAACTTATAGCATATTCGCACGTAAAATAAATTTCCTGTCTCTGTGCGCACGACGTTCGCACCGTCGCGCAGCGCTCCTGCGGACTCTGCGGTGACTCTCGAAGTTCTCTAAAAAAATTCGTCGAGGGTTTCGGAAAAAGCAAGTCGGGGTCTTGAAACGACGAGTTTTCAGACAATGTCAATTTTCCAATTCGACTTCAAAAGTTGTTTTTGCTTCGTAGTCGTAGCGATTTACATAATGGAAATCGCTACGACTACGTAGCCAATGCTGCGAATTTTTGGGAAGCCGGATTCTATCGTCTTGATTCAATCTCATTCATTTGTACTGTAGTAAAATTAAACAGAGTGACATGTGTACATAATCCAGAATTTAAAAGATTTTGTAAAACGTAGTAAGGATGTTGCATTTGTGGCGAAGTTGGCAACGTTGCGCCCGTTTGTTGCTCGTATCTACTGGTTCGATTCACGCAGTATGTTAAGCATATAATATCATGTGTGGACACATTTACTTTTCTTACATTTTGGGATTCTGATTGTTTGCAAACAACAAAGGTAACCAATAGAAGTTGTGGCGATTTTCCTGTCAAACAAACTCAATGGCGCTCCGAACCCACAACCTTTCTATTTGGCGCAGGGACTTTATCCATTAGAATGTATCACCAATTGAATTTGGGTGGGCAGGACTATTCTTAGATAATAAGGACATTTTCGTTGGTTCATTTAACTACATTACATGCAAATTTGATCGAGCAAACAACGAGTTCGATCGAACTCGTCGTTTTGAAACGTCGCATAATTGTTGTCATCAGAAGAGATTCTACATGTTTATTACTACACTGACTGGAGCAACATCGACGAATTTTGTTGTCAAAAGAGACCTACAGAACTTTGGCTCAACCTGCGGATCCTTGCGGAAACCATTTTGGAGACATGATATGGAAAATACCAACCCCACCTTAAGGTGGGGTTTGGTATTTCTCGAACGAACGTGAATTCTCAGTGAAATCCAGTTTACAACGCATTTCATCGAAATTTTTGTAACATAAGTAACAGCGTCCGCGCGAACGGAGCGTCCACACGAACCGAGCGTCCGCGCCAACGAAGTGTCCGCGCGAACCAAGTCTCAGCTCCAACGAACCCTCCGCGCCAACGAAGCCTCCGCGCCAACAAAGCGTCCGCGCCAACCGAGCGTCCGCACCAACGAAGTGTCAGCGCGAACCAAGCGTCTGGTCCACCAGAGCATCCGCACGAAATGAGCGTCCGCGACAACGAAACTTCCGCGCCAACGAAGCGTCCGAGCCAACCGAGCGTCCGCACAAACCGAGCGTCCGCACGAACTGATTGTCCGCTCCAACCAAGCGTCCGCACCAACCAAGCGTCCGCGCCAACAGAGCGTCCGTTCCAACCGAGCGTCCGCACGAACCGAGCGTCCGCACAAACCGAGCTGAGCATCCGCATGAACCAAGCGTCCGCACGAACCGAGCGTCCACACGAACCCAGCGTCCGCACAAACAGAGCATCCGCACAAACTGAGCGTCTGCACGAACCAAGCGTCCACGCGAACCGAGCGTCAGCTCGAACTGAGCGTCCGCACGAACCAAGCGTCCGCACGAACCAAGCGTCCGCTCGAAGCGATCGTCCGCGCCGTGAAAAAAAATGTGGTTCCAATGCAAATCCTTGGTACAAGATATTTACATACCAAACTACCCATATGATTGTTTGGCAGTCCCCGTGGTACAGATTCCGCACAAATCTGCTGATGCAGGCAACGTACACCATCTAGTGCGCACGTCGTGGCCCTGACTTCCAGAATCGTGTGGTCTGGGTTTAGACGTTTGCCCACAGGAGTAAACGGTCAACTACTTGTGTTCTGTCAGTATGACCTCTCCTGGCGCTTAGACCTCGGCAAAAACCCCTCTTCTGTAGCCAATCTGCTGACGCAGGCAACGCGTCAAAATTGTTCAATTTCCACGCTGTATCACTGTCCAGAGAGACTCACTATGCCTCTGATCACCAGCCTACACCCGCCAAGGAGCTGTTGAGGAGAACTTCACAAATGGAATATGTGCCTCAGACTGAAGGGAAGAAAAGAATTAAAAAAGGAAGAAATGTGAAAGGGAAAATTTGCAAATCCTTTTCCTGGTCCAGCTCCTGTGTCTGCTCGGGCTTCCTGTGTTGGCCCTCAGAAGACGGCAAAAAAAAATTCAATTTGGCAGCCGTCTGGCTGCTGTCTGTCCACAATCCAGTTGTTTTTCCCTTGTGACAGCGCGCCGCACTTGTTGCTCTGACGCTTCTCACCAGCATTTCTTCTCCATTCATTTGTCCTATCTCTAAACCTTTGTCTCTTCCTCCCGTACCCCTGCTGTGTACCCAAAGCACCGTCTTCAGAGGTCTTGTTTGTGCCACGAACTGTTTCTCTACTAGAAACAAAATGCTGAAATCGTTTGACAGCGCGCACTGGCAGCCAGATGGCGCAGCGCTGCACCCCTGAAGGGATTGTAATTTGGTTGCCGTGTCAAGCCAGACGCATCCAAAAAACGTCCCTGTACGCCCATCCTGCCTGATTTCATCGCAGTTGACCACCACCAGTCGCGGCCGCTGAAGCCAGATGCATCTAGGGCCATGCAAGCGCGACAGGTCGCCTCCTGGGTCCGCCTGGGCAGCCAGTGGTGACCGTTTTCCGCATCGAGGGCCTGGTGTGCTGCACTGCACTTGCCAGCGCTCGACCTTCACGCTCTAGCGCCCTTCGCTACAGCGTCCCACTCGCTGAGGTGATCTCGAATAGGTGATCTCCAGCCGCGTGGATGCGGGCCTGCACGCAAGCAAGGTGTTTCTCCCCATACATTCCTGCATTTTTTTGCCCTGTGCACACCAGAGAGTCTGTTGCGGCTCCCAACCTCGAATATAACTATCTTACCCGCAAAACAGGCCGCATGTGACCTTTGTGGATTGCATGGCAGCGCGATGCAGAGACTGCCACTGGAGAACTGGAGCGCTATAGTGCTCTGAAAGACCTGGCTGTGCGGGAAGAATGCTCACGTGCAGATACATATATCTATCTGTGTCTATTTGTGTTGACACTGGTATTATTACATATGAAATGACATATATTTGCATACGTTCCAACTCCTGGCAGTTCTTCTAACCATGTATACATACGGACATACTCAAAATTCTATCTGTGTACAACTGAGTATATATCTCTATACATACAT
>Ga0209284_10004419_pt1 | contig 15830 bp, 18 predicted proteins | sample FRY03_FD_187211 | JGI IMG/M metagenome (GOLD analysis project Ga0209284, IMG submission 187211) | Freshwater microbial communities from Lake Fryxell liftoff mats and glacier meltwater in Antarctica - FRY-03 (SPAdes) (version 2) | ecosystem: Environmental > Aquatic > Freshwater > Ice > Glacier... | reverse complement strand
GGCTCTGTTCGCGTTTAGTGCGCTTACAGAGGGAAACCTCAGTTTATCCCTATAACCCAAAAGCACCATGTAAATCAACAACTTGCAGCGATAGCGGTAGATCCACCCCTACGTAATGCGAACAGAGCCAAATGCAAACTCAATCCACGTCAGCGTGGCGTTTTGTCGGCGTTGCTGCCGTTGCCCTTGGGCTTAGCGCTTGCGGCGGGGGAAGTTCCAGTAGCAGCAGCATCGACGGCGCTACCGTGTTCCCGTCCGGTCTTGCGGTAGATTCGCCGGTTGGCATGGACACCTCGGTGGTCACGCTGGCGCAGGCCAGCCCGGCCGTCAGGCTCAAGGCCATCGCTTTGGCCTTGATAGAGGGCAATTGGCAGACCGCCGCACAACTCGCGGGCCGTCTGTTGCCAATCGCCGACGCCCACGCCGCAGCAACACGTTCGCCGCGTTAGCTCAAATCTGCCAACGCCGTCAACGCCTTGCTGACCGGCGCAATAACTCCCCACACGGGGGTGGCTTTCAACGCAAATCAGTTTCTAAAAACACCGGTCAACGCCGGCTGTTACGGCCCCAGTGTGCTCTATCAGGGCCACCCCGACGCTAGCCCTCCTGTGTCTGGCATTTTCCAATTGCCCAGCGGCGATGTCGGCATTTGGAATGCGGTCGATAGCGCCACGGACTGGGCCTGTGCGCCAGCCCAACTCGACGCGCGCATGGACGGGGTGGCCATGCGCAGCAACACCAGCCTGATGACGCTAGCCAGCCTGATCAATGTGGCCAATAGCGCGGGCAAGCCGATGCCCAGCGCTGGCGCTACGCTGGACCTCACAATCGAGATGAACACAGCGTTCAGCGTTCAGCGCGTCAGGTATTACTTTTAGCAGCGCGACTGTGGCACAACTGTCAACAGCAGGTTCATACACTTATGCAGTGGCTTTCAGCTTCACGCACAGCACGGGCACACGCAACGCCGAAATTAGTCTATCGCACACCTCGGGCAGCAGTAAAAACGACTACAACGGCGTGTTGACCTACGCGGTTACAAAGGGCACTGCAGACCCGCAAAACTGTGGCACTGGCGGCACCATCGATGTGGGCAGCCTCAAGTACACCCGAACCGGCGTAACCGCCATGACGCTGGTGCACCGCGAGGGCAATTACTGTGGTGCCGGCACAGCAACACCGCTGAGCTAGGCCAGTTTTGACTCCTCGGATGGGCAACTTGACCCGGCCGTCAAATACCACTCCACAACCACACCCAAGGGCTGGGCCAACAATTTCAGCCGGTTCGGCGCGGTTTACGACCCCACCACGCTCCAGGGCAAGTATGCTTTTGGATGGCAGGCAGGCCATGGAGACAGCAATGCCCGCGTGTTCAACATCGGATTGAACTACGATACCCCGACCGAAAGGCGCGACGGCGAGGCCTATTTCGGCTACGGCGATGACATCGCCACCATCACCGCCACCGGCACCAGCACCATCAAGGGCTTCATCTGCAACTGGGCCGGCCCCGGTAACAGCCACACCCTGAAGGACTATTTCCAGCGTCAACATATCACCTTCAACGACGGCACCGGCAAGTGGCGGCCATCTGGCACGCCGGAGGCCGCCAGTTCGTCCAACATCACTTTCGCCCCGACGAACAGCTGCACTTCAGCTCTCGGCAGCGCGTTTTACTATGACAAAAACGCCGATAACTCCATCGCTGACGAACTCGCTGTCAGTCCCAACCCCGCCGTTGCGATCGACCTGGCTGGCCTCGGCGCCTCTCTCACCATCCCGGCGGCCATTCTCGCCCGCGGAATGACGGTGCCAGCTTACTGAACTGGGCTCGCCTTGGCGTGAAGCTGCGCGTGGTTCAAAAAGTAACGTTTTTGGGTAACACGGGCAATGTGAATTTTGGATGGGTTGGTTGCCTATGACTCAAGCGATGGCCACTAGAAAAAGTAATCCCCGGTCTTAAACCACACCGATTTTTATGAAGCCTGCGCCAATTCGAGCTCTGCCTCAGCTAGCACCGACGCGGGCACGCCACGTTTTTTGAGCGCCTCAATCAGCCGCGCCGTGGGGCTAAAAGCAAACTGCGCTTCGTCGCGCCGCAGTCCTTCGCTCAGGTACAACTTGAGCAGCGTCTGGTATCTGGCAACCCCCATTCCTTTGAGCAAGCGTTTTGCGCAAGGTAGGATCGGCTGCTTTTTCCTCACACATTGGGGTTGTCAGCAGTCCCGGTCGTATCACCAGCCGCCATCTGAATCACAGCAAGGCCAGCCGCAGGTATCCAATGCGCATTTCATGTCCAAGGATTGATGACCGCCAGGCCGGCAGCTTCAAAGGGCGACGTGTTGCGCGTGACGTGCTGGACTGCCAGTCGATCCAGCAGCACCGTGAAACCGCGCGCCTGTATGTACTGACCAATCCATTTGCAGGAATCAAAGTGCGGGGAGCGGCACGCACCAATGTCATGGAGACCCATCACGTATTCACAGAGGGCGAATGGGCGTTGATTCGCACCATTGCGGACGGTTTGGAATGGTCTTACGGATGGACGGCACCGGCAGCACAGCGGCTGCGCTTCATTCTGGACTTTGCCTGCGCAACGGGTCGGCGTCAGCTTCGGCCATTGCATTCATCTGATTTGAATATTGCAGGCCCGACTAGGTAGGTCGGGCCAAGACTTCATGGGTATTCCGTTGCATCGTGACCGCGCATTCACTATTGCGACAGAGGGTAATCGGGGTCTGACCCCAATTAATTCTGACCCCAATTAATTCCAATTAATTCAATTAATTTCTTTCCCCTGACGCTGAAGTGAAAAAATGCTACACTGCTTGCACCGCAAATGCAACGCAATGGCCATCATCATGAAAACTGCCACCTTACCTTCGCTCCGTGTTGAACCCCTGCTGCGCGCTGCGGCCGAAAGTGTGCTGCGCGAGGGGGAGACGCTCACCAGCCTGATAGAAACCGCCATGCGTGAGACGATCCAGCGGCGGCGCACACAAGCTGAATTTCTGGCGCGTGGCTTGCGCGCTGGCCAGGATGCAAAGCAAACGGGTGTCTATTACTCTGCGCAAGCGGTGCATGGCGAACTTGCGCAGCGGCTGGATGCAAGGCGTCGGCAGGTGCTGGGTTGATGGGGGTTTTTGAAGTCCGCTACACCGCAGCGGCGCGTGATGATTTGCTTCGCTTGTTCGATTTTTTGCTGGAGCGGGCGCAGACCATTGAAGAATTTGACGCCGCACAGGAAGCCATCGACGCGCTCCGTACCGCAGTGCAGGGCCATCTCAGCCGCACGCCGTTTATTTATCGCAAGGCAGGCAACAGTGCGTTTTTGCGCGAGTTGATCATTCCATTTGGCAATGCTGGGTACGTCGCCCTTTATGAGATTGAAGGTGCTGATGCCGTCAATATTTTGGCCGTTCGGCATCAGCTAGAAGACGATTACCACTGAGCTAATCGCCGACATAGGGAAAAACACAATGGCAACTCAAGCTGATCCAGTAGCGACAGCGCCACCACGCGGTCTGACCCCAATTTTCCTGGTAGCGGCACCGTGGATGTGGGCAGCCTCAAGTACAGCCGAACTACTACCATAACCGCCATGACGCTGGTGCACCGCGAGGGCAATTACTGTGGTGCCGGCACAGCAACACCGCTGAGCTAGGCCAGTTTTGACTCCTCGGATGGGCAACTTGACCCGGCCGTCAAATACCACTCCACAACCACACCCAAGGGCTGGGCCAACAATTTCAGCCGGTTCGGCGCGGTTTACGACCCCACCACGCTCCAGGGCAAGTATGCTTTTGGATGGCAGGCAGGCCATGGAGACAGCAATGCCCGCGTGTTCAACATCGGATTGAACTACGATACCCCGACCGAAAGGCGCGACGGCGAGGCCTATTTCGGCTACGGCGATGACATCGCCACCATCACCGCCACCGGCACCAGCACCATCAAGGGCTTCATCTGCAACTGGGCCGGCCCCGGTAACAGCCACACCCTGAAGGACTATTTCCAGCGTCAACATATCACCTTCAACGACGGCACCGGCAAGTGGCGGCCATCTGGCACGCCGGAGGCCGCCAGTTCGTCCAACATCACTTTCGCCCCGACGAACAGCTGCACTTCAGCTCTCGGCAGCGCGTTTTACTATGACAAAAACGCCGATAACTCCATCGCTGACGAACTCGCTGTCAGTCCCAACCCCGCCGTTGCGATCGACCTGGCTGGCCTCGGCGCCTCTCTCACCATCCCGGCGGCCATTCTCGCCCGCGGAATGACGGTGCCAGCTTACTGAACTGGGCTCGCCTTGGCGTGAAGCTGCGCGTGGTTCAAAAAGTAACGTTTTTGGGTAACACGGGCAATGTGAATTTTGGATGGGTTGGTTGCCTATGACTCAAGCGATGGCCACTAGAAAAAGTAATCCCCGGTCTTAAACCACACCGATTTTTATGAAGCCTGCGCCAATTCGAGCTCTGCCTCAGCTAGCACCGACGCGGGCACGCCACGTTTTTTGAGCGCCTCAATCAGCCGCGCCGTGGGGCTAAAAGCAAACTGTGCTTCGTCGCGCCGCAGTCCTTCGCTCAGGTACAACTTAAGCAGCGTCTGGTATCCGGCAAACCCCCGGTGTGGGGCAATCTCTTTCATGGAATCGACCACATCCACCGGAATGCGCAGGGTGATGGAGGTCATGGGCCGGTCTTTGCCCAGCCGCTTGAGGATGCGTTCAGGAATACTCATGATTTCGCCTTTCTTCGTTAGTTGCCTTGCGGGCGGAAATGATGCGCACAGCCGCACCGTCGATCTCAACATGCACCACAAACAGCAGCCGACTCAGCGCGTCAAAGCCAAGCACGGCATCACGCATTTCGTCATTTCGACTGGCATCCACCAGACGAAAGAACGGGTCAAAGAACACGGCGGCAGCCTGCTCAAACGTAATTCCATCGTGTTTACCCCGATTCGCCGCTGCCTTTCGATCATTCCAGACAAAGGCCATGCCATTGAATTCATAGTGAATGTCCATGACGTAAATTATAAGAGATGTATTTACTTTGACAATACTATTTTCAATACTCCGTTCCTTTAAGCAAGCGTTTTGCGCAAGGTAGGATCGACTGCTCTGAGGGTTTCCCCGGGCGGGCGTTATATGCGAGGCAATCAGTCGAAGGCCGCCGCTCACTGCTTGCTGGCGGCGTTGATAAGTCGACCGAAGTCACCTTGGAACTGTCAAAACCTGGCAAATAGCACTGTTTATCGACACGCTAGGATACCTATCAAACCTGCAACGATCACTTACGGTTTGGCTACTTCTTACCTTGCATCGCCACAATCGTCGCGATTTCATCCATCGCTGAAATAAAAGCGAATTAACTCGTAGTGTTCGAGTTATTTTTGCTTAACGCCGTAGCCACTGGCGGAGTGTCGTTGGAAGCCGCGGTTGTCTGCTTATAAAATCGGTCAAAAACCAACAAACAAACCGATACTCAAGATGCCGTATGGTTTGCTGAAACGGCTGGCGGTGAGGGTGTTGTAGGCAAAGGGCAGCTCGCCCGTGAATTGGTTCGACAGGTACTGGCCACGAATAAAAATAGCGGCGCGGGGAAGCAGGCGGTACATCACATCACCCATCAGGATATGGTTGCTTTGGTAAGCCTTGCCACCCCGGCTTTGGATGGTATTGTCAATCTGGCCCCGGTTGATGGACTGGTATTGGTACCCGCCCCGCACTTGCCAGTCGTGCTGCACCCACTTGAGCATGAGCCCCGCATGAAAATAGTTGGCCTGGTATTGCGCTTCGTTGTGGATGTCGATGCCGTAGGCGCTGTTGGGACTGCTAAACCGGTCATAAACCAGCTCGGCGTTGCACGGTTGAGCCAGCGTGCCCACGACCTCGGTGGCACCAAAACTGATGTTGTAGTTGCAGCCATTTCGCGTGGTGCTTGCCTTGACTGAAGCGAGGCTCACCTTGCTGGCGCCTGCGCCACCGAACACCGACAGCTCCGCGTTATTAAATATTCTTGAGGTGCCGATCAAATCCAACTGGTACTGAATGTCTTGCGGGTTTGCAACGGTGACTGAGTTCAGGGTAACGTCGCCCACGGTAGTGGGTGATGTTTTCTTAAGCTCATTGGCGTAGTTGCCCCACGCACCCAGCCGGACCGCCACACTGGGTTGGCGACCGGCACCCTCAAAGAGTTTGTATTGACCCGCGACTTGCCAGGTGTTAATGGTCAACACATCGCTGCGGTAGTCAAGGCCGCGCTGCCACAGGGCGCCATCGACCCAGATACGGGGCGTGATGGCGATGCCAGCCCGCACGTGGGCGCCCTGGTAGTTGCCCACATTGGTGCCTGCAAAATCTGCGTCCTTACCACGGATTTTGAAGACATCGACCGTGTCGTTGACCAAGTCGTAGCTAAGCTCGATATCCCCTTCACCCGGTATGCTTCGCTGGCTGGCGGACAAAAAGGTGTCCAACGGGGCCGCCAGCACAGGCGCAAAAAAATGGGCCCCGCAGAGGCCCATTAAAACAACTAGTTTTTTCATTGCACGGTGAATTTACCTTGCACGCCAAGGCCCGTCACGGATTGAGCAGAGCCTGTGACCGCCACAGTACGGCTGGCCACGGCGCCAGAGATGCCACTCTGGATGGCCAGGTTGGAGACAACCGCCGTTAGGCTGAAGCTGCCTGTGACGTCGAGCACTCTGGCAAATAAGGCATATTCAGCGCTGTTGGCATCAAACTTGGCGATGATGCTGTTGACGATATTCATGGCATTGAATGTCAGGGCACTGCCGCTGCTGGTGATCAGTGTGTTGGCAGCGAGGTTGCTGAGCGTTACGGTGGCGGTGGCGCCTGTGCTGGTTTTGCCATAAGCGTAGAGCTTCGCATCTGCGGGCACCGTCGCGGTAAGCACGCCGCTGCTGACAGCCAAGTTAACCTGGTCAAGCACCACCTGCAGTACCCGACCCGTGCTGGCTTGGGTGATTTCGATACCCACGCTAACCACACTGCCACCCACCGCAGGAATGGGCGTACCCGCCAGGGTGTAAGCGAAGCCGATGGTGTCAGGCTGGGCCGTCAGCGTTACCCCTGCTGACGACACAAACTCAGTCAGGGTGTTGGTTTGACTCTCGCTGCCGATACCAAAGATGATTTGGTCATTGGTGATGGCCAGGTAGTTGCTTGGTGCCGAGATGGTGGAATATATGACGGGTGCAATGATGGTTGCCGCGGTGGCTTGCGTGACTACTGCAATATTAACTGCTGTCACTGCTGTATCGTCATTGTTGGTGACTGCGTCTGCCAGTTGTACAAGTGCGGCGCCCGCATCAGTCAAATTCACAGCCCCCGCCACCGCAACAGTTAACAGACTTGACAGTGCAGCTGCTGTGTTGGCAATAGTCGGGTTGGATTGCAGTGTGGTGGTGAGGGCGATCAGATCGGCCACGCTGCCGGTGGCAGAGGTCAGTGCTTGTGCTTGGATGACGATGGCGGCCGATGTCAACTCAGCAATACTGGTTGGGGTGAAGTCAGTGCTATCGTTACCGAATACGAGTTTAACTACACTCAGAGCAGGGCTGGTGCTGGCGGATACATTGGTAACGGCTGCCCCCACAATACTGGCGACCAGTGTGGGGTTGACCGTAGTGCCGGCAACCAACGGCGTTAAGGTAGCTACGTTAGCCAATATGGTGCTGGCAACCGCCTTGGCCACTTCGCTGTAGAGCGCTTGAATAGCGACAGGGGTGGTGTTGCCAGCCAGACCACCTAAGGTGTCAGCCACTTGCTGCATGATTTGCTGCGCAGCCAGGGTCTTTTTCAGGAGGGTTTCATTACCGGCAGCGACGGGGTCAACTTTGCTGACATCGGTGCCTGCGGGCAGACCGAACGCTGTGGCAACTTGTGCAGCGGTCAAGCCACCGGCGACCATCAAGCTGGTGAGTGGGGTGGCAAACGCGCTGCCTGCGGGTGCTTTGAGGAGGCCCTTGAAGGGGAGATTGGTGTCGGCGTTGGTACCACCGCTCACGACGACGGTGCTGGCGCAGGCGGGGGTGAAGGTGAAAGCACCATTCGCGATGGTGGTGACCACAGATTCGCCAGTGTCAAACACGCCATTGGCGTTGCTGTCGCACAGTGCCTGCGAGCCGATCAAGTAGCCGTCAACCGCTTGACCTGAACTAGATGTTGGGGCGACAGGGGAAGGGTCGCCACCGCATGCTGTAAGCGCCAAAGCAGCCGCAATTGCAATTGAAAGCAGCGTTTTCTTTTCGTAGATCATTTCAAAATCTCCTTATTTCGACAATCGTCAAGATTAAAAAACATAGAGAATATTATGCTGCTTTTTTGTGCTGGCATCAACTTATCTTATCGACACCATAATCTGATGGGTTGCTCATTCCCTGGCCAGAAACGCACTTCCCATCTGCTTGGCCCGCTTTAGATCATCGCCATGCAGGTAAATCGAGGTGGTTGCAATCGACGCATGGCGCAGGTTGTCCCGTACAGAGGTCAGTTCTGCCCCTCTGGCCAGCGCATGGGTGGCGTGGGTATGGCTTGCAGCTAATCATCAGCCTTCATTCACCTGGCCAACCAGCTGAAGCCCAGCAGGGCGCCGATCATTACCGGCTGGTGCAGCACGTAATAGCTCAGACTCCAGCGCCCCAGCGTTGCCAGCGGACGCAGTGCAGCGGGCAATTGCCATGACAAATATACAGCGCCCCGGCCCGCCATCCGTGCGCCTGCAGCCACACCCCACCACATCACCCCCAACCACGGCAACAAGGGCACATAGTCTTCAGTCACCGGTTTGCGGGTAATCAGCCCCAACCAGTTCAGAGCCCGGCTGTTGAAAAGGTCGGCGAATGGGGCCAATGGCGCCATCTCCAATACGGCAGTTGCCATGACTCCGAGCGCTATCGCCACAGCGCCCAGCAACCATAGCCACGCACCCCAATGCGCTGTCAGTCGCACGATGAGCAGCATCAGTGCAATACCGTGCAGCACGCCAAAATAAATGAAGCTCTGCGGGTACATCAGCCATGACCCCAACGTCACCAGCAATGCACAGCCGACCACTTGCCCCCAGCGGCGCCAGAACCGGGGCCAGCTTTGCCCCTGCTGCAGGGCGATGGCTTGCCCCATGCCCGCGCAAAACAAAAACAGACTCAGGATCAGGGTACGCTGCCAGGTCCAAAACGGATCAGCGTAAAAGTCTTGCGGCCAATAGCCGAAGTGGTTGAGGTCAAAACTGAAGTGAAACAGCGTCATCCACACCATGGCCAGGCCACGCAAGGCATCCACCGCGTCGAATCGGATCAAGGAAAGTGGGGCTTGTTTGCGCGTCATGGCTTGACGATACCCGATTGGCGAGGGAGCCTGGCAGGAATGTACGGTGCGATACTTGGTCTCATGCGGTTGAAATGCCTATCCGTTGCCTTTTTTATTTTGCGAATTCTATTTTCAATTCGATGATATGGACATTCACCAACTTTCCCTTACCTATCAGGCTGACCAGGACCGAATTCTGGTCCAGATCAGCACCCATAGCGGTGAAGCACTGCGCCTTTGGCTGACCCGTCGCATGGCGGCAACCCTTTTCCCGCACCTGACCCGCATCGCCACCAACATGGAAATCGGCAACGCACAGCTGGCGACACAAGACGACATGGGCAAAAAGATGTTGATGGAGTTCAAAAAGCATGAATCCATCGCACAGGCCGATTTCATGACCCCCTTCAAGCCTGACGCTGCCGTTTTCTCTATAGGCGCCGAGCCCTTGCTGGTGACCACCCTAAGCCTCACGCCCACCGGGAGAGGGGAATTACGGATAGGGTTTGAGGAAAAATTCGCGGACACCGTCAAGCCGCGCGGTTTTCAAGTGACGATGACTGCGCCGCTACTGCACAGTTTTATGCATTTGCTCGAATCAGCTATCAAACTGTCCGAATGGGGGCTGATACCAGCCGCGTCACCCGATACCGCTGCCGAAGAACCGGGCGACAAGCCAAAGGCTTCCGGGCCAGTTCGTTATCTGAACTAAACCGCTTACCTGCTATTTAGGCGTGGTTCAAAAGCATTAACACTTTTTCGGGCAGCCATCTGTCATAGGCTGTTGACCTTTCGTCACCGCGAGACCGCAGGCCGTGGCGATCCATGACTTCCGGGCGCGTGGAACCGCGCCTTGCTCGGCGCCATTCGTCAGGCCAAGCCCGCGTCCATCGCTATCTTGACCACCTTGGTCTTGACGGCAGCCGCGGCATTTACCTTCTTGACCACTTTGCTTGCAGTCGCTGCCTTGTCGGTCCTCACTGTCTTGGCAACTTTGGCTGCTGTTTTCTTGGGCTTCACCTTGTCCGACTTCGTCGCTTTGCTCCCAATTTTTCCAATTTTCTTGCGCTCCACGGTAACTTCCAATACCTTGGCGCGCGGCGTCTTAGGGACAGGCGCCGCCACAGCCTCATCCAACTCCAGCCCAAACACATCAACCAATTCAGAGTCATGCAGAACTTTGCTGGCCGCAGGTGCATGCTTCCCCTTGGGCAGGCCTGCGCCGGCCTGAGCCACCAGGTCTTTGGCGTCGACCTGGCGCAGCTTGAACAGCAACTCGGGCTGCTGATCCAAGCGCGCGCCCACGCCGTACAGCACGGCGGCTATGTGTTTGCACATCGAAGCGGAATCCGGACAACTGCAACTGAAGCGGATGTCTTTTGGGGCGGGAAACAAACCAGTTTGGGGTTTGCAAATACGCTCCATCACGGGCTTGGTCAGTTTGCCCTGCAGCAACTCCACCATGGAATCGATGGAGCCGGCGCAATCCGCGCCGATGGCTTGCCAGTGCTTGGCCGCCACCTCGGCCACCGTGATCTTGACGCTGTACAGGCTGGACCCCATCACCTTGGCCTGTACGTCGCTGTTGGCAATTTGGAGGTCAATCACAGAGCCGTTGCGCACGTAGGTGCGCCCGCGTGGCAGGCGATTGGCGTAGTCACTGTAGTGTTCGAGGTTGTCACACCAGGCTTTGCCCCAGAATGTTTTAGCGATGGCACCGCGATACGGGGCGATGGGTGACAACGTGGCCCCCGCCTTGGTGGCTTTGGCCGCCGCCTTTTCGGCTTTGGCGCGACGCGCGGCGACCGACACGTAGGGTGCGTATCCCCAATAGCTCATGTCCAATCCTCCCAATCAGTTAAAGACAGCACTTGACGCTGAAGTGTCACGGCCTATCTTGCAAGATTATCAAATATCCTGCGCGGCATGAATGTCGAGCTTCACCAAGTTCAGCAGCTCGCTGTCGCTCAGCTCGGTCAACAAAAGTTCTGCGCCCTCCTGCAGCACGTCCTTGACCAGCTGTTGTTTCGATTCAATCAGCTGGTCGATGCGATCTTCCACCGTGCCGCGACAAACAAACTTGTGTACCAGAACATTCTTCTTTTGGCCAATGCGAAACGCCCGATCGGTGGCTTGATTTTCCACAGCAGGGTTCCACCAGCGATCAAAGTGCACCACGTGGGACGCAGCAGTAAGGTTGAGCCCGGCACCACCGGCCTTGAGCGAGAGCACAAAGAACGGTGTTTGTTCGTCCTCCTGAAAGCGCTTCACCAACTCACGCCGTTTGGCCACCGGGGTGCCACCGTGTAGCACCAGTCCCTCGCGGCCAAAAATTGCCCCCAAAAATGCGGCCAGTGGCGCGGTGGTTTCACGAAATTGCGTAAAAACCAACATCTTGTCCTGCTTGGCCGCAATCACCTCGGCGAGCTCCCGCAGACGCGCGAACTTGCCACTGTCACTGGGACTCCAGGCACCATCACCCAGCCATTGCGAGGGGTGGTTGCAGATTTGCTTGAAGCGCATCAAAAAGGCCAGCACCACGCCCCGGCGCGCCATGCCGTCAGCATTGTCCAGCGCGATTTCCAGCTCTTTCACCGCGCGCTGGTACAGCGCAGCTTGGGTTGGACTCAAGTGGCACCACGCTTTGACCTCGGTCTTGTCCGGCAGGTCGTCGATCACGGCCTTGTCCGTCTTGAGGCGGCGCAAGATGTAGGGTTGAACCAGCGTTCGCAATGGGCCGAAATGCTGCTGCTCAGTCAGCCGTTTGGTGAAGTCAGAAAACACCTTGCCGGTGCCCAGCAGGCCGGGGTGGGTGAAGTCAAAAATCGACCACAGGTCAGACAAGCGGTTTTCTACCGGGGTGCCGGTGAGCGCAATGCGCGATTGGGCCTTGAGTCGTTTGACCTGCTGGGTCTGCTTGGAGCCGGGGTTTTTGATGGCCTGCGCTTCGTCCAGCACCGCCAGACGCCACTGCTTGTCGGCCAGCGCGGGCGCACGCATCAATGTGCCGTAACTGGTGATGACCAGATCCACCTTGTCCAGCTGTGCGGCATCGAGCGCACGTAGCTCGGCGCCGGGCATGGCCGATGGGTGTGCGATCAGCAAACGCAATGACGGGGCGAAGCGCTGCGCCTCCGCCGCCCAATTGGCGAGCAGTGAGGCCGGCGCCACCAGCAGGCTGGGACTGCTGGCACCTTGCTGCTCGCGCTTGAGCACCAGCAACAGCGACAACACCTGGATGGTTTTTCCCAGGCCCATATCGTCTGCCAGACAGGCGCCCAGCCCGAGCTTGGTCAGCAGGTACAGCCAGCGCACCCCCGCCTGTTGGTAGGGCCGCAGATCGGCCTTGAGTTCGCCTCCAGGACTGACTTGCGCCAAGCCCTGGGGTTGGCGCAGGCCGTGCAGTGTTTCAGACAACCATGGACCTGCGCTGACTTGAGACCAGTCCGCGTCCACCGCGCCTTCGCTGTCACCCAGCGATGCGTTGGACAGCAGATGCATGGCTTGGGCGAACGGCAAACCATGGCTGCTGGCCGCTTGCTCGATGGCCTCAAAACGCGCCATCAGCCGTCCCAACTTCTTGTGATCCACCTCCACCCAGCGGCCACGGATCAATTGCAAGCCGTCCACTTGATCCAACAGGGACTTGATCTCCTTGGCGTTCAAGGGTTCGCCGTCCAGCGTCAACGCCATACTGAAATCCAGTAATGCGCCCATGCCCAGTTGTGATGGTGGTTTGGCACCGATACTGGCCTGGATCTGAGGCCTGGCGGGGCGTCCGGTCTGCCAGTTGCCTGGCATGCGCAGGACGATGCCTGCCGCTTCGATCTTGAGCGCGTCTTGAAGAAAGGTCCATGCCTCTACCGGGCTCCAGCGCAGTGGGTGGTAAATCTCACCGGTCTCGACCATCTGGCGCAGCCATTCGCACTGCGTCGCTGCGCGCTGAACCGGCAACAGCAACGAAAGCAGTTGCGCCTGGCTCTTGCCGTCAGAAAACTCGGCCAAGGCCTTGGACAGCGGTAGATGCTGAGCCTTGCCGTGGGCTGAAAGGCGCGAGGTGTAGGTCGCCAAGAAGGCGAAGGGAGCATCCGGGTCTTTGCGGTTTTCTGCAAGGTTGAAGTGCACCCGTCCGACCAGGTTCCAAGCCGGATGGCAGGACTTGAGAAATTCTTGCAGTGACTGTTTGGAGGCGCTTAGTTCAAGGCGCAAGGCGGCGTCGAGATCGCTCCAAAGTTGGGCCAGCACCTGCGGGCTCAGGTACTCGACCCCCAACATCGGCGGCGCATCGGCAATGAGGCTTTCCAGTGTGGCGGTGTCAAGCGTGGCCACCGCGATCACGCCCTCGGGTGGTGTTGCACAAAGCCCAGTCACATAGCGCGCGGCAAAGCTGCGCCACCATGCCCAATTGGCAGGCAGCACGCTGCCCACCTCGGTGGCGCCCAACAGCAGTAGGCCGTGCCCACTGCCCGCTGCAAAAGCCGTCGTCAGTCTCGCCTGCAAGGCCGGCTGTATTGGCGTGGCATCGCTGTCGGGGATCAGTCGCAGAGCACCGTGCGGAGTCAGCAGTGGGGAGATTGCGAGGGAGGGTTCGCTGGCGATTTGACTCATAAGGCATCGCCGTTTATGGCTGCATCACTTGCAAAAATCAAAGCGGCATCAGCGACCGAAACGACCGCCGCCCTCACGCAATGGATCTCACGGCAATGAACATGGGCAGCGATAATTCGATGCTCATGCCTGGCGTTGGGGCAGGTCAGCCAGACTCATCAACTCTTTCATGGCTGCGCTCGGCGCCGGCGGGCTCGTCAGCAATTGCGCAAGCATGGCTTGGCCATCGCGCGTCAGGGAGATGAGCGTGTGGTCGGCCAACACCTTGCGCGCCTTCTCGATGGCCGAGCCCAGCACAAACGCACTGAGATCCATACCGTCAAGGGCGGCAGCTTGGTTGAGCAGATCCTTGGCGTCAAAAGTGGTTTTCAGCTCCATCCGAGCGAGTTTCAAGGTAGCGGTGTTCATCAGCGGCTCTAGGTCAATATTTTTTATATTACAGTTTATAACTCAAGAGTGCCGAGTTCTCCCCCACTTTACCTGGCCGATGCCTACCGTCGGTGATCCTCGACCCACTTCTCGGTGAGTTGATCCAACTCGTCTAACTGCTCCGGAGAGTAGCTCGGTGGTGCGAACCCCATTTCGAGCCATCCGATCAGGTGATCCTCGATCAAGTCAAGTGCAAAGTCCGGGTATTCAGCATGGATGCGTTTGACGGACTCGGCAATCGAAAGCCTCTGTCCGTCGTGCCAAATGATCTTGCAATGCTTGGCGTCAACATCAGCTTGTTTCAACAACATCCAGACAACATCGGACACTTCGTTGGAGAGTTGCCCCTGGTGCGAGCCCATCCAGTCGACAAAGTCGTCGATAAAGGGTTTGTCTTCAAGGGGAGGGTTCTCATGGCGTTTTCCCATACGCCAAGAATATCACCGCCTCGCTACGTTTCGCGAGCCAGTTTGATTTTCAGGCGACTGTGCTCGATGCACAGATCAACCCATTGGTCGCTCAATTCCTTGAAGCGCTTGTAGTTGGCGACTTGGCGACCAATCTCAAGCACGGCATCACTTGCGATGTACTCGGTTCGGCTTCTCATGGCCCGCGTATAGCTGAGCTGGTAGTAAGCCCCGCTTTGGTTCGCTGGATCTTTGAACTGACGGGTTAGCGAGCCCGGGCGCATCTCATTGATGGCTGCCAGTTTTACCTTGATTGTGGTAATGCGTTTTTGGATCTGGAGCAGGTGTTTTTTTGTCATCGGTATAGCATATATATGCTATACTAGTTTGTCAACAACATTCGAAAGAAACCGATGCCGCTTTGGACTGCCTGGTGGAATCCGATTTGGTTGCTGCACCCAGCGTTCTCGCGTCTGCGCAGCTTCATTTGGTTCGCCACGGTGGTTGCCGGCTTTACGGTGCGCATCGATCTGTTGGGCGTCACCAGCATCGTGCGTGCGCTCAAGCTTGAGCCGCGCTTTTACAACAAGCTGCTGGCTAACTTTCACAGCGATGGCGTGAAGATTGATCGACTCAGCGCGCTGTGGGCCGCGGTGGTGCTGCGCTTGTTCCCCAGCCCGCTGCGCGTCAATGGCCGACGCGTTCTGGTCGCCGATGGCATCAAGGTTGCCAAGTCCGGCAAGAAGATGCCAGGCGTCAAACTGCTGCATCAGGAGTCGGACTCCAACACCAAACCTGAATACATCATGGGACACTCCCTGCAGGCGGTGAGCCTGCTGGTGCAGGCCGCCCAGAGTGTCTTTGCCGTACCACTGGGCGTGCGCATTCACGAGGGTTTGGTCTGGTCCAATCGGGACCGGCGTACTTTGGGGTCGATTTGTTTTCCATGACCGGAGTGGCGATTTGGATTGCAGCACTGGCGTGGGGGTCGCCATAGGAGATCGTTGATTTCGTTGAATTTTCAGGTCAGTTCTTGGCCGCGTATCGTTGGT
>Ga0209284_10004416_pt1 | contig 15841 bp, 17 predicted proteins | sample FRY03_FD_187211 | JGI IMG/M metagenome (GOLD analysis project Ga0209284, IMG submission 187211) | Freshwater microbial communities from Lake Fryxell liftoff mats and glacier meltwater in Antarctica - FRY-03 (SPAdes) (version 2) | ecosystem: Environmental > Aquatic > Freshwater > Ice > Glacier... | reverse complement strand
CTAAAGCCCACCACAGCCACGGTAAGGGCAATAGCGTAGTATAAAAAATTGTTTTTTGTTTACTAAAAAAAAGTTGGTGTATAATAATTGGATGGGCGAGCAATTTAATTTTAAGAGGAGGTTCTATGGATGAACAAACCATAACCAAATCTGTTGCTCAAGAAGCAACTGGCGAAGTAAATGGAGTAGCAGTGGACGATCAGTTCAATGCGATACCAGATGTTTCACAACCAGATGCTGCAACAGAAGAGGCGGGAAGTCACACCGAAGAACTCGATTCAGGCGATGATTCGGGCGAAGTTGACAACGAAATAGCTAACGAGGAAGATTCACAACCAGAAATAGATAAAGATCTCAGTAAATGGGCTAAAGGCAAAGGGCTTGACCTAAACTCTGAATCTGAAGTAAAACTGGCGAATATGGCTCGTGAAAGCGAAAAAGCAATGCATAGTGCTAAGGGGGAAGCTAAATCTGTACTTCAAGAAGAAGCACAAAAGATGAACCCTGATCTAGACCCAAGAGACGAAAGACTCGCAAGTTTAGAAGCAAAAGTAGCGATCAATGATTTCTATAATGCCAATCCAGATGCTCGTGATTATGACGAACAAATGGGAGAAGCATTATCTAATGACCCAGCGTTACTGGATTATGTGCGATCAACTGGTAATATCAAAGCAGTCTACAGTATTGTAAAATCTGGTACTGCAGTGAGAGATACCGAATCAGCCAAAAGAGAAGGTGGTCGAGATGCCTTGACACAGTTAGCTAATAAACAGCAAGCAGTGTCACCAAAGGGATCTGCAGTATCAACTGCCCCGTCCTCTTCTGCGAAGATTACTCCCCAAAATGTTGACCAACTCATAAGTAAAAACGGACAAAAATGGTTCGAAAAGAATTATGAAGCAATCAACAAAGCTTTAGACCCAACATATTAAACTATAATTCAAGGAGGCTATTATGCCATCAGGTGCTTACGGAACATCCAACGCTGTATCAGCAACACCAGCAGCAGTATTTCGACCTAACGTATGGTCTAACGAAGTTCTCATGTTCGTCAAGAGAAACCTCGTTCTAGTACCACTAGTTCGTCATTACGATGCAGAAATTTCAAAATTTGGTCAAACCGTAGAAATTCCTAACGTTTCTACAATCGGTGCAGCTCTTAAAGTTGCCAACACAGGCGTGACCATTAACTACAACACAGAAACAAAAACAACTATCACATTAAACCAACACTACGAAAGCTCTTTCTTACTAGAAGACTTCGTTAAAATCCAGTCTAAGTATGATCTACGATCTGCTTACACAATGGCTGCAGCTTACGCTATAGCTGAAAAGATTGATGGTTTCATCTCTACTAACATGACTACCTCATTCACCTCTTATGGTGCATTTGGTACTGTTTTAGCAGATAGCCTAATCTTAATTGCTAACCGTTATCTTGACGATGCTAAAGCTCCACAGACTGATCGATCACTTGTTGTAACCCCACAAGGTAAACAAGAAATGCTAAATATCGATAAATATATTCGATACGATGCAATCGGAATCGGTGGAGACCAAAGCAGAATCTTGACAGGACAAATTGGTGAAATCTACGGAGTTAAAGTATTCATGAGTCAGAACCTTGTTCAGCTCGCTACTGCAACACCACAGAACAACCACTTGTTCTTCCATAAAGATGCTTTCGCAGTTGCTATCCAACAGCAATCTCGTACTCAGACCCAATACAAACAAGAATATCTTGCTTGGTTGGTAACAGTCGATATGCTATGGGGTGGTACTGTACTACGACCAGCATTCGGTTTCAACCTTAAGTCATAAGACTAAGACAAAAACTACAGATTAGGACTCTTCGGAGTCCTTTTTTGTTTGACATATCTCCATAAGCGGTTTATTATTTAGATATAACAACTTAAGGAGGCGAATATGTTTGATAAGAAATACAAAAGTCCACTAGAATTTGACAAAGCACTAACAAAAGAGCTCGGATTAACAGGGGAACTAAACTCAAGCCTAGATGCAAAACTCGTCTATGTTAAGTCTCAAATAGAGCAGTTTAAGCAGATGATCATTCGTTATGAGTTCGACATACTGCTCACTAATAATCTAATAAATCATGAAGTAGAAGCTTTCCAAGCTAAAGGGCGTGAGAACCAATCATCTTTTATAAGCGATGCAAGACAATCAACTGCAGCACTTAAAACTATGATTCAGTTACGAGACGAACTAGAGGCAGAAAAAGCAAAAGTAAAGAAGAAGTAGGCTAGTGTGGGTGATACATTAGCTGTAGTCCTACCAAGTAGGGGACTCTTATTTAGTGAAACTCTAGAGGAGTTACTAAATGAGTTAGAGGGCTTTAAGTACAAGATATTCTGGTCACACGCCAGATCACTACCAGACTGTTTTAATATCCCAACTGAAGAAGCACTGAAAGATCCAAGTATCTTTGCAGTGCTTTTTGCTGAAGACGATATGATCTTACCTAAAGGGGTGCTTAAGAAGATGTTTGGTATGAACTACCCAGTAGTAGCCCTAGACTATCCATTTAGAAATAATGGTGATTCAACTATGTGGCACGACCCAGAGGGATTTGTCTTATGGTCTGGTACAGGGTTCTTACTAGTAGCCAAGCAGGTATTAGAGAATATGCAGAAACCAATTTGGATAACAAACACCACATGGGATACTATGGTCAAACAAGACCGAGTGTATATATGGCCTCGTAAGCTTACTAAGGTAGCCTATGGTCTACATGATGTGAACTTTGGCATGACTCTCTACTCACAGGGATTAAGAATAAAGGACGTAGAAATGGAAGGCGGGCAACGTAAACTTCGTAAATTAGGCAGAGCTAAAGTAAACAATGGAGCTCACGATATTAAGGAACTTAACAAAATAGGTAGAGATCTTGTAATAAAAACAACTGACCCAAGAAAGATTGCTATATTCAAGCAGGCTTTAAGTAGGATTAGAAGTATTGAATTATGTGCAGAAGCACCTGACTTCATTGAGTATGTAGATGGGCAAGCTACCGTAAGAGGAGAAGAACATGAAACAGTCTGATCAATGGCTCGCAAAACAGCGTACAAAAGTTGGGGTTATACTACCAAGTCGTGGGTTGATATTCTCCCAGACAGCAGAAGAAATAGTAACAAACGTACAGGGTGTACGGCACAAGTTCTTTTTCGCTCATAAACTCCCTATACCAGAGTGCTTTGAAACACCTACTAGACGAGCTTTACAGGACAAGACAATTACCCATCTATGGTTTGTAGAAGACGATATGATTCTACCGCCAGATGTACTCAAAAGTCTTGTAGATGCAGATAAGGAGTCTATAGCTTGTAACTACCCAGTTAATAATCAGGGTAGAGATGCAATGCTTATAGATGCAGAAGGACGAGTAGTATTCTCTGGCACAGGTTGTTTGTTAGTTAAACGAGCTGTATTCGAGAGAATGAAGAAACCCTACTTCAGAACTGACATAGGCTGGCAAGGGCATAACTATGAAAACTTTATCAAGCTTATATCGTCTAAATCTCGCAAAGATAATCGCTATGGCTTGCATGATGTTACATTCGGAGTGCAACTCTACAAAGAGGGTAGACCAATTATAAAATCACCTATCTTGCTAGGTCAGAGAAAACTTGTAGCACTTGGTAAAGCAGGTACAAATGACGGTGCTCACCAGATAGAGGAGTGGACAGAAGTAAACGAGAATACAATATATAACGAGATACGATCATATCCAGCCAAACCAGTAGGATCACTAGTGACTGTAATGATAAATGGCATAGAGTCACCCATGATGGATGCAAATCACGCAGCCATGCTTATAGAGAAGAAGGGTGCAACGCCCCCACCTAAGAGAAGCGTAATCATAGACGATACTGCGGAGTTGTTATGGATCTCTTAATTGTAATCATTACCTATAACCGCCTTGAGTACACAAAACGTACAATACAAGATTTACTAGATACAATAAAGATACCTCACTATATCCTTGTAGTGGATAACGCATCTACAGATGGCACTCCTGAATACTTAGAAAAGTTACTAGATAAAAAGAAAATAAATGGGTTAGTTTTAAATGACGATAACTACTACCCTGGCAAAGCTTGCAACATTGGTTGGGAGGAGGGATTAGAAGCTTATCCACAAGCAACTCACCTTATGAGATTAGACAACGACTTTGTACTCTTAAAGGGCTGGGATACTACAGCAGAAAAATACTTTGACAAGATAGACAATCTTGGTCAACTTGGACTAGACTACGATGCTATAAAAGATAATAAAGAACATGAAAAAGAATACAACGGTATGATACTGAACCACTGGCCAGGTGTGGTTGGTGGAGTAAATATCATACCTAAAGGACTCTGGGATCTAGGCATACGTTATGAGGAAACTCGCTGGATAAAGAAATGGGAGGGTATCAGCTCACCACAAGAGGACTCAGCACTCTCTAATAATATCAAAAACTGGGGATTCTTAGTGGGGCATATGCAAGAGAAGCTTGCTTGGACGTTTGCAGATGAAACCAATTGGTCAGATTATCCAGATTATTATATTAAGACTATGAGCGAGCGTGGATACGACGACCTAGTCAGAAAGATAAAAGGTAAAAAATGAAAGTAGCAACAATACTAGGTACTCGACCTGAACTTATTAAGATGTCTGAAATTATTAAAAAACTAGACAAACATACAAACCACATACTTATCCACACTGGTCAGAATTATGACTTTGAATTAGGCGGCATATTCTATGAAGAACTTGGAGTAAGGAAGCCAGACTATGTGTGTGAATTAGTTGGGGATAACTTACACGAAAAGATAGCTTCTATAATCGCTGCAACAGGCGAGGTATTAGCAAAAGAGAAACCAAACGCAGTTGTTATACTCGGTGATACCAATAGTTCACTAGCAGCATATATGGCTAAACGATTAAAGATACCAGTGTTCCACCTAGAAGCTGGCAATAGATGCTTTGACGATAATGTACCTGAAGAAGTAAACCGTAGAATAATTGATCATATAAGTGATGTGAATATGGTGTACTCAGAAAACAGTCGACAGAACTTAATAGCTGAAGGCATAGCAAGGGATCGTATCTTTACTATGGGCTCACCAATGCAAGAGATAATCGATACCCACGCTGGTAAGATTGCAAAGAGCGATATACTACCCTACTTAGGAGTTGATGAGAATAAATACTTTGTAGCTAGTATCCACAGAGAAGAAAACGTAGATAAAACGAACAACCTTAGTGAGATAGTTAAGTCACTAAACAAAATAGCAACTCTATATAACATACCAGTCATACTATCTGCTCACCCTCGTATGCTCGACAGAATGAAAAAGAATAAGTTTGTTCTTGATGATAGGGTAATAATACATAAACCATTTGGTTTCTTTGACTACATGAAACTCCAGATGAACTCTAAATGTGTAATCAGTGATAGCGGTACAATATCTGAAGAAAGCTCTATAATGGGTTTTCCTGCAATAACCCTACGCAATACCATTGAAAGACCTGAAGTCATTGATGTGGGCGGTATGCTTATCACTAGTATCAATATGATTAACATTCTGGACTGTTTAAAGGTAGCTACAAGCGACTTTGAAGCTTCACCCACACCAACAGCCTATGACATAGATAACTGCTCTGATAGGGTACTTAAAACAGTTCTTAGCTATACTCCGTATGTGAATAGATATGTGTGGAACAAATGAAGATAGCAGTTATAGGTGGTACAGGAAGCTTCGGTAAAGCTTTTGTAAAACGCTACTACAAGAAACACAAGATAACTGTTATTAGTCGAGATGAAGCAAAACAGCACGAAATGAGATTAGAGTACCCAGATGTTGCTTACAAGATAGGTGATGTTAGGGACAGAGAGAGAATGTTTGAACTCTTAAAGGGCTTTGATTGTATCTTTCAGGCAGCAGCTCTTAAACAAGTACCCTCATGTGAGTTCTTTCCAATGGAAGCTGTTAAAACGAACATACTCGGAACGAACAATGTTATAGACGCTTCTGATGGGGCTAAGGTAGTCTGTCTATCGACTGACAAGGCAGTATACCCCATAAACGCTATGGGTATCTCAAAAGCTATGATGGAGAAAGTAGCAATCTCTAAAGGGGCTATAGTTACTCGGTACGGTAATGTAATGCGTTCACGAGGCTCAATAATACCTATATGGGAATTAGCGGCAATGTATAACCAACCAATAAACATAACCAATCCTGATATGACTAGATTTCTTATGAGCTTAGATGACTCAATAGATCTAGTAATGTTCGCTATGAGAAAAGGTAAGCCAGGTAACATATTTGTCAAGAAAGCCCCAGCTTCTACTATGCAAGACTTAGCTAAAGCTGTCGTGAATACATTGGATAATCTTATATCTGAATCCCCACCAGTCAACATAATAGGTACTCGGCATGGGGAGAAGATGCACGAAACTCTTATAAGTCAGGAAGAAATGTATAGAACTGATGATATGGGCGATTTCTATAGAGTGAACCCAGACGGCAGGGATATGAACTATGATAAGTACTTCACTAAAGGCAAACAAGAAAAACCACCTGAAGCATACACTTCAGAGAATACAGAGCAACTAAATGTATTAGATGTTGAGGATCTGCTTTATGAAGCTAAGAGGTAAGATACTTTTACTTGGTTCTACAGGTATGGCAGGGCATACAATAAAACTCTACTTGGAAAAAGTAGGCTATCAGGTGGATACATTATATATGAGAATACCAAGAGATATGAATTATCTAAGCCATGTTTATGAGTATGATGTGGTAATAAACTGTATTGGTATGCTTGTAAAAGAAAGCGAAATAGATCATGGCAAGACAGTATTCGTGAATTCTTATCTACCCCAGTATCTAGCTAAGAGAGCTAAAAAGCTTATACACCTTAGTACAGATTGCGTGTTTGACGACAATTTCTATGGGCGTAGCAAGGCTTTAGGTGAGGTAGTGAATGATAAAGACCTTACACTACGAATGTCAATTATAGGGGCTGATATGAAGCCTAAGGGTACAGGATTATTTAATTGGTTTATGCAACAAGAGGGTGAAGTAGATGGATATAGTGAAGCTCTGTGGAATGGCATTACGACCCTTGAACTGGCTAAGGTCATAGATGAGGCTATTAAGCAAGATCTAACAGGTCTATATTCACCATTACCAAAATCACCTACAAATAAATACAAATTACTCTATATGATAAGAAAAGTATTTAATAAGGATATTGGCATAAAACTAGTAGAAAAGGGAGATGATAAGGTATTGGTTGAAACTAGAAAAGACTTTGAATACGAAAACAAAAGCTATGAGAAAATGCTAACTGAAATGAAGGAGTGGATTGATGAACACGCAGAACTATACCCGCAATACCGCTAAGGAATGTGCCCTAAAGATAGAGAGAGCTGTTAAACACAGAGAGCCATTTAGACACTTAGTTATAGATAGATTATTTGCGTTCGAATGTTCTCTATAGTAGTACCAATTGATCCTAATAGGTTACGTCAGTTTGAGTACACCAAACGAGAGTACGATAAAATGCCACAAGAAAAAGAACTTATTTTGGTGACTCGTAATGAATATAATATAAAAAAATACCTAAAAAGATACCAGTTGGAAAAAGATGTAAGAGTAATACCCTATAAGTTTCTTGATGGGTTCAACTGTAGTATGGCTCTTAATATTGGAGTCAGGGAATCTAAGTACGACAATATAATAATCACATCACCAGAAGTAAAGCCAGCACCAGATGTACTGGATAAGCTCGAACAGTCTATAGGTACAAACATAATATGCCAGGTGGCAGATGAATTAGAGGGTGGTGATATTGGACAAATACTCGTATATCATGGGTTTAGAGATGAATCACCAGCGATGTATTTCTTGGCAATGTTCAAGAAAAATGATATAGCTAGAATAAACGGGTGGGACGAGGAGTTCATGAAAGGGTATGCTTATGAGGATAATGACTTCGGGGCACGTTGGGTACGAGCAGGGATTCCGTTTGAAATACGAGAAGACATTAAGGCAGTTCACCAATACCACCCTAGATATGAAACTAAACCTGGTGGAGCAGGAATAAACTACCAGCATTTTGGTGATAACAACCAGAATGTAGTTATTAGATGTGAAAATGGTCTTGACAAATTCTAGTGGTATAATTAACCAATGATTGACAACAGTAAAATCCAAAAAGTCTATGCAGATATGGCAAAAGTTGACCAATCTAAAAAAGACTCAAATAAAAAAAATGTCTCACACAATGATTTGTTATCGGGCAATGACAGAATACAAAAAGTTATTATAGCTGCTGCCAAAGCGCAAATTGAAGCAAACACTATTAACGAACCTAGAGTGGATGTAAAGAATTTTCCTAAAAGTTTTAGAACTCCTGACATTGAAAGCGTTGTTACTGAACTTAAAAAACTCAACAAAGACCTTACACCTTTAACAACGGACTTTACTCCCGTTATAAAAGCTTTACAATCTTTAGAAAATAAAATTAGCAAATTACCTACAGAGTACCCAGAGATGGAAACTGTAGAAGCTGTTACTGTTAAAAACGCAGAACCAATGCAACCTTTGTTTAAAAGCTTAGAAAAAACAATTAAAGCAATCAAGGTAGACCCTAAAATAACTTTAAATGAAAAAGAAGTTAATATAGATTTAAGTTCTATGACAGAATTGCTAGAAGACATTAAAAATGCAGTAGCTGAAAACAAAGTTTTAATACCCGAAACAGACAACACTGAGGTCATCAAAGCCCTAGACAATGTTTATTTGGCTATTGAAAATTTAAGTTTCCCTGTACCTAACTTTATTCTTCCTTTCAAAGACTCAGATGGTAAAGCTACACAAGTTAAATTAGATAATAATGGGAACGTTCCAATTTCAAACGGTTTGCATTATGCAATCAACGACAAAGAGGCGACTGCTACTTATAAGTATTTTGGGTTTCAGCGTTCTGATGCTTACTGGTATATAATGAGAAAGACAATAGCAACTAACAAATTTGAATATGTAGCTGGCTCGTCGGCTTACGCAACAGCTTGGACAAACCGAGCCAGTCAAATTTATACGGACTATGCAACAGCATTTTAGAAAGGAGAACAATGAAAGCAAAAATTACAGCAAAATCAGAATTAAAACTAAGCAACTTAACCAGACAATACACCTTTGATATTATTACAGACACTGGCGAAGAAGTTTTGACATCACAAGTTATACAAGCTCGACCGAGTGAAGTTATAGCTCAACTCCAAGCTCAAGTAGCAGAGTATGAAGCAGTATATGAAGAAGCTAATGATGTTGAGGTTGGCGAGGAAATCTAATGGCACTAAAAACCTGGAATGGTACGAATTACGATACTAATATCGGAACCACTACTCTAGGTGCTTCAACATCTAGCTTGACAGTAGCTGGAGTGACCTCAGCTGGGTTTACTGCTCCAAACCTAGTCAACGCCACAACAGGTGCATGGGTGTTTTTTACTGTTGTGCCGACTACAGGTAATGCAATAGTAAGTCTTCAGCAATCTACTGTTACGGTAGTATCTGCAACAATGAACCAAGCAGATATTAACTTAGGCTGGAACTATGCACGATTTACAGTCCCGTATGTTTTTGCAACTCTCACCGCTTCGGCGTATAGGGTAAAAGTAGAAAATGACACCGCAACTTCTGGTACTGTAATATCTGGCGGTGCTACAACCCTAACAACTACAGCCACTTATAATACTGCCACTACATTGAACGCCAATGATGAACTCTGGGTTGGTGGCTTTCACAATTCTGGAATGACTGCTAAAACTCTAACATTCTCAGGCGTGGTTGCTAACACTATTGGTAGTGGTGTAGAAACTTCACAGGTATCAGGCTTTGGCTCATCTATAAACGCTGCGATGACAATCGGCACTGGTGGCACAGTGACTTTAGATAAGACCGTGTCTACTTCTATAACTATTAGAGGCTCAATAAACGCCTATGGAACAGGTATTTATGACGGCTCAAGCAGTACAAGTAATAAAGCCATTATAAACCAAACTATTATGGACAATAACACCACTAACGGAAAATTTGGTCTGTTGCTACCTCAAGCTCGTGGCGGACAATTTGTTTTTGGTGGGGCTAGTTATGACCAACAGACAAAATACACTAGTGGTCTTGGCACAGCCGCCAGTCCGATGATTGTAGCAACAGCTTGGGATGCAGCGGTCGGTGATGAAATAGTAATTGGTACTTCTAACGATTATTTGCAAAATGAAAAGCGATTTGTTATTACAAGGAACTCGTCTACATCTTTTGTATTGTCTGATACTTCAGGGGGTGCAGAGAACGCTCTAGTTAATACTCACGCCGCAGGAGTACATATAGCTAATATGACAAGAAACTGTTGCGTGAAGCCCCTCACGACCACTAGGGGATACAAGGTGTTCATACAATCAAACTTATTTGTTAGTGAACTGGGCAACACAAGATACGAGTACTCATCAGCAGCTTCAGGACACGGGCTAAACTTCGATACTGGTAATACATTAACTAAGGGGGCTAATTACGACAATATAGTCTTATACGAAAACTCGCTTGGTAATCGTAACTCATTAAATATACAAAACGTCACTACTGCTCAGACTATAACTGGCATAACAGCCTATAATCAGCTAAATACTAACACTGGTAATGGTGCTATTGGACTAAGTACGACATCAAACAAAACATTCACAAATTGCCTAGTATTTAACGGTGCAAATACGGCTGTTGCTGGGATTGGTCTATCTGTAGCGGTTAGTTCTTATAAAAATACATTTAACCAATTGCATATTTATGGCGGTAATGCTAATGGCACAGCCGCCAGTTCTGCTATTTATGTATCATCATCAGGTAGTAATACTTTCAATAACTGTTCGGTAAATGCTTCACGCTCTCAGGCTGTAGCCCTAAGTACGACTAATGGCACATCATTTAATGATTGTACTTTCGGCAATTTCTCGACTAATACAATAGATATATTAACAGTCAGTAATACTCAGAATACTGGAGTTTTTTATAATTGTACTTTTGGCTCAGCCACACTTATAAGCAACTACCTAGATCAGCTTAGTGACTCAGACATAGCGTTCCAAGACTTTAATACAAATACATCATCACATCGCTGGTACACTGAAAGAGGTTCTTTTTGGTCAAGCGGGGCAGGACTTACCGATACTACTGTTAGAACTGTTGGCTCATTATCTTTGGCAATCAAGCCTGAAAATAACACTGATGGGGCTATTGTTACATTCAAAATACCAGCCAACCCGACCTCACAAGTGCAAGTCTATGGCTATTTATATCGCAATGCTACATTTAGCACTGGACTATTGAAGGCAGAATTATTTTTGCCTGGTACATTATTGACCGATACACCAGATGATACAGTTACTATGTCTACAGATACTTTGGCGTGGTTGCCGTTCGTATTAACAGCATACCAGCCGACTAACGATAGTAGATATGCAATAGTAGTAATAACAGCCGTGACAAATACCGCTGGAGCATACGCATTCTTTGACGACATTTATGACGCTGGACTAACTAATAAGGTGGCTGGGTTAGACTTATGGGATAGCGGACATATTAGTTCGATTATTGTAGCGGCTGATTATTCTTCAATACCTGACCAATCTAGAATTGCAGTTTGGAACGATACAGATACTTATACGACAGGTCAAAAAGGACTTGTGCTACAAGATGCTGCCGATGATGCAGAACTGGCGGCTATAAAATAAGTGCAAGATTATAATAATGTTATAATAATACCAGAAAGATAGGAGTATATGGCTTACAATTTAAGTACAATTATAACTAAAGTACAAAATAAACTTGATGATTCAGGATTCTCAAGTACTATACTAACTGACTTTGCTAACGATACGCAAAGAGAGTTATTTAATAGTAGGTTTATGAAGTTTATGGAAACATCAACTACTTTTAGTATAGCTTCTGAAGCTTCTGGTTTAGGAACACTCCCAACAGATCTACAGCTCCCTATAAATCTCAAAATAACCTCTCCTGTAGGCTTATATAAGGTATTACAGCCTATGTCTGCTGAGGAGTTCGATAGCACATTTGGTTCGGCCAATGCAATTCTTACACAAGGCACTCCCATAATATGGTATCCTTTTGCCAATTCTATAAGTCTATACCCAATTGCTTCATCTGCTGTAACAATGACTCTAAGATATTACAAAACACCTACTGAACTAGTAAATGCTTCTGATGTACCAGAGATACCAGTAGAGTTCCAAGAAATCCTTGTTCTAGGTATGTATAAAAGAGCCCTAGAATATAATGATAGTTTCGACCAGTCAGCATATATAACTGTTAAAATGGATAAACTAGTAGATGATATGTCTAGGAGATACAGCCCTAAGTCTTCAGCTACTACAAGAATGAATATAAATAGACGAGGTATCTAATGCGACAAGCATCTCTACCAAGAGTTATCCCAGCACCCTTGCAAAAGATGGAACTTTTAGATTATTCTAAGGGCGTAAACTCTTTTGATGCTAATGACGTAATACAAGAAAACTATTTACGGGTATCTACAGACGCACGAATTTCTACACTCGGTAGGTACAAAACACGACAAGGTTGTGACTTTTACTCTGTACCAGCAGGAGAAACCATAGATGTCCAAAGAACCTCAGTTACAGGTGCTTCTACTTCAGCGATTACTAAAACTACTTGGTTTGCAGCAAAATACACAGCAGGAGCTACAGGAAGACTCACTAGAGTAGATTTAAACATTTTAAATGATAACTCAGGTACAGCACCAATTGTTGTGGCTATATACTCGGACACTGCGGGTGCACCTGGTACGCTTTTGGCTACAAGCTCTGTTCCAGCCTCAACACCAACAGGTTCAGCAGCCTATATATCAGTGCGGTTTATGGAAGCTCCACAGATTACTTCTGCATCTGTTTATTGGGTAGTGTGTTATAACCAAGATGACGGCTCTGGTGATTATAAGTGGACTACATCTACAACAGCCTCAACAGCTTTAACTTCTACATCATCAGGTGTAAGTTGGGCTGCAACAGCTTTTGAGCTAAACTTTAGAACTTATATATCAACAAACTCAGCCACACTAGGTCTTTATAGGGCATACAAGAGCGATGGTACGAAGAAAAGCCTTTTAGCCCATGGAACTACACTTTACAGCGTAAGTGACGTTGACGGCTCTTTAACAAGCTTAAAAGCAGGTCTTACAGCTAACGGTCTATACAGATTTCATATGGCGAATGATGTTGTGTATTACACAAACGGTGTAGATGCTCCCCGTAAGTGGAATTTCACCACAGAAGCATCAAATACTGGCACTACCACAATCTCATCTAATTTGATTCTACATAAAGATCAGATGTTTTATTTAGATGTAACATCACCAAACAGAATATATTTTAGTGATAAAACAGCTTTTGAGACCTTTACCTCGACTAACTTCTTATATGTACCATCACCCAAAAACCCAGATACTATATCTGGCTGGACTGTACTTAATGATAACCTCTACATTCTTACTAAAAAGACTAAGTGGGCTTTGTATGGATCAGATCTAACTAACTTTGTTTTAAGAAAGGCTACTGGTCTAAAAGGCTCATATAGTCAAGAACAAATGCAATCTACTCGAAATCACTTATACTTTGTATCTGATGATGGCATTTACAGATTTAACGGTGCTACTGATGAGTTGATCTCAAGAGATATAACAGATGAGTTCAATGCAATCGCTAATAAGTCTACAATAACCACAGCACTTGCTAATAATAGATTTTATGTCTTTTACACCCCAAGTGGTGGTGCTCAAAACTCTAAGTGTCTAGTGTATAACATAAACTATGCTTCTTGGGAGTCTATAGACTTAAACACTTACATAAGCCTCTCTAATGTATGGCAGGGTGTAGGTGATACTGGGCAATTCTTACAAGCTTCTAATCTAGTGGGAGCAGCATATTACGCTGAAGCCTCAACAAATACCTACAATAATCTTGGTAAATCTCTAACATACGATATACGAACAAAATACGAATTCTTTGGTAATCCTGCATCAAAGAAACGGATTAAGAGATGGTATCCACGATTTGCAGCACAATCAGGTGCATACAATGTAAGCTGTCAATACGATAAAGACTTCGCTAACAGCCCCTCTACAACCTTAGAGAGTATGGCTAGTTCAGGTTCTATATGGGGCTCTGGCTATCTATGGGGATCATTTACTTGGGGAGCTTCTACTTTGGTAGCACCTCGTATATCTATACCTGGTAGAGCTAAATATGTTCAGTTCAGATTATACAGACAAGGCGTGAACAATCCAGTAGAGTTCTATGGTCATACACTGCTTTACATGACACAACGCCCTAGGTGATATAATAGTAGTAGTATTAAGTAAAGGAGTCTATTATCGGTCTTATATCGCCAACACAAGTATCAGATGGGACAACAGCAGATGCCTCAGATGTAAATAACCCAATCAACACTATCGCTAATGAGTTTAACGGTAATGTTGATAATACGAACATTAAAGCAGGTGCAGCTATAGCTGGCTCTAAACTAGCTGATAACTCTATAGACTTAGGTGCTAAAACATCTAATTGGGACGGTTGGATACTAGTATCTGATACTTGGACATACGCCACTGCATCAACAATAACTGTTCCATCTGACGCTACTACCAAATACTCAGTAGGTGATAAGATAAAACTTTCTAATGGTTCTACTAAATACTTTAATGTAACAGCAGTGTCTGCAACTGTTTTAACTGTTGTTGGTGTATCTGCGGAAGTAGTAGCTAACTCAGCTATATCTAGTGTCTATTTCTCTAAAGCAGATACACCTCAAGGGTTTACTGCACCATCTAATCCATATAAGTTTGCTGCTTACAATACAATAAATCAGACAGGTGTTGCAAATGGTGTACTAACTAATTTGACATTAGGTACTGAAGAGTTTGATACAAATAATAATTTTACTGGTGGAACATATACTGTACCAGTCACAGGATTTTATATGATAACAGGCATGGTTGGAATGAGTGGTTCACCAGGACTTATACAAGGCTCAATTGGTTGTGACATTCAAAAAAATGGCACTACTTCTATCTTACAATCTACTATGTCTTTTGATAATGGTGTTAGTTATGATGCAATATCTTGTGAAGCTTCTGGAATAGTAAGCCTTACTGCTGGTGATACAATAAGATTAAGAGGTGTTGTCACTGTTTCTAGTGGTACAGTGACTTTTCCGAGTGGTGTGGGGAATAGAATGTCTGGTTTCTTAGTAAGTCGGACATAACATGAGCAGTGTACCTAACCGACTACAAGAGGGTACAAACTACACACAGGCAATCCCACTCATAAACGACAATTTTGATAAAGTAGCAGCTGATGTAACTTCTCTTGGTGCAGGTCAAACCACTACAACTACGGTTACTTTTTCAGCTATAACAGCAGGGACTACATTCCGCAACACTGTAGTAATAGTTAATCCAGGTGGATCATCTCCATATCCGTATATAACAGCAGATTCAATCATAGCGGGTGTTTCAGCTATTGTACCTAGTATGGACGTATACATAGACACAGATAACGATTCAAGCTACTTATACCCAATAGGAGTTAGTCTATCTGCAGCTTATAAAGCCCTTGCTATAGATGCCAAGCTAGACCTTACAACAGCTGGTGGAGTAGCCTCACTTACAATTAGCGGTAGGAATTACGACTCATCAACTCATACTTATTATGTGCATATAAAATCTGCGTA
>Ga0209284_10004415_pt1 | contig 15843 bp, 5 predicted proteins | sample FRY03_FD_187211 | JGI IMG/M metagenome (GOLD analysis project Ga0209284, IMG submission 187211) | Freshwater microbial communities from Lake Fryxell liftoff mats and glacier meltwater in Antarctica - FRY-03 (SPAdes) (version 2) | ecosystem: Environmental > Aquatic > Freshwater > Ice > Glacier... | reverse complement strand
TAACGCCCAGTGAGGTTTTAGAATTATACAATCTAAAGGAACAATCTTCATATTCCATAACATTTCCAGAAAATACAGAATGTGATATTTTAATTGTTGGTGGTGGCGGTGCGGGAGGAGATGGTGGTGGTGGAGCTGGACAATTAATATATCTACAAAATCAACTACTTATTGGAAAATATACTATACATGTGGGAAACGGAGGAATAGGTAGAGGAATTAGGATACAGGGGGAAAATGGACACAATAGTTCAATTACAAATACAACAACTGGTGTATCTACATTATCATTTGGTGGTGGTGGTGGTGGGGGGGTTAATACATCAGTTATGCCTACATATTCTGTTTCGGTCGGTTCTGGTGGTGGTACTGGATTTGATGCCAATAATCAAGCTTTTTCAATAACAAATTATACAAATCATTTAAATGGATTTAGAGGAAGTATAAGTCCGGGATTGTCATATTCATCTGCTGGTGGTGGTGGTGGTGCCGGTAGTTTTGCTCCTAATATTTTTTTTACAAATGATAATGCTGTAATAGGTAATAATACTTTTAAAATGTCAATAGCAAATGGAGGTACAGGATTAAAAAACAATATAACAGGGAGAAATGAATACTATGCCGGAGGAGGGGCGGGAGGTGTTAATACAAGTACAGGTTCGTCATCTGTTATTCCAATGGGAGGTTTAGGCGGTGGAGGTAATGGTGCTACCACAAATTTAGGTAGAGGAACAGCAGGTGCTCCAAATACTGGTGGTGGTGGAGGGGGGTGCGACCCAGAAAACCCTATTGGTGGATTAAACGGTGGTTCAGGAATTGTAATAATAAGATATAAAATAATAAAAACAAATTTTGACGCACAATGGACATATAGTTCAACAAATCCTAATGTATATCATATGGGAAATGTTGGTATTGGAACTACCAATCCTACGTCGGCATTGAGTGTCATTGGGTCAATTGATATAGATGGTTCTATATCGGCATTATATAAGACGTTTAAAATTGAACATCCGTTGAATATAAATAAGTGGTTATATCACGGTTGTGTGGAAGGTCCGCGATTTGATAATATATATAGAGGGAAAAAGATAACAATTGATGGAAAATGCGAAATAGATATTGATAACGAATGTAATACAGTCGGTGGAATGTCAGAAGGAACATTTGACGCACTAAATACAAGTTGTCAATTATATGTAATGAATAATCAAACATATGATAGAGTGAATGGAAAAATAGATTCAGGGAAAATAACTATTAATTGCGAGAATATAACGGATAATATTGAAATTGATTGGTTAGTTATAGGTGAAAGAAAAGATGAGCAAATTACAAATGTTCCTTATACCAACGATGTAGGTAAATTGATATGCGAACATAATATGTAATAATTCATATAAATTTCAAATATAACAATTTTTACTTTTTTAATTTTCTATTAATTGAAATAGAAAGGATATGCAAGATTATAAACTTGTAGATACGCGAGAAGTTATGGGTGTAAAAAAAGGTATTTATAAAATGCCAGGGTCGCAGAAACAATATTGTAAATGCAATGGTACTATGATGGATATAGCAAGTTTCAGAAAACTTAAGAAAGCCAAACTTGTAGGAAAAAAAGCTAAAAAACCGGTCAAAGTACGAAGAGGTGGTGAATATGATGAAGCGGATGATGATTCAGATTATAATAACGAAGAAGGAATGGAAAATGACTTCCAACCACATATAACAGGAGGGCGAAAGAATACAAAAAAAGGAGGACAAGCCGAATCTGATTCTGAATATGATAGTGAAATGAATAATATGGATAATGATAGTTTTTCCACTGTTGGTGGTAAAAAGAATTCTAAAAAAGGCGGAGAGGTACCTGATCTACCTCCTATAATATTAGGTGGTAAAAAGAATTATAAAAAAGGTGGAGAAGCCGATGATATCCAATTTTTGGGTGGTAAAAAGAATTATAAAAAAGGTGGAGAAGCCGATGATATCCAATTTTTGGGTGGTAAAAAGAATTATAAAAAAGGTGGAGAAGCCGATGATATCCAATTTTTGGGTGGTAAAAAGAATTCTAAAAAAGGTGGAGAAGCCGATGATATCCAATTTTTGGGTGGTAAAAAGAATTCTAAAAAAGGTGGAGTTGCTGACTTTCATACACCCAGAATAGGCTTTGACGATATTCCAATATTTACTGAATCGCTTAATAATACTTTCGGAAAATTATTTGGTGGAAAAAATAGTAAAAAAGGTGGCGAAAAATGCAATACCGGTATAAAAGGTGGAAATACTGACGAACATGGTATGATGGGTGGAAAAAAATTACGTCGCGGTGGTGGAAATGATATTGTTATGGAAGGTGGTAGAAAAAGTAATCGCAGTGGAGGGAGTGAATATGAAGATGTATTATAATTGATGTATTATAATTGATGTATTATAATTTAGCCAATATTATCTAATAAAAAATATTTTATTATTATTATGTATATGTAATTCGTATTATAATAAAACATTTTATTTTTTTATCATTAAAACATTTTATCGCGTTTTATTGTTATTATTTATACTGATAAAAATACTGAAAATATAGAAATCTTTGAAATTGAATTAAATAAAAAATTGGAGTTGATGATATTACTACATTATAAAAAAATAAAATTAATAAATTACAACAGCAATGGAAGCTATATATATATATAAAATTATACACAAATTTAATAAATATAGAACTGAAAGATTTTATCATCATACGAAAAGTAAGATAATGCGAATTTAAAAAAATAAATGAATTAGAATTGACAAAGTATAATACTAATTCCTGTAAATAACAATTCTTGAAATAAATAATTTTCCATATATTTATTTTATGTTAGAAATATTATTGAAAACAATTAAATAAATGAAATTTCAGAAAAGTCGTGAAAAATATTATTTATTCCGTTTTATATCTTTTAATATTTTTCATCATACTGGTTTTTTTTGTTCAAATACCTTTTTGTTGAAGTTATTTTATATTTTTGTTTAATTTATTTTTTTATTTGCTCGAACAGAAGTATATAAATGCATCATAATATTGCACACGTTCCGTATATAACAATTTCAAGAATTTAGATTTATTAATAAATTATATATAGAATTATCATTATTCGCGTAATATATAAATAGATCTTTTAGAATTATTTTGACCTCTGAAATTAGTTATAGGATTTGAACCTATATTATCAGTTATTCTCGGTGTTCTATCCATAACATCTTGTATTTTTTCATATGTTATAAAGTCGCTTTCTTGATAATTGCTGAATATCGCAAAAGGTTTTGGGTTTTTCTTTAAAGTTGCGGGATTAGATTTGAACCATTTTGTGTCATTATAATCAATATCATCTAATTTCTTTTTGTGATTAATAAACTCGTTATTTACACGTGCAATATTATCTTGTGCAGACGTGTTATTAGCTTTTATTGCTTTATTAGCATGTTCTATTGCTGTATTATATTCTTTGATTTTCCAATGGTCATTTGTGTTCGCGATATAGTTTGATATAGTTTGCATAGACTGTTTTGTATTATTTTTAAATAATACCTCTTCAAAATTATTAGGCAAAGTTCCTGAACTAATATCTGTATTTTCTTTATGCAAACTCGAACCTCCGTATAAGTAATTATATATATTAGTTCCGGATAGTGTATCTGTTATATTAAAATTTATAACATCATTAGTATTTAATAGAATATCGCAGGTATATGTGAATATATAAAATCCTCCATTTCTAATTATATCTGTTTTAAAAACATTAACATTTACGTCTGTAATTTTAATATTATTTCCCATAGAAAACTTAGACCTCATATATATAATAGATGTATGTTTAATACCTAAACTAATATCAAAATTATATTCTCCTCTTTGTAAAAACATGTATGACATTATGGATATAGTTTTCAATTTATAAGCGGGTATCTTTGTCATATTGGATGACGAATCCCACGTAGTATTTTCTCTAATATTTTCATCATTTCCAAAATATGTTAAACTTTGAGACATGTAATCTATAGCATTTTTATCAATTTCACTACTTCTTATAATTAATTCTTCATTAGATACAGTTGTTTTATATCTAATTATAACAATACCTGAACCACCGTCTCCTCCATCTTGGTCTTCAGCACTTCCACCATCCCATTTTGAACCACCTCCTCCACCACCTGTTCCCGCCATTCCTTCACCACCTGTTCCCGCCATTCCTTCACCACCTGATATATCTGTACGTCCGTCTATACCACCATTACCACCACCACCAAATAAACCATTGCCTCCATTTGCATAGCCAACATCCCCACCGTCTCGCCATGTATTACCACCACCCCCTCCTCCAAAATAACCATAATGCCCTACATCTTTCCCAAATACATAAATATATTCTTTTGCTAATCCTCCATTACCACCTCCGGTTCCATCCCAATTTTGCCCTACACCTCCAGCACCACCACCTCCACCTGAAGCATGATTTGGATTCCCCCCTGAAGTATTAGGACGTCCATCACCGCCATTATTTCCATTTATTTCCCATCCTGGATATATATTTTTTGAATTTGTTCCTCCCTTAAATTGACCACCCATATTGCTATGAGAAGCACCACCACCAGACCCTCCATTATTACCATGTCTTCCTGTCCATCCTGTATTCCAATCTTGCCTCGTCCCCCCACCCCCGCCACCATCAGCAATATAATTGACATTATTAATATTAATTTTGCTTTGAAATCCATTTTCTCCATTCACATTCCTTGATGTTGAACCAAGACCACCTTTACCAACATGAATAGAAATAGAACCATTTAATTTAATATGTGATTTAAATAAAACAGCTCCAGCACCACCTCCACCGCCGAACTTACCACCAGCACCACCTCCGCCAACAACTAAAACATCACACTCTGTATTTTCAGGAAAGTTAATAGTATATTCTGTATGTGTTCTTGACATTTTAATTATTAAATTCTTTCCTATAATTCCTGTATTTCGTTCATCTACTCTTAAAATTTGCCCTTTTGTATATGTTCCAGAATATTTGGATGAACCTCTTCGACCAACTCCAGACTTTATAACACCATCTATGAGAACATAAACATTCCCTCCAGGATGTCCATTATAATAATTTACCTCTACAAAATTATAACCGTCGGGTAAAGGAATATCTACAAAACCGATTGGATTATTTGCTACCCACGCACCACCCCCATTAAATGAAGAAGTATTAGTTGAACCACCCAATGATATTGCATAATTTCTCCATGATGTTAAATTATTAAAAGGAGTAAAGTCATATGTTAATGAATATCCAGAACTTCCAGTATTTGCGAATGATAAATATTTATAATAACTGTTCGTTGTTATAGGTTGCAATAATTCTTTGCCGTATATAAACCATTCGTCAAAGTTTAAACCAGACGCATGACCATTACCTCCAACCAGTTTATTAACAACTAATCCAAAACTGGTATAATGATTAGATGTTGATAGGTTAGTTTCATATGAATCATTAACATATGATATGTTTGTACCAGTTGTCAATTCTACCCATGTTATTTCATCATTAGAGCCATATATTTTAAAGTTTCCTGGCGATCTTGATAAAAGTCCTGGTCTTGCTTTAAATGAGTATCGTGTGAGATTAATAGCAACAGGTAACTTTATTTTTAACCAATCGCCATTATAACCAGGTATAATATTATCCGTTAAAGTATCACGGAATGTTCCATTAGGTTGTATATATCTTCTTACATGTGGAAAGTCCCAATGACCACCTATGGTATCTTGCGAATTAAAACAATTCCAAGGGTGAAATCTGGGGTAAGTATTATTAAAACTAATAACATAATTTCCGTTACCATAAGCTTGTCCTTGTATAGAATGATTAGTAGAAGTAACGTTTCTAATAGGAGGATACATTCGTTCTTCACTTTCTACAATTGGTTCGGCTACACCTATTCTACCTACTGGCTGAGATGTATTTTTATCAATAACTACAAGATTATACCCTTTTCTATAATTAAAGTTTGGAACATTATTACTGGTTAATCCAACAATAGCGTCTTGCAATATAGTTCCTTCGTCTATGCCATTAATATTAACTTTTGTGTGAAATATATCCTTATCTTTATTAGAATTGCAGATAAGAAGATTATTATCTGCAATAATATCAGTTAAATTATCTGTATTAAATTCTTTATTAATTTTTTCATCATATATTTTTTGTAAATTATCTAATTCTATTTTAATGAGGTCGTGTTTATTTTCAAAAGTGGATGATTTAAAATTAGGATTGTTCCAAAATTCTATACTTTCAGGGCTATTATCAAACTCTAAATCAAATGTATATGATGAAACTTCGTTTTTGCTAGAGTTGTCTAATAATTCTTTCATATGTATTGTTGTTGAAATATTATTGCGGTATTCTAAAACTTTTCCATCACAAAGATAATTATATTTAAATCTATAAACTTGAACAAGTTTATCGGGTATATTACATGATTTGAAAACAGTAAATCTAACAAAGCTACCATCAAATGAATTAACGTAAATACCATAAGCGCAATAACTCAAAAATGTAGATTGTGTTTCGCCTTCAAATTGTGTGTGTTCGCTATTTAAAACAACATCTTTTAAATTATCAAGAACCCATTCGTTATCTTGTAGAATAAAATTAAACTTATAAAACGTAGTTTTAAGATTAGGGATATTATCATATCTAATAGAGCAAATTGAATCTATGATATTATTATGGTCATTGATATTATTATCAGATACATTAAAAAACTTTGATATATAATTATCGGTAGAACCTTCTGTATTTAATCGCAGGGTAGTATTATTATTAGTATTATTATTTAAAGTTCCAATATTATTATATGTTACGAGAGAATTATTTCTATATCTAAACTTATTATCGGGGGGATTATTACCAATATGTTTAAAACAAGCAGCCATATGGTCTTGATTTTTTATAGTAGTTTTATTGTTGTATTCCTTGTTGTATATTTTTTTATTGATTTTACTTTCTTGGTTGTTTGAATATTTAATAGTATCAATTTCCTTCCAGTTATCTTTAAACTCGTACTTACAGTTAGTATTATTTAAAGGGTCTTTAGTATATATATCATCACACAATTGTGTTTCATTCTCGCCTACAAAATAAACCTGACAACTTCTTAATTTAATATTACCATTATATCTTTCATTATTTTCTATATTTTTTTGAGAACCTGTTGTACTGGGATAACTTGAATTATTAATTTTTGCAGTTCCACCTATAAAAAAATTTTCAATTAAGTTGTGTTTATTGATAGTGCCTTTAAAATAGTATAAAACAACAATGAAAAAAATACATATTAAAGATATTAATGCTATTACTTTAAGATTATTATTAAAAGAACCTAATGGACATTTATTACTCATTTTAATTTTTGGTATTTATCTATTATTAAGATTTATTTATATTATTATTCAAATCTCGTAAAATTATAATACTTTATTTTGAGTACATAATTATATATTTCTATAACTTTTAAACTTTTCAATATATTCTTAAAAAAAATAAATTATGTACTCATTTTAATGGTTATCATTATTTATAACTATTTGCTAAAACATAAAGAACACATTTGAGTAGCCTATATTATATATTATTATTACTTTTAACATTTTCAATATATTCTTAAAATTAATTAATTATAGGCTTTTCTACTCATTTTAATTGATAGCATTATTAACAACTATTTTGCAAATCTTAAGAAATCCATTTGAGTATATAATTTAATTTTTCTATAACTTTTAAACTTTTGCAAATATTCTAATAATAAAAAGATTATACACTACACTACACAATATTTCGCAAAATCTTTAACAATCCATTTTGAGTAGCGTAGCACATAATTTTATATTTCCATAACTTTTAAACTTTTCTATAAATTCTTAAAATTAATTAATTATAGGCTTTTCTACTCATTTTATTTAACATCATTCTAAACAATATTTTGCAAATCTTTAAGAATATATTTTGAGTAGTGTAGAGTATAATTTTATATTTCTATAACTTTTAACATTTTCTATATATTCTTATAATAAAAAGATTATGTGATACTCTACACATTTTATTTAACATCATTCTAAACAATATTTTGCAAATCTTTAAGAATATATTTTGAGTAGTGTAGCCTATATTATATATTTCTATAACTTTTAACATTTTCTATATATTCTTTGAAAAAATAAATAATACGATACACTACTCATTTTATTTAACATCATTCCTAATAACTTTTAACAAACCTTAAGAATACATTTTGAGTACATAATTTTATATTTCTATAACTTTTAAACTTTTCTATATATTCTTTGAAAAAATAAATTATGTACTCATTTTATTTAACATCGTTCTTTATAACTATTTTGCAAAACCTTAAGAATATATTTTGAGTAGTGTAGCGTATAATTTTATATTTCCACAACTTTTAAACTTTTCTACATTCTCTTAAAATTAATTAATTATGTACTCATTTTATTTAACATCGTTCTTTATAACTATTTTGCAAAACCTTAAGAATATATTTTGAGTAGTGTAGCGTATAATTTTATATTTCTATAACTTTTAAACTTTTTCTACATTCTCTTAAAATTAATTAATTATGTACTCATTTTATTTAACATCGTTCTTTATAACTATTTTGCAAAACTTTAAGAATATATTTTGAGTAGAAAAGCCTATATTATATATTTCTATAACTTTTAACATTTTCTATATATTCTTTGAAAAAATAAATAATACGATACACTACTCATTTTATTTAACATCATTCCTAATAACTTTTAACAAACCTTAAGAATACATTTTGAGTACATAATTTTATATTTCTATAACTTTTAAACTTTTCTATATATTCTTTGAAAAAATAAATTATGTACTCATTTTATTTAACATCGTTCTTTATAACTATTTTGCAAAACCTTAAGAATATATTTTGAGTAGTGTAGCGTATAATTTTATATTTCCACAACTTTTAAACTTTTCTACATTCTCTTAAAATTAATTAATTATGTACTCATTTTATTTAACATCGTTCTTTATAACTATTTTGCAAAACCTTAAGAATATATTTTGAGTAGTGTAGCGTATAATTTTATATTTCTATAACTTTTAAACTTTTTCTACATTCTCTTAAAATTAATTAATTATGTACTCATTTTATTTAACATCGTTCTTTATAACTATTTTGCAAAACTTTAAGAATATATTTTGAGTAGAAAAGCCTATATTATATATTTCTATAACTTTTAAACTTTTTCTACATTCTCTTAAAATTAATTAATTATGTACTCATTTTAATTGATAGCATTCCTAACATTATTTTGCAAAACCTTAAAAATAGATTTGAGTAGAAAAGCCTATATTATATATTTCTAAAACTTTTAAACTTTTCTACATTCTCTTAAAATAAAAAGATTATACTCTTCTACGCTACTCATTTTAATTGATAGCATTATAAACAATATTTTGCTAAACCTTAAGAATATAGTGTAGCGTATAATTATATTTTTCTATAACTTTTAAACTTTTCTATAAATTCTTAAAATAAAAAGATTATACGCTACTATACTCATTTTATTTATTAGCATTATTAAAACATTTATTTTACAAAACCTTAAGAATACATTTTGAGTAGCAAAGCCTATATTATATTTTTCTATAACTTTTAACATTTTCTATAAAATAAAAAGACTATACACTACTCTACTCATTTTAATTGATAGCATTATAAACAATATTTTGCAAAACCTTAAGAATATATTTGAGTAGAAAAGCCTATATTATATATTTCTATAACTTTCAAACTTTTATAAATATTCTTAAAATAAAAAGATTATACGCTACTCATTTTCCTTAAGTAGCATTCTTTAAAATATTTAAATTAAAGTAAATAAATATAATGATATTAAAAAATATCAAAGATAAAGTAAGTATGTGTTGTATATGCGTATTTTACATTTTTATGATTGTAATATTTATTTAAAAAATGATAATATATATTTAGAATATATTAGAATATATAAAAGATGTTGATAAATAGTATCGTATATTTTAATCTATTGACATTAAATACTTATTATCCACTAAATAAGGTTAATAGCAATTCAAAGGTTATATTAGGAAATAAGATAATTGAATATAATAATTGCGTATTTTATAATAATAAATGCGGTCATCCAATAAAAGATTTATATCAGACATTAAATAAATATAATAATATATTTGAGGATGAATTTAATATACCATTATCTGAAGCAATTGAAAAGATAAGCAATTTAGAGTATTATTCGATAATATCCGATAATGAAATAATGATAGATATTAAAGATATTGGTGAAGTATTTATAATAGGAACACCGATAACAGAGAATAGATGTCGTTTATTTATATTTAATAATATTCCTGTGTATAAAAAAACAACATTATATATTAAACTAAAGTTGATTATAAATAAGATAAATGTATTAAATAAATAAAATATTTATTAGTAATCTATATAATTCTTTATTTTTTACAACTATCTATATTATTACTAATATAACTACTATAACTTTTGCAGCTACTATTATGATTTTCACTATCATTTTTAATATAACTATCACTATTGCTTTCTGTATCACTATCACTATCTGTATCACTATCACTATCACTATCACTATCACTATCACTATCACTATCACTACCACTACCACTATCACTTTCAGTATCTGTATCACTTTCAGTATCTCTTTCAGTGTCAGTATCATTTTCAGAATCGTTTATTTCTGTCGATGCGTTAGAAATACTATCGTCATCTAATGTGTCAATATGAATATAACCACCATTTCCAGAATTTGCTATAATATCGAAAGAACTTAAATGTTGTAATAAAAGTTTAGCCATACGAATGTATATAACATTATTATTTTTTAATTCATTGAAAGTAATAATCTCACAATGATATACTGCGACCATAGAAATAGTTTTATAAATACCAAACTTATTAACTAAATCAATACATTGATCTAATAAGAAATAAAATTCAAAATAATTATCAATACAATTATGATATTCAACAATACTAACAATATATTTACCATTAATATTTTTATTTTTATTTAAAAATACTAAATCCCAATCAATATCATGCTGTTTATTATCAACGCCTATATAATAGGACATCTTATATTATAGAATTATTCTATTATAAAGAGAATGTTTGAAATCAACATATCAATTTTAATACATTCGCTTACAAAATATGGAGTTTTTTATTGAAATATTTTATTATGATATAGTCTTAACAATCTAATAAAAAATAGATATTATGTTTATTTAATGTAAATATATATATATTCGATATATTAAATAGAATGACAATTGCGATAAGTGATAAAATTACAATTAATGGAAAAAATATTGAAACAGTAACGACAATAAGTAAAAAACCTATATCATCGCGAAACCCTAAATTTTTCAGTATAATTGAACCTTTATTATATGATAAATCACTTTCATTGCATTATAAGTTTGATGAAAACTTTTTTGATAGTAGTGGAAATAACAAGCATTTATTAACACATACTGGAAGTCCAGAAATATCATCAACGCAATTTAAGTTTGGAAAATCATCATATTTTACAAATGATGCATTGAGAACGAGTGAATATACATTTAATAATAAAGCATTCTCAATATCGGTATGGCTTTATCAACAGAAAAACGGTGTTATTATTTCACAAGGAATAACTAATACGGTAAATATGATATTAAACTGTGTATTTACGAATGATTATAGATATCATTTCGGTTTTTTTGGAAATGATCTATTTTCGCAATTTTCGTACGCAATAGATTTAAATAGATGGGTTCATTTAGTTTTTCAAATAGACGGGAATAAAAACAGAGAAATATGGAGAAATGGAATAAGAATAGCAAATGATACATCATCTTCTTTTCTTAATACTGGAAATAACCAAATAATAGTCGGTAGATTGCCTACCGGAAATGCCGGTGAAGAATTGGGGGGTTATATGGATGACCTAAGAATATATAGTAGGCAATTAAGTCCTAGTGAAATAATGTTAATATATACAAGTTATAATAATATACAAACATTTACAATTGACGAGGATTATAAGTATATTTCATTTAACAACAATGGAGAAAATCAATCACAATATACTATACAGTTTTTAGAAAATACAGAATGTGATATTTTAGTTATTGGAGGTGGTGGTGCTGGTGGTAAGAGACACGGTGGTGGTGGGGGTGCGGGTACTTTATTATATCATAAAGGACAAATATTAAATGGTACATATAATATACAGGTTGGTAGGGGCGGAAGTCCAAATACTACAAATACTTTTTCCGTAAATGCAACAATAGCAGAAAATGGGTTTTTTAGCGAGTTTAGAAATATAGAAAATACAAAAATATATTATGCAAATGGTGGTGGTTATGGGAGTGGTGGTAGTAGAGCAGCTACAATGAATGGTGGTCAGTCTGTTACTATAAATAACAGTATAACATTACCTACAAATAATATATTTGATAATTCTACCGTTTCTGTTATAAATAAAATATATCAAAATACATTATCATCTACCGAGGGTTGTCATGGTTTTACAGGAGGGTTTCAGGGTAATAATTATAAAGGAGGTGGTGGGGGTGGTGCTGGTAGCATAGGACTAAATCATGCAGATGAATCAAGTATAGATGATGGATATGGTGGCGATGGATTAGGTATTGATATAACCGGCATTAATGTTTTTTATGCGGGAGGAGGAAACGGAGGAGACTTCGATGGGACTATATCACAATCAAGAGACCCGAATAAATCAACTATTGAAAGTAGAGGTGGGGGTGGTTTTGGTAGCGATAATGGAAATGCTGAAAATGGAAAAAAAGGAACAGGTGGCGGAGGTGGTGGTCAAGGAAATGACGGTGCTTTTTATGCTGGGTTCGGTGGTTCTGGTATAGTAATTATTAGATATAAATATAAAAAAGAGTTAGAACATGAAAATATCAATGATAATTATCGGTATGTCTCTTTTACAAATAATATAAAAAACATAGTATATGACTTTAGACCTTTTGGCAATTTAACAGAATGGAAAAATTATGCAGGTACAATACCCAATTCATCATTTAGTTTTGATACACTGAACTGGCAAGGTATATGGACAGGTAATTGGGGGACTGGATATATAAAATTTGATTTGCCAAATACTCATAATTATGTAGAAGTTACATGGGGGAAGAATAGTTCAAATAATGTTCTATTGTTGATAAATAATGTTGTTGTTAGTAATGTCAACAGCAGTGGTCTTAAGTTTTACACACATAATTATACAGGAACCGCAACATTAATGATTAGTGAAGGAGGGTCAGTTTTGATAGCTGGGATTATTATAAGATTATTTTGTGTTCAAAAAAAATATGCTATTAAATTTACCGAAGAAACAGAATGTGATATTTTAGTTGTTGGTGGCGGGGGTGCAGGAGGAAGGTTTGGTGGTGGAGGTGGTGCTGGTAGTGTTTTATATAAATCTCAAATAGCATTAAATGGAAATCTATCTGTTGAGGTTGGTATAGGAGGATTTGGTTCGCCGGACAGGTCAATAATTGGAGAAAATGGACAACAATCAAGAATAACAATAAATGGTGTTAATTATATTGCTGATGGTGGGGGTGGTGGTGGTTCAAGACAAGAAGGTACAGCAGGTCCGCAAAATGGTGCATCTGGTGGTTCTGGTGGGGGAGGGTCGCATAGTGATACAGGAACAGTTGCTATAGGAGGATTAACTACTAAAACATCATATATATATTCTGGGTGGGAAACAAATGGGTTTAATGGAGGTGATGGGCGTCCTAATACATCGGGAGCTTCTCCTAATTATGCTTCTGGTGGAGGTGGAGGTGCTGGAGGTGTAGGACAAAATTGGGATACTACTGGAGGTGGTAATGGAGGATTAGCAAAAGAATATATATCTGTTTTTGGTACAAAAGTAGGGCATAATGGATTTTTTGGAGGAGGAGGTGGCGGTAATACTCATTCGGGAGCTGGAGACGTGGGATTTGCGAATGGTGGTAATGGTTTTCTTGGAGGTGGTGGTAATGGTGGATATAGCGGAAGTCCTGATTTAGAAGCTGGCGAAGGAATTGCAGGAACAGGTGGTGGTGGCGGTGGAAGTAAATGGGCAGGCGGTAGCAATGAAGAACAAGATGGTGGGGACGGAGGTTCAGGAGTAGTTATTATAAGATATAAAATAATTAAAGAAGATTATAATGCACAATGGACATATAATTCAACAAATACGGATGTATATCATATTGGAAATGTTGGTATTGGTACTACTAATCCTATAACAGAACTACAAGTTAATGGAACAGTAAATGCAAGTATTGGAATTTCTGCACTTTCAAAGACTTTTAAAATAGAACATCCTTTAAATATCAATAAATGGTTATATCATGGATGCGTAGAAGGTTCTCGTTATGAAAATATGTATAGAGGTAAAAAACTTATTATCAATGGAAGTTGTGAAGTAGATATTGACGAAGAATGTAATGATACAGGAGGAATGAGTAAAGGGACATTTTCGGCTCTTAATACAAACACGCAATTATATCTTAAAAATAATCAAACATTTGATTGTGTTAAAGGAAAAATAAATGATGGAAAAATAATAATAAATTGTCAAAATAATAATGAACAAATTGAGGTTGATTGGTTAGTTATAGGCGAAAGAAAAGATAAAACTGTAATAAATATTCCTATAACTACAATGTCTGGAAACTTAATATGCGAACATAATATTAATTAGATTATATATAACAATATTAAATACAATGCCTGAAGTAGAACTGGGAAGTAATAATATTACTGTTGATGGAAAAATATTAGAAACTGTTAAGTCTTCTGGTATAATATCAAAATACGATGTCGCACCAGTAATTAATACTAATATAGAAATATTGACAGGTGTTAAAGGTTGGCGATTAGTTAGATTTTTACCACCAACGTCCACAGTATGGTATTCGGGAAATGACAATTTAGTAGGAACTTATCAATTAAATCAAACAACGAGATTAATTACACAAGAATGGAGTATTTTATTTGGTGAGTTTGACGAATTTTGTTTTAGTACTCTTGGATTTTTACATTGGTTATACTGTACAAAAGATGCTGTTATTGGGTCAAATTATTCTAATGAAGCAAGACCTATATTAAGGTCTTCTATTTCACCGACAACAGAATACACTGCGTTATGGTTCAATAGGGCTGCCAATGGAGAAGACCCGTGGATTGGTTTAAGAAATCACGCTTTAGAACCAATAAACACAGTTTCAGGTGATAGAATACTATATGGCGAGGCATCGTTTGGCTCAAGTCATTGGAGTCTTCCTGTAATTTCTACAGATGGTGGTATGTGTGTGTGGGTAAGAGATTCCAGAGCAAACTTGGATAAGTTAAATGATAATTCTCTAATTCTATATTATAAGTTTGATGGTGATATTATAAATGGATCACCGATTAAAAATTATGGCAGTTTAGGAAAGTCTCACGACGGTTCTCTTACATTAACAAATGGTCTTATCGTAAAAGAACCGGGGGAAGTATCACCTTTTAAATTTAGATGGACATCTACGAGCGATTATAATGATTTTAATTGGATTAATTTACCATCTAATTTATTTGATAGTTTAAACGACGGATTTTCTATTTCTTGGTTTTCAAAAGATTACAATGTTAGCGACGTTGAACATACATTTATTA
>Ga0209284_10004413_pt1 | contig 15845 bp, 14 predicted proteins | sample FRY03_FD_187211 | JGI IMG/M metagenome (GOLD analysis project Ga0209284, IMG submission 187211) | Freshwater microbial communities from Lake Fryxell liftoff mats and glacier meltwater in Antarctica - FRY-03 (SPAdes) (version 2) | ecosystem: Environmental > Aquatic > Freshwater > Ice > Glacier... | reverse complement strand
AATCCGGCCTTTCCCCTTCTTCTTCCCAGCTCCGTCATTTTTGTTCCTGGCTCGGGCCCGGTTCTTCTCTTCGTCCGCGACGAGGCGAAGCCCGCGCTTCACGAGACGTTTCAGAATCTGATCAACCAAGGAACTCTTCACTGGCTTGATATTCCTAGCTTTTGTCACTTTTCCCTCCTTCCGTCTCAGGCTCTCGCGGACTTCCGCTAAGAGGGGCTCATCAGGGGCGATGGTCGTCGGAATCCGAATCGCCGGCTTTCCTGCGGGCCACCAGTCTGTCTCGTTGTCGGAACGGGCGTTCCCGTGAGTGCCCGACCCGTCGAAGCCGAAGTTGCGGATGAGGCTCTGCGGCGGATAAGCCACAAGTCCTTCCGCGCGGAAAACAAACCAGTGAAAAAGGATCGCCCAGGAACTCACCTTTCCCTTCCTGTTTCGCAGGAACATTTTTGAGTAAGGATAGGCATCGTCGAGATCGAAGCGGCCGTGAAGTTCCGGATGCGACTCGAAGTCCGCGACGAGCCCCTCGCGCTGCCCGACAAACTCCCGCCACACCTTTCGGGTCGTCCCCCAGCCCCACGAACTCGTCAGCGGCAGGAAATAGACACTGCCCGACGGATTCACCACATGACCGTATCCTGACAACTGCTTGAAACGGGGATCGTCTCCGAAAGCATCAAAGACCGCAGACGCATAGGTAAAAAAGCTCTCGTGCGGGAGGCAATCATCTTCCAGGACCACCCCGCTCTCCACGTGATCGAAGAACCAGCTCACCCCGTCGATCATTCCCTCGCGGCAACCCAGGTTCGCCTCCCGGAAACGCGTGAACACTTCACAGTCCCAGTCGATCATTGAAACAAGCGCCCGACATCCCTCCACCCCGGCGCGGTCCGTCGCGACATCGGGCCTCGGACCATCGACCGCGAGGAACACCCGCTTCGGTTTAACCCGCGCTATTTCCGCAATGACCCGCGCCGCGTGATCGGGGCGGTTGAACATCGTCACGAGGACGGGAGGAATAATCTCTCCGGCCGTCATCACGATGGCTTTACCCCGTCGACGATGAGCGAGGTGTATTTCAGCGCCCCGCCCGCGTTGCGTGAATCAAACTTCAGAGAGCGCACTATCTTACCGTCGGCGGGCTCCCATTCCTTCGCATGAAACTCCCCTGCGGCGTCCCAGTGCTCCAGCACTTCGGGGACCAAACCCGCGTCGCGCATCGCCGCCTCGAGAATTTCTGAAGTGTAGAGGATCTTGTGGTCGTCGGCTCCCGGTCCGATGCCGCCGGGTTTCACGTGCGCGATGTAGTCCGCGTCAGGATGGTGTCCATCCGGCACCGCGATGCGGACCCGTCCACCGGGCTTTAAATGGTCTGCGACATTCTTCAGGGCGAGGATGCCATCGGCCGGAGAAAGGTGCTCCCAAACATGCTCGGCGAGGACGCGGTCGATGCGGATGTGCCCTAGGACCGATTTCCAGTCGGAAGAATCGAGGAGATTGAGGGAATCAATGTTGGTGCTGATCCAGCCGTCGTAATCCGTCCGACCCGCACCGACGACTAATCGGATTGCGCCACCTCCCGCCACCGCGTCTTTCAGGAACCTTCGAATTTCTCGTTTAGGGTCGGGATACCGAGCGGCCAGCGCGGCTCGGGCACGTTTTGGCCTTCTCGTTGGCTTACGAAAGAGCTGCATGAGCCGGCGAATCGGCCCTTTGAAAAATTCCAGTCTGGATCGACGAGTGACCTTGTTTCGCTTCTTCCCGGATTTGACCCGAGTCTGTTTCCCCTGCCTCAGCCTTATTCCCTCTTTCGTTCTAATCTCACCACCGGCCCATTCTTTCTCACAACCCGGTAGCGTCCATTGGTTCCAGGGAATCCCCTCGGGTAGAAGACTCAGGTTGTAGGCAGCCTCCGGATCTTTGTCATAGGATACTCCCGCTTCATTCCCCCGATTGCTGTAATCGTGATTCTGATGATATCCCCACACGGAAGGGCTGAGGTCCACGGTGAGGAGCCCGTGCTTCTTCGCGTGGTAGATCATGTAGAGATCCCATCCGCCACGTCCGATCCAGAGATCGGGCAGACGATTCTCAAGATACTGCCGACGTGGGAAAAGAAAGTAATCGCTCCCCGCGGGCGGATGCATCTTCCCGTGCTCTTTCACATAATCTTCAAATTCAGAAACTTCCGCAGGCGAGCCAAAGGAGAACGGGCGCTCACTCTCGAAATCCATCCTGGACCCGACGAGGAGAAAACGATCGCCCGCCACCGCACGGCAGGCATCAACACCGTCGAAAAACGAAGGGAGGTAGATCATGTCCGCGTTGGTGAACATGAGAAGGTCCGCCCCGGACCTTTCTGCCGCGATCTCGAACATGGATCGTATCGAGGGCAGTCCGTTGTCAGTGCATTCGACGTCGAGGATCACTTCGGCTTCCGTCTCGGCAATCGACTCAGTCTCACCGGAAACAGCGCCGAACACAAAGATCTTCCGGACCGCCGCGCAGGCGCGCCAGCTCCGCAGCGCATTAGCCTGATGAGTTACCGTCAACCCGGTAAAGGGCTTCGGGGTGGTGAAGATATCGATGGTCAACATTGCGCTATTTATCAAGCCACTTCCGGTGCCAGCCGCGTGTTCAGAAAGATGCCATCGACTTCACGGAGTTCACCGGTCTGATGATTGGCATGTCCGTCGATGAGGTGCGCGAGGACAAAACCGCGCTCCCGCAGGAATTCACGCACCCCGGCAAAGGTGGCCCCGCCTTCGTAAGAGGGAATCAATGCCAATTCACATTGCAGAACCGAGACCTGCTTCAGCGTCTCCCCGGCACCGCGGAGGACGCTCAACTCAAAACCCTGCACATCGAGCTTCAACATGACGGGCCCCTCAAAGGTGAGGCCTTCCTCCCGAACGACATCATCGAGCCGGCGGATCGTGACCGTCTCGGATCCGACCGGGCTCGCATCCGGTCTCAGCTCTTTAAAATCGGTCGAGAACTGCAGGAGCGAGCTGGAGTACGAGTTTCCCGCGATCTGGATCGTGGATTCCCCGTTCTCGTCGCCGAGGGCGAAGTGATAGGTCTGCCAGTCCGTCGTGGCCTGCGCTTTCGCCCGCAGCCTCCCGTAGGCGTCGCTGAGCGGTTCGAAAGAAAAGACCTTCCCGGACCAGCCAGCCTTTTTCAGCTCTTCGACATACTGTCCCGAATTGGAACCGCAATCGAGCAGGGTGGTGATGCGGCGGTCGGTGATGAGCTTGAGCCGCTTCGGCTGGGTAAAGGTCCAACCCGCCGCTTCAAGGCGGGCGCGCTCCCGCTCGCGCTCGACGAGCAGAGCCACATCCGGGGTATCGAGATTCACCTCGGCGCCGAGGACGTTGCGAGGTTTGCGGTATTTACCGCCGCCCTTTCGACCCGCCCGCTCCCCGCGTTTCTTCACGCCCGCGCGGTCTTTCCTCTCTCCTCCCTTGGGCTTCTCCTCAATTCCGAGGACACGATTTTTGAGACGGCGCAGGGCGCGGCGGAGGGAAAATTTCTTCATGACAGATTTTCGCTTCTTAAGCGCCTTGCCAACCCGGTTTCCGATGCGTGAGGCATGCTCCGACACTTCTCCGGAAAAAAGGGGGGCGATCAGGCCGTATTTATCGACAAGAGGGAGAGTGGAATCGAGAATGATCTTTCGAACCAGTTTTCGGATGATCGTGCGCTTACGACTCGCCGAGTCCTTCGGCTCTTTGGCCATCTCCTGATGGTAGTAGGACTGCGAGTGCCGGCGGTAGCGGAATCCGTCCAACTTGATCGACGCAAGCGGGCCCAGGAGCGCGGCCTGTGCGAGGATGGGGATTTCGATGTTGGTGATAAAATCGATCTCCACGTGCAGATTCACGCGCCGGACGACTTCGGTGCGGAAGAGACCGTAGATACAAAAATATGCATTTGAGATAGGCACCGAGAAAAAGGCTTTTCGCACTTCCTTCCAGGATGCGAGCACTTTTTCAAGCCGGATTGCTTCCAGTTTATCGGACCAGGTCTCCTTAGAATCGTCGTAAAAATTCACGACGTCCGTCATTACACAATTGATTTCGGGATGACGATCAAGCACTTCGGCCTGCGCTCTGATGCTCCCCGGAGACCGCAGATCATCGTGGGCGGCCCAACAGAAATACTCACCTGTCGCCTTCGTCAGGACGCAGGCAAAATTGTCGATGATGGAGAGCGTTTCGGTCTGGGCATAGACGGTAATCTGCGGATACTCGGCCTCAAAACGGGCAAGGATCGCCTTGGTCTCACCGTTTGAAGCATTGTCCGAAATGACAATTTCGAGGTTCGGATAGTCCTGTGAAACCAGCGAGAGAAGGGTTTCTTCGAGGTACTGCTCCCCGTTGCGAACGGGCATTCCGATGGTAATCAGGGGAGGGTCAGTGCGAGCAGCCATAAACGATTCACTCGGGTCGATCACGGATTTTCACCGCCGGGACCCCGCCCCAGATTTCGTAGGGGGGTACCGGGCCGCCGACGACACTGCCTGCCGCAATGATCGCGCCGCGCCCGATGCGGGCCCCGTCGAGGACAACCGCGTTGGCGCCGAGCCAGACATCGTCTTCGATCTCGATGCCGCCCTTGGAAGGCGCGAAGCCCTGATGCCGGATCGGCGTATCACGTCTTCCGCAGGCATGATTGGTCGGCATGATCTTCACCCCCGCAGCGACCAGGACGTAATTGCCGAGCTTGATGCCGTTTCCGCTGTAGAAAACGGCTCCGGGATTAACATAGCAGTAATCACCGATCTCGATGTCACCACTGCCGCCGACACAGCGAATCACCACGTAATCGTAGATCTCGGAGTGGTCGCCGATGAAGATTCGCGTCCCCCTCGTAGAGCCTTGAATGCGAGCCGTCGATGCGATTACGACATGCTCACCGATTGTCACGTTCTCACCGGTGATTACGCCGTCAGGGACTTCGGATTGCTCTATCATGGACGCCCTGTTTAACATTTGAACATCAATCCCTGTCCCGTCGGCAGCGTCAGGATAGAAGACCCCACGCCGGCGGCAAACTTATCGAGAACATGCTTTTGCGACGCGTAGGCAGACCATCCGTAATCATCAAGCACGACGGGAGCACCGGGGACTAGCTTGTCCCAGAAGTATTCGATCGCAGCCAACTCTGCCTCAGCGACGTTCATGTCGATACTCAAGTAAGCAACCCTATCGATTTTCGCTCCTTCGAGAGTATCGGGTACGCGTCCCCTAATTAGCTTCATATTCGGATATGGCGCAAAATTCGCCTTAGCCTGCTCATAGCAGTCGGGATAGAAAAGCTCATTCTCCAACAGCTTCTTTTCACGCTCTTCCGGAGGCATCTGTTCTTCGGGAATCCCGTTAAAAGTGTCGAACAGATAAAAGGTGCGGTCACATTCGGCGAATCGGTAGTAGTCGGCTACTGCGAGTGAGAGGATTCCCGTATTAACTCCGCACTCCACAAAGTCTCCCTTTAGACGCAGCCCTATCCCCGCTGCCCAAACCGCGACATGGACGCGCCACTCAATATGGAAATCTGCTCCGCCCGTTGAAAAGCGGTGTCCTGAACTGACACCTTTCCGATAGGCTACCCCAATCCACAGTTACCCTACCAACCCTACATCTGGAGCGTTGGCAATCTTTTGGGTCGGATCAATATCACCGACACACTGTAAATAACCATCGGGTGCGACCGTAATCAAAAGTTTCGCCTCAATCTCGTGGTCAATTACGAAGCGCTGATTAGATTTAAGAAACTCCCAAACGGCTGTTTTCGGATTGTTACCATGCCCCCAGGCGCGTTCACCAACAAGGTCCGATGGCATATCTTCGATCACTGTATCATAAACAACCAAGTAACTGCCCTTGCCCACCATGGGAGAGTAGAGTTCCAACTCCCGAAGCACGTGATCATGCGTATGGTTTGAATCAAGAAGCACGAGGACCCGTGAATACCCCTCGGCGGCCGCACACACCTCGGCTACGCTTTCGGGAGAGATGCTTGAACCCTCTATCATAGTGATGCGCGAGGCCATCGGGTGCGCCTCGATGGCCTCGCGGTTGTGCGTTCGGATATCCACATCGATTCCGATGACCTTCCGCCGCGGTTGCCTCGGATCCATCAGTTCACCGGACTCGATTGCGTCAGCCATATCCAAGAGCGCAAGCATTGAAGCGCTGAGGACAAGTGATCCGCCATGTGCAATGCCGGTTTCGATCACTAGATCCGGCTTTACCGCCCAAATCAATTCCTGAACCGCAACTATGTCCTGGGGATATTGAATAACTGGCCTACCCATCCAAGTGAAATTGTAGGAATATTTTACCCGTATCGATTCCTTGAGAAATCCCGATGCGGCGCCGCTCAGGGAAGCATCTTCAGCCTGACTCAAGACTCTTTCACTTTTTTCTTCTTCAAATGTTTTCATAAATCACTTACTAAAACCAGCACACTCTGAGTCACGCACAAAGATACTCGTGCCTATTCCCCGTCAAAGCTTGAACCTCCTCTAAATAATTTGGATTCATCACAAAAATTCGGGACCCGGATCGCACTTCCCTGTTAAACTCTTCAGGGGAAGACACACGAATCCCGGTGCAAGGCAAAAACTTTCCTGCCTTGTCCGGATTGATGTCTACAACATAATCGACAGGCGCGTTCCGTCGACTCATGTGGAGGTTGAAGATCACGCCTTTCGAACCGGCCCCCCATACGACATTCAGACCACTGCGGTGCTCCTTCCACTCCCGCATTGTTTCAGAAACTTTTCCAGCCCCCTCCATTAGATCAGACGGCACGGGCGGTTGCACACAGGAGACGAACGCTTCACTTAGGGTTTCAAGATCGCCGATGATAGACAGATATTGGCCACCAAATGTCCTTTCAGCATGCAACAACCTGCCAAATATCCGCGAAAAATCTTCCAACCGAAAATAGTTAACGTGCTCATAAAATATGTCAAACCAGGCGCGATTCTTACAAATCCAATCGAAGCAAGGGACTTCGATATAAATCAACCCTTTGCCGTCATTCGCCGCAGAAATTGCGTGCAAAAAAGAGACGGGGTTTTGCACGTGCTCGAGAACGTGACGAAGGATAATTCCGTTCGCACGAAGTCCCAAGCCTTCGGTAAACAACTGCTTCAGAATCATCGGGTCATCTCCCTCATACGCGGGATCAAGACCGGTTAGTTCGAACCCGCGACGCCGCAAGCAATCAAGAAAAACGCCCTTTCCACATCCGACTTCAATTAAATCAGGCTCTCCGAAGTGCCTTTCTATGAGGTCGGCGATTCCTTCGAGATGCGCCTTAAACGCAACGCTCGCGCCTTGTTCGTTGTTGTAGTGTTGGTCATAGACGACTCTTTTGGAGTCAAACGCTTCGTTTGAGATGATCGAAGTCCGCGGGTCCGGCTTTAACAGCACATCACCAGTCGGGCACGAAACTGCCTCCGCTTCGGTAGTATAAAGACGGTTTTGAAGAACGGGCAGATTTTTTGCCTGAAATATTACTGTCCGACTATTGCGCATGTATCAAGAATTCTATTCAATTTTACCCGGGAGCCCCAAAAGGCCATTGGTTCAGATTTCGTATATGGCAAAGCCCCAAGCAACGGAGTGATTTCACTCTTCAATTCTTCAATTCGGGTTTCGACCAGACGTCTAACTGATATGGGGAAACCGGAACATAAGTTCACCGCTCCATTGTCGCATCCGGATAAGGAAAGACGAACAAGAATATCCGCGGCGTCGCCTACCTCAAGGTAGTCACGCAATTGCTCGCCTGCTGACATGGGAAACTTTTCATCCCCGCGCGAGATGGCTGCGTCGAGGAGTGGTATCAAAGCTCCGGATCCCTGCCCACTTCCTTGGAGATAGAATAATCTCAACCATGTTAAATTGTAGTCGTGTTTTGATTTAAGGAATTCCAGTTGGCGTCTTAATGCGTCTTTTGCATAACCGTAACAATTTGTGGGATTTGTCACCGTCTCCTCTTCAATGCAACCCGCAACAGCGCCGTATTCAAAACAGGTACCCGCCACAACCAGGTTTTGGACTCCGGATTTCAACATTTTATCGAGAAACCTGAAATGACTTGGCAACTCGTTTTGGAAATGGTGGGTTGAGTCGTAGTTTGGCAGTCCTCCCCAGGCAAGATGAACCAACACCTCGGGCTCGCCGAGCAATTCATAGCAATTATCGGGCGGTTCGCGGAGATCAAAATTACATGTGCCTGCGTTTGGGAGATTGTTGTTGGGCGAAGGACCTGATCTGACAAGAAGATGCGGAAGATGTCCCCGGTCCGCAAAACTACTTGCAACATGGCGTCCTAAAAACCCGGTGCTCCCAGTGACGGCAATCCTCATTTCAAACAATCGAAAGCTTTGGAACTGCGGTAACAAAGCGGGTCTTGTCAGCGAGCGTTCCGGAAAACTGCTCGCGAACTTCATCTGCAATATTCCATGGAAGAATGATCAAGTAGTCGGGTGGCGATGATAGCAGCGCAAGCGGTTCGACTACCGCTATATGGCTCCCCGGAAGATATTTCCCCTGCTTCGCAGGAGCCGCATCGCACACAAACGGAAGGAGATCTGGCTTCACCCCCGCATAATTCAGCAGTGTATTGCCTTTTGCTGCGGCGCCATATGCGGCAACGGTTCGGCCAGCCTTTTTCTGTTCGATGAGAAAACTGAGAAATTCGTTTTTAAGCGTATCCGCCCTCTGCTGAAAATCCGTATACGTTCGCAGGCTAAGGACCCCTGCCTCAACCTCCCGGGAAAGCATCGCACTCACTGAAGTAGAGTCCGGTCGGGAATCCGCCGAGTGACACGCGAAGACGCGAAGGCTGCCACCGTGAGTCGGGAGTTCGGCGACATCGTAAACCCGGAGTCCGGCCGCTGCAAATATCCGCACGACTGCGTGGAGCGAGAGGTAGGAAAAATGCTCGTGGTAGACCGTGTCGAACTGGGTGTGTTCGATCAAACGCATGAGGTGCGGGAACTCCACCGAAACCGTTCCGCCTTGCTTGAGAACGCACCGCAGGCCGCGAACGAAATCATTAATGTCCGGCACGTGGGCCAGAACATTGTTCCCGACAATGAGGTCTGCGAATTGCCCTTCAGCAGCAAGGCGCGTCCCGAGACCCTCGCCAAAAAACTCCCTGAGAACCGGGATTCCTAGACGCTCAGCGGCTGCCGCAGTACTGGCGGTCGGCTCAATTCCGAGGCACGGCACCCCGAAGTCCAGATAGTTCTTCAACAGATAACCGTCGTTGCTGGCCACTTCGATCACCAGGCTCTTCTCACTGAGGTGAAATCGATCGACGCTCTCCTCACTAAAGCGTCGGGCATGTTCGAGCCAGCTCGTCGATGTACTGGAGAAGTAAGCGTAATCATCACTGAAGAGCTCATCCGCTCCAGCATAATCTTCCGTTTGAACGAGCCAGCAACGGTCACAGACTCTGACCTTTAGTGTATAATATTTCTCGGGCCGGGCCAGATCAGCCTCCGAGAGATAGGCGTTTGACGGAGGCGCAAAGCCAAGATCAAGGAAAACGTGCTCCAGCGGAGCGCTACAGTGGCGGCAGTTCACAGTTTTATCCCGGTGAATGTGTTATCGATATTCGGATGGGACCTATCACGGTCTGACATCGAGGTGATGGGCAAGGGCCACGAAATCGCGAGACCCACGTCTTCGGGATGAATCGCTCCCTCCGCCCCCGGTGCGTAGGCGGCAGTGTGACAATAGTGCATTTCCACTTCATTGCTGAGGGTCTGAAACCCGTGGGCAAAACCCTCCGGAATCAGAAGGCTTTTGCCGTTAGCAGCGGAAAGCGTTTCAGCGTGCCACTGCAGAAAAGTCGGGGAATCGGCACGCAGATCCACGGCCACATCCCAGATTTCACCGCGGAGGCAACTCACTAATTTCATTTCTGCATGGGGAGGGTATTGAAAATGAAGACCTCTCACGACTCCGCTCTCAGCGGTAAAGGTGAGATTGATCTGCTCCACATCACTCCCATTGAGATACGGAGCGAGGTCGCTCCGGCAAAAGAGACGAGAGAAGAATCCCCGTGAATCGCCAAGGATTTGACGGGTGAGGCAGGTCAGGCCGCCCAGTGGCGTGTTGTGTTGAGAAAAGCGGCTCATTTCTCCGAATTAATGTCAGCCGGTGGAACAGGCCTTCATATAACGCCCTATTTGATCGAAGGTTTCAGCGCGCAATTCGTGCACGGACCTTCCTGCGTAGAACATCCGGTACCATTGAACTGTCTCACGAACAGCATCGGAAAACTGCCAGGTCGGCGTCCAGCCCAAAGTTGAACTTGCGCGATCAATCGACACGGCGAGTCGATCTGCCTCGTGCGGTGCTAGAGGATTTGAAGAATCGATCCATTGACCCGGCCAGGATTCAAAAATCTCCCCGACCAACTCCGCCACCGAGCGCTGCGACTCGGCTACGGGCCCGAAATTGAAAGCCCTTTCCTTATTGCTTCGGAATGAATCGCTCATGAGCCATTCTCCAAGCCTAAGGTAACCGCTGAGGCAGTCGAGAACATGCTGCCATGGCCGAATCGAGTTCGGGTTGCGTAATTCAATTTTTCTATTTTCGCTCAGCGCTGCGACACAATCGGGAAAGAGCCTCCCACGAGTAAAGTCCCCGCCGCCTATCACATTCCCCCCGCGGGCAGTCACGATTCCTCCGCGTCCGGTGAAAAACGATGAACTCCAGGCTGCGGTAACAATCTCTGCCGCAGCCTTGCTGGCAGAATAGACATCGTGCCCGCCAAGGTGGTCACTCTCACGATAGGCGAATTCCCACTCCCTATTCGAATAGCATTTATCGCTCGTGACTACGACACAATGGCAGTCGTAAGAAAGCGAGCGGAGGCACTCCAGAAGATTAGCGGTGCCGACCACATTGGTCGTGACCGTCTCGAGTGGGTTCTTGTATGACTCACCCACGAGTGCTTGCGCAGCGAGATGAAAGACAATATCGGGCCGGATCTCCTCTACGGCGGTGCGCAACCGGTCGATGTCCCTCAGGTCACCGCGTTCGTCGCGGCGCAGGATTGGGTCCAGAATCGTGGAAAGACTTTTCCCGCCCGGGTCCATCCCGTAGCCGGACACTTCGGAACCGAGCGAGTTTAGCCACGTTACCAGCCAACTCCCCTTAAAGCCGGTGTGGCCCGTTACGAGAATTCTTTTGCCACTGTATTCTGAAAAGCTCATTACCAGATTTTCCACGGGGCTTCCGATGATTCCCAGAGGCTATCGAGGTACTGTTTGTCCCTCAGCGTGTCCATTGCCCGCCAAAATCCTCGGTGCTTATAGGCGGACAGTTGTCCTTCAAGGGCGAGCCTGTTCATCGGTGTGCCCTCCCAAGAGGTCTGATCGCCTTCTATCAGATCAAACACGGCCGGTTCCAGGACAAAATATCCACCGTTAATCCATCCGCCGTCGCCGTCGGGTTTTTCCCGGAAGTCTTGGACAGAGGAAGGGTCTTCTGCCTGGAAACTTACTGTACCGTATCGCCCTGGTGGCTGAACTGCGCTGAGAGTTGCCAGCTTTCTGCTTGAACGATGAAATTCCACGAGCTCAGTAATATTGATATTGGCAACTCCATCACCATACGTAAAGCAAAAAGTTTCACCGTTAACGTAATTGCGCACCCTGCCAAGTCGACCACCTGTCAGGGTGCTCTCACCGGTGTCAACGATCGTCACCTTCCAGGGTTCACTGCGGCGCTCGTGAACCACCATAGAATTGTCCGTCATGTCGAAGGTGACGTCCGAAGTGTGCAGGAAATAATTCGCAAAGTACTCCTTGATCATGTAGCCGCGATAACCGGCGCAGATGATGAAATCGTTTATCCCATGAGCGGAATAAGTTTTCATGATGTGCCAGAGAATCGGTTTTCCACCGATCTCGATCATCGGCTTTGGCTTGAGGTGTGTTTCCTCTGCCAAACGCGTCCCCAGACCTCCTGCAAGGATGACTGCTTTCATACGATTTTGTTTAAACGTTAACGGGAAACTCCGCTTTAGTTTCGCCGAGGCCCGAACTTTCCGGCCGGACCTCGAGCTCCCATTCGACATCCATCATCACCACGTCGCGCGCTACTCGCGTCCGCACTGAGCGCATCGCCACTTCATCAGGCAATACGTTGAGACAGACCGGCTCAACTTTGGAACCAACCAAATCGAGGGTCCGATTTCCCTTCGCTATCCCCACCCAGCCCGAGTAGATCGCCGCCGGGAGCCACACAGGGCCTGAAACGACACGAAACCGGCTCCGCCCCTTAGGAAGATTCCAAGTGATGCCACAATCTTCGGCGGATTTTGTAATGAGATATGATTTTCCATCCAAGCTGGAAATTGCGAAGGACCAACTGACTCCTTGGATCTCCATCTCGGATTCGACGCTCATTTCGACGACGAGTGGTAATCTGGAAATGATTTCAGGGCTATTGAGTCCACCGAAGGAGTAGTCTACAATTCTCACACTTGAGACTTTTACAGAAGAACCATCAGCTCCCGGTTCATTGCTTTCACCTTTATCCTCCTCATCCACGATTGCATTCAAAGGCGGCATCAAGGATGCCTTCGCCAACACCATCAGGGAATTTTTCGCCGCTAGAATCTCCCCCCAACTGACCATCGCCGACTTCCCCTGCGCAACGACCATTCTCAAACCGAAAATGAACACGACCATCCATACGACCTTGTGTTCGTCGAAGGCACCTTCCGAAGAGACGAGGAAGAAAACGACAGCCATGAGAATGGCGGACCCGAAGTTCATCGCGGAAGAAATCTTCCTCTGAAGACTCGTTTTCTGCTCCTGCTCGGCAAAAGTGTGTTTATCGAATTCATTGTCGGCGTAGGCACGGATCAAGACTTCAGGATTCTTTCGCTCCTCGCCAATCCGCTCCAACTGTTGAATCATCGTTTTCCGGGTTTCCACCAGGTTTTCATTCTCTTTTCGCTCCGAAGTTTTGATTCTGAACTTGAGAGTTACTAATGCTACCAGCCCGACACCGAGGATAATCGCTCCCACGATCCAATTGAACCAGGTCACGACCACTAGCAACACCACGACGATGAATATCTCTGACGCAAAGTCGAGCGTCGCCGAAATTCCCGACGTGCCCGACGTCATGAAACTTCTCTCTTCGCTAACAAGATTGGCGACCTCTTTTTCCCGCTCCTCCAAAGGCAGCATTGCGGCCCCGGCCACCATGCGCCCGTAGAGCCTTCGTAGAATCCTCGTGACTTGAATCTTTGAGTTCTGCTTCACTCGTTTGGAGTATATCTGAATCAGACCCGTAATGCCGAAGGCACCGAGGATTAGCAACCCGAGCCATAGACGCGAATCAAGATCGAGTGGCTGGCTGATGCCGCGCCCGACGGCTTTCATCGTGACGCCAAGTGAGGCGAGGCGCGAGACTTGATCCAGAGTGGGGGCGAGGATACCCATGACGACGAGCGCCTTTTCCCGAAAAGCCAGGCTACACCATAAGGCGAGCCCTGCCTCCACCCAGATGCGGGAGGGAATCACACGGGCGGACTTAGAAGCCGATGGGGCTTTCCGCACCTTCTTCTCGGAGCTCCGGTCCTCTGATTTTTTTTTCATCCTGGATTTGAAGGCTCCACCCGGTATCCGGGTCGACACCCCACCCCACTCACTTGCCCGCCTTCGCCAGCTCCCAGTCGGCCTTGGCCATGATCTGGACGAGCTCTTTGAAGGTCACCTTCGGTTTCCACCCGAGGACGCGCTCGGCCTTGGCCGGGTTCCCGAGAAGTTGCTCGACTTCGGCGGGACGGAAGTAGTCGGGCGAGATTTCGATGAGGACACGACCGCTTGCCTCACAGATCCCCTTTTCATCAACCCCTTTACCTTCGAAGCGCAGCTTGATGCCGACAGCGTCAAAGGCGTGCTCACAGAACTCGCGCACCGTGTGCATCTCGCCGGTGGCGCAGACATAGTCGTCGGGCGTGTCCTGCTGGAGGATACGCCACATCATCTCGGTGAACTCGGGGGCGTAACCCCAGTCGCGCTGCGCGTCGAGGTTGCCGAGGAAAAGGTTTTTCTGGGTGCCCTCGGCGATGCGGCCGGCGGCGCGGGTGATCTTGCGGGTCACAAAGGTCTCGCCGCGGCGGGGCGACTCGTGGTTGAAAAGGATCCCGTTGGAGGCGTGGATGCCGTAAGACTCGCGGTAGTTTACGACGATCCAGAAACCATAGAGTTTGGCGACGCCGTAGGGGGAACGCGGGTAGAAGGGCGTCGTCTCGGACTGCGGGACTTCCTGAACAAGACCGTAGAGCTCACTGGTGGAGGCCTGGTAAAAACGCGCCTGCTTCTCGAGCCCGACTTCCTTGAGGGCGTCAAGGAAACGAAGCGTCCCGATCGCATCGACCTCGGCGGTGTATTCCGGCACTTCGAAGGAAACCTTCACATGGCTCTGGGCGCCGAGGTTGTAGATCTCGCTCGGACCGATGCGCTCGAGGAGCCGATTGAGGTTCGACGAGTCGGTGAGGTCCCCGTGATGCAGATGGAAGCGCTTTTCCTCACGGAGCTTCTCGTCATTGTAGAGGTGATCGATGCGCTCCGTGTTGAAGGAGCTGCTGCGACGGATCATGCCGTGAACCTCGTAGCCTTTTTCAAGGAGCTGTTCAGCAAGGTAGGATCCGTCCTGGCCGGTGATGCCGGTGATGAGGGCTTTTTTCATGGGGAAGAAACGTTTTAGGTGGCTAAGTTTTAGGTTTTAGGGACTTTGCTAATGATTGAAGTTGGCCGCCGAGCCTTCTTGTGGCCGCAATGAGGATGTCAGCTTCTTCCTGAGTTAGTTCGCCAATCCGCGCCGCGATCATCGACTGAGTCCTGAGCTCTGCGGCAGATCCCTTCGCGATGTGAAGGAACCGAATAAAGTCAGGGGCAGAGTTTCGTTCCGCGCCTTCAGCAATATTTGAAGCAATAGACACGGCGGATCGGGTCATTTGATTCTTCAATCCGTAATCCGAACAGTTTTTCAGTAATTCGTAGACCTTTACCGCCAAGTCACACACGCTCTTCCAAACTTCAAGATCCTCAAACGACCGATACGCCATTTTCAAAGCCTCCCTAAAACCTAAAACCTAAAACCTAAAACCTAACCTAAGAACTTGATCGCCTGAAATCTTCGTACGCGATACGGAGTCCATCGGCGAGCGATGTCGTTGCCGTCCAGCCGAGGGAGGCGATGAGGGCGGAATCCATCAGTTTGCGGGGGGTGCCGTCGGGTTTGGTGGTGTCGTTGATGATCTCTCCTTCATACCCGACCGTCTTAGCGACTTGTTCGGCGAGGTGACGGATCGTGACATCGTAGCCGGCCCCGACATTCACGAGAGACGGGGGATCTTCGAGGGTGAGGAGGTGGAGACAGGCCCCGGCGAGATCGTCAGCAAAGAGGAATTCGCGCAGGGGTGTGCCGCTGCCCCACATCGTCACGATCTCGGCATTGGCCAGCTTTGCCTCGTGGAAACGCCGGATGAGGGCGGGGATGACGTGCGAGTTCTCCGGGTGGTAGTTGTCCCCGAGCCCGTAGAGATTGCAGGGCATCGCGGAGTGGAAAAGTGAGCCGTGCTGGCGACGGTAGTATTCGCAGAGCTTGAGTCCGGCGATCTTGGCGATGGCGTAGGCTTCGTTGGTAGGTTCGAGCGCGCTGGTGAGGAGAGATTCCTCACGGATGGGCTGCTCGGCGAACTTGGGGTAAATGCAGGAGCTGCCGAGGAAGAGAACGCGCTCCACTCCATTCTCATAGGCCGCCTGAATCAGATTCGTGGCGATCATG
>Ga0209284_10004412_pt1 | contig 15850 bp, 16 predicted proteins | sample FRY03_FD_187211 | JGI IMG/M metagenome (GOLD analysis project Ga0209284, IMG submission 187211) | Freshwater microbial communities from Lake Fryxell liftoff mats and glacier meltwater in Antarctica - FRY-03 (SPAdes) (version 2) | ecosystem: Environmental > Aquatic > Freshwater > Ice > Glacier... | reverse complement strand
GCAAACAAAGTTGATCTAAATCGCAATTTCCCAATTAAGTGGTTGGCATCTGATCCAACGCTTCGAACTTATAGCGGTCCTGGCCCAGCGAGTGAGCCAGAGACAGTTGCACTAATGAACGCTGTGCAGAAAATTAAACCCACTCGGATTGTGGTGTTCCACCAGCCCTTTGAGCAAATTGATTGCCCGCCGGAGCGAACCACGCAGATTAGCGATCGATTGTCAGATTTGACTGGGTATATCTCCGAGTGCATTCCAGGCGAAAAATCTGGATCAGTTACTAATTCTTACACGGGTACTTTTACGATTTGGGTCAACAGCACGTTTCCCAAGGCAACGGCAATTACGTTTGAACTTGGATTGACAACCATGGATTCTAAAATTGAAACAATTTCAAATGCCCTACACACTTTGGCGGCTGATAATACATACTTGCCGTAAGGGGTGATTCATGAAGATTTTGACCAAAGATTTGATCCCAAAGGAAATGCCCAGAGGCAACGACCTGGTAACTCAAGGGCGCGAACTTGGTCGCCAAACTACTATGGGTGTAAGTAATTTTTGTAAGTTTCACGGAGTTAAATCAGAGCTTGAATACAAACTAAAAATGGCAAACGAAGGCAGAATTATGACTGCCTTAACGATCGGGTTAACGGATTGGCCCGAAACCAAAAAAGGATTAAGTTACATCCAACAAGAATCTGCTGAGCGCGGCTTCTACGTTGACCGATTCATAATCGCGCTTGATCGAAGAATGGGCCTACCGGAAGCAATGCGAGCTTCGGCGATTAAGGAAACTGGTCCAATGTTAAATTCCGACCAGGAATGGCTAGAGGTTGCCCAGTCCGTTCAAATCCAGCCGCACATGGGTGACATGATGATCGGTTCTCCTTCATCCTTGGATAACACTCGCCGAGCACTTGAAGCGGGAGTTAACTACATTGGAAATCTTTCCCAGTTTGCCTGGAAGTATCCAGGCTGGCCCGGTGACGATGTAGCTCAAATGAGTGAAGTCGTTAAGGCGCTAGGTCTAATGGCAAGCAAGGCTGCTGACGGCGCGGTTGTTCATTCTTATCTAGACGATGGATTTCCAGCACAATTTGGCGATTACAGTTCATACCTTGGATGGGCAAAATTTGAACGCTATTTGATTGAGGACCTAATTGGCGCCAAGTTAGCCCATGCATATGGGGGGCTCACTCATGACCCAATAACAAAAACAATTGTCACTATGGCGGTAGAGTCACTTCGACCTGCTGGGGTTTGCTCATCCTTTTACTTTGGAAACACCACTCGCTATACCGAAAACATTGAAAGCAACTATGGCGTGCTAGGTATTGACGTGCTCTACATGATGTTGGCAGATCGGCACTTAAGGGCTGGGTCATCGATAATGCCCGTACCTGTAACAGAGGCAATTCGAGTTCCAACACCAGAAGAGATCCTTGATGTCCAAACTATTGCACATCACACCAAGGAGAAAGTTGAAGCTATTTATCAAACAACTAATTGGGAGCAACTTGAATTTCAAAGCAAAGCGCTGATAAAAAATGGAAACCGATTTTTTGAAAATCTAGTAAATGGATTAGCAGAAGCTGGAGTCGATGTTCGAGACCCACTGCAGTTGTTAGTTGCCGTTCGCCGTCTTGGACCCAGTGGGATAGAGCGGCGATTTGGAGTAGGCACTCCTACTGAAGATCCACTATTTGATGGGTACGAGCCATTGGTGCCAACTGATGTCTTAAAAGATTTTTTAAATGAACGAGCGAAAATTCGCAAATCAGTTCGTCCAGCAAAATGGGTTTTGAACAAGTCACATAAACCCGTCATTGCCTCAAGTGATGTGCATGAAATAGGTATGCGCCTAGTAATTGACGCCGTTGAAAGCTTGGACATAAAACCTGTAATTGGAACAGTCGGCATTGATCCTGATGAGTTAGCTGAGCTTGCTCTGCAGGAACAAGCAACTGCAATTCTAGTTTCAACACATAACGGCATGGCCCTTAGTTATGCCGAGAAGTTATTGGCAGAGCTAGCTAGCCGCAGCCTTGATGTTCAAGTGATTTTTGGTGGTCGGCTAAACCAGGAAATTGAAGGTCAAGATATGCCAGTTGATGTGACCGAAAACCTGCAAGCACTCGGAATTGATGTTTGTTTCGACCTAAGGGATCTTGCTCAGTTGATTAAAAACTAAAGTGAGAAGCTCGGATACTCATCCGTTACTAGCACAATTGCGTAACCGTAAATCCGATTCCAGAACCTGATTAATCCAAGCAGAACGTTTCCACACTTTTCGGGCAATTTTCCAGTAGCAAGAATGCTAATCCAAGCGAAAAGCAGGACAGCTAAACCATAAAGCGTGTAAACAATTCCAACTAGAAAAAGTGGGATAGCTAAAAACCATTTAACAAGTGGCAAGTAGCGATTCAGTTTTGCGCCACCTTCGATTTCTGGGAAGCTGACTTTTACTAGTTCACTTTCTTCGATCGATGGGTAAGTGTCGTGGAGTAATAACGCGTAAGCACCAACTCGGGTAGTCAAAGCTAAAAGGGCTTTATTGAACGAAAGTACATACGAAGGATAAATTCCTCGGAACAATAGAGCGAGTATTACTGGCAAGACAAGCAAACCAGAAGTGAAAGACGATGCTTCCGACGAACTTGACCAGGCAGAAAATGCCGAAGCGAATATTAAAATCGGTACTACGAGAAAGATTCGCAGCGCAACGGAGAGCCGATCACGAATTCCGTAATCGATGGTTATGTTGGTTTCAATTTGGTTGCTCATGTCTTCACACTAGACCTTGGCAGGTGCATTAATTACGTAACCTTGATACTGCTGACCTCAATTTGTTTGTAATTGCCAGATTTGGTGTAATCCTTAATTCGTTCAAAACCATCAAAAACTTCACAATAAGTAGTTGCAAGTGGGGAAATGGCGACGCGGATACTATTTGGTGCGCGGTAATCAGGAATAACTTTTTTGTGATCCCGTAATCCGCGCGCAATTTGGCTAGCATCCGAATGGTAAAGAGTCACATGGCCACCGCGCAGTTTTGAATCACGTGGAGTGATTAGTTCGTAACCCAATTTGGCGAGCCATTGATCGTAAAGTTTAATCATCATGTCCGTGCCGCGAGAAGCCTTGGCGTTGATAGCGGCAATTGACGCTCGTTCAATGAGGGAAAAACCTTCATCAATACAGAGCAAACCAATAATGGAAGGTGAGGCAATTTGAAAGCCGCGCATGCCTTCAATTTGATCAAATTTTGAACCCATCAAAAATTGATCCCGTTGAGCAAACCAGCCTTGAATTGGCATTTGTAATTGGGCTTGAATTTTTTTACTAACATACAACCACGCAGGCGAGCCGGGTCCAGAATTACCGTACTTATACGTGCAACCAACTGCTAGATCGACTCCATCGCGATCAAATTGCATATCCACTGCGCCAACTGCGTGACTAGCATCCCAAATCATAAGTGCGCCATGTGATCGAACTAATTCAGTCAGTTCCTTGATGGCATGAAGTGCGCCAGAGCGATATGCAACTACTGAAAGGGTGACAATCGCAACATCATCATTTAGGTATGGTTCTAAGATTTCTGGTGTGACGAGTTCGTTACTAAATGACTCACCGTCTCGTAATTCACTTAGCTCATTAGGGATAACTACCAGATTTAAATCCAGTTCATCTGCAATGCCTTGCATGATGTATCGATCAGTAGGGAAGTTTGCTTCATCCGTAATTATTGTGCGGCGTCTAGGTCGAGCCGATATCGCGGCGCGAACGAGCCGATAAAAATTAACGCTCGTTGTGTCCATCGCAAGTGTTTGCCCAGGCGCAGCGCCTAAGGCAGCTCGACCAATGAGGTCACCGGTGGACTCTGCTTTATCAATCCATTCAGACCAGCCATCCACCATTTTGGAGCCCCAGCCATTAACCAAAAAGTCATTAATCGTCTCAACTGTTTTCTTGGGCAACCTCCCAAGAGAATTTCCATCGAGGTAGCAAACATCTGGATCTTGGATCACAAACTCAGAGCGGAACTTGGCTAATGGATCGGCAGCGTCCAGAGCTTGGGCATCAGCGCGAGTGAACATGTTTTCTAGGTTATTGCCTTCCGTGGGTAAGCGACGCCTGGGATATTGCCGTGCTTTCCCGCGCCAATAACCCAAAGCATTTCTGGGCGTTTTGTAGGAATACCCAAAAACTGGCAGAATCAAGGGGTTAGTCGGTTCACGTATCTCATCCGAGCCTACGACCCGATCACAGTATTAATAAGGAGTAAGTCGTGCAGACTGGAATTCACCCAGAGTACCTAGAAACTGCAGTTAGCTGCGGTTGCGGAAACACATTCACCACGCGCAGCACCCAAAAGAGTGGCACAATTCACGCCGACGTGTGCAGCGCTTGCCATCCGTTTTACACGGGCAAGCAAAAGATTCTTGATACCGGTGGCCGCGTAGCAAAGTTCGAGAAGCGCTTCGGTAAGCAGTCCTAGCTTTTCAAATGAGGTGTTGTCGTCGTCTTCGGATGATGACAACGCCTCATTTTTTATATCGATTTAATTTATTACTAGCTAAGGAATCCTGATGGCGCAAGACTTCAACAAAGTCGAGGCAATCGTTACTGAACTAACTGACCTCGAAACTAAACTTAGCGACCCTGCAACACATAGTGATCCAAATGAAGCCAGGCGAATTGGAAAGCGTCACGCCGAATTAAAGCCGGTCGTTGCCAAGTATCGAGAGTACTTGCAATTACTTGACGATGAAAAAGCTGCGCGCGAAATGGGCGAAGAAGATGCCGCATTCTTAGCCGAAGCCGAACAAATGGTAATTGCGCGAGATCTTGCCGCTGAAAAACTTCAAGAGATGTTGATTCCACGTGATCCAATGGATGGAAATGATGTAATTCTTGAAATTAAAGCTGGAGCTGGTGGTGAAGAATCAGCTTTGTTTGCTGGCGATTTAATGCGCATGTATTTGAAGTACGCCGAAAAGCGTGGTTGGGCCACTCAAGTTTTAGAAGCTGAAGAATCGGACATGGGCGGCTATAAAGATATTGCGATAGCGGTTAAGTCAAAAGGTGTAGTTCCACCCGAAGATGCACCGTTTGCAAATCTCAAATTCGAAGGCGGCGTTCACCGAGTGCAGCGAGTTCCAGTAACCGAATCGCAGGGACGAATTCACACTTCGGCTGCTGGTGTTTTGGTTCTTCCTGAAGCTGAAGAAGTTGACGTGACTATTGATCCAAATGATTTACGCATTGACGTATTTAGATCTTCTGGACCTGGCGGGCAAAGTGTTAATACGACTGATTCGGCCGTTCGTATTACTCACATGCCAACTGGAATTGTTGTTTCGTGTCAGAACGAAAAGTCACAACTTCAAAATAAAGAATCTGCTATGCGAATCCTGCGGGCCAGAATGTTGGCTGCAGCGCAAGATGCGGCAAATGCCGCAGCCTCAGATGTTCGAAAGAGCCAAGTACGAACCGTTGATCGTTCGGAACGAATTCGCACATATAATTTTCCAGAGAACCGACTTGCGGATCATCGCGTCGGTTTCAAAAGCAATAACTTAGACGCCGTGATGAATGGCGACTTAGATCCTGTGATTGGTGCCTGTATCGAAGCAGACACAAAAGAGCGCTTGGCAACGTTCGGCGATTAATCAGCTATGACTGCCATTACTGCACTTATTGACTCAGCAACCAAGTTGCTAGAACAAGCAGGTGTCTCAAGTCCACGGGTTGATGCTGAATTACTTTTGGCGCACACGCTTGGTGTGGAACGTTCGCAGTTGCTAACCGTAAGTTCAGCAACTGCGGAGCAAGAGTTTGATTTTGAGGCACTAGTTGCTAGGCGAGCGAATCGTGTCCCGCTGCAACACTTAACTGGTGTGGCGCACTTTCGTCACCTTTCACTTGCAGTTGGACCAGGAGTTTTTGTGCCTCGACCAGAAACAGAATTATTAGTTGAGACTGCAATTGTGCACTTAAAAACTTTTTCTGGGCCAAAACTTGCAGCTGATTTATGTGCTGGAAGTGGCGCAATCGCGCTCTCGCTTGCACTTGAAGTTCCAGAAACTACTGTGCACGCGGTTGAACTTTCCGATGATGCCATTAAATGGCTGACGCATAATGTGATTGATCATGCAGCCCAACTTGAGGCCGCAGGTTCACACGTAATTGTTCATCGCGGCAATGCTGGAGATCGAGACTTACTTACTAAATTCGCTGGAAAATTTTCTGCAGTTGTTTCCAATCCGCCGTACATCCCCAACGCCATGATTCCTCGTGACCCAGAAGCTCGAGATCATGATCCAGCTATTGCATTGTTTAGTGGCGATGATGGCTTAGATGCAGCGCGCGAAATTGTTCTAGTGGCAAGTGATGCACTTGCTCCTGGTGGTTTTTTTGGGATGGAGCATGCTGACGTGCAAGGGGAGAGTGTGCCAAGTTTGCTCAAGGAAATGAGCGGTCTTTGGTCACAAATAAAGGACAACAATGACTACAACGATCTTCCGCGTTTTACGACTGCCTTACGGACGCAGGCGCCGGTAATTCCCCAGAATACTGGAGGATAGAACTGTGTCAGAAGTTTTAAGTGCGACCAGTTCCGCCTCAGCATCGCAAGTTGTGGCAGCAGTTGATGCAGCTGTTGCTGCCGTAAAAAATGGTGGCTTGGCCGTGATACCAACCGATACTTCATATGCTGTGATTTGTGATGCGTTCAATTCAGCAGCAATTACGAAATTGCGAATGGCAAAAAAACAAACTTCCGATCTCGCCTTACCAGTTGCCGCTGGCTCACTTGAAACCATTCGCGGCGTTGCAAATTTTTCAGTTTCTGCGAATGATTTAGCTTGTGCATTTTGGCCCGGCTCATTAACTATTTTGACCGTTGCGCAAGATTCACTTTCTTGGAATTTAGGCCAGCCTGGAACTGCGCTCGCAGTTCGGGTTCCACATCATGAGGTCGCTCTGGCGGTATTAAGTCAGATTGGACCAACGGTGATGACGGGCGCGCAGCTTGCTGGCGCGGCTGCGATCCAGAATGTGGAACAAGCCCAAGGCGCTCTGGGCGAATTGGTTGATGTCTATTTAGACGGCGGGCAGTTAACTGGGCAAATTTCAACGGTCATTGATGCCACAACGCCAGATATCCGCTTGATAAGGCAAGGATCCTTAACGCTGGCACAAATCCGCGAGGCTATGCCATCTGTTATCGACGCTTCTGCATCCAGGTAGTCCAGCCTTTAGACTTGTGGCTTGCGCACCGGCGCTTCGAGTACCAAAGGTGACTAAATATGAGCGACACATTTTTCGGATCAGACTTCGATGAATTGAATTCAACGGACCCAGAGATTGCAAAAGTTTTACTTGATGAACTTGCGCGACTGCGAACTGGAATTCAATTAATTGCTTCAGAAAATTACACCTCACCTGCAGTATTAACTGCGCTTGGCTCAACACTTAGCAATAAATATGCCGAAGGATATCCAGGCAAGCGTTATTACGGCGGCTGCGAAGTTGTCGATGTCGCAGAGACCATTGGCATTGAGCGCGCAAAGTCATTATTTGGTGCAGACCATGCAAACTTGCAACCACACTCGGGCGCAAGTGCGAACATCGCAATTTTTGGCGCATTTTTGCAGCCAGGTGATACCTACCTATCAATGGCCTTGCCACATGGTGGTCACTTAACTCACGGCGCCAAAGTTTCCTACTCTGGAAAATGGTTTAACCCAATTCATTACGGTGTTGCAGAAGGCACTGAAGATATTGATTATGACCAAATCCGCGACTTAGCCCGGGAACACAAACCAAAAATGATTATTGCTGGTGGTTCAGCAATCCCACGCTTGATTGACTTCAAAGCGATTCGCGAAATTGCTGATGAAGTTGGCGCAATCATGCACGTTGACGCAGCGCACTTCATTGGATTGGTTGCTGGTAAAGCTATTCCATCACCAGTTCCACATGCAGATGTTGTTTCATTCACAACCCATAAAGTTTTGCGTGGACCACGTTCGGGCATGATCCTTTGTAAAGAACAGCACGCCGCAGCAATTGACAAGGCAGTTTTCCCAATGATGCAGGGTGGGCCAATGATGCATGTAATTGCGGCAAAGGCAGTAGCACTCAAAGAATGCGCCACGGCAGAATATCAGAAGTATGCAAAAGATGTAATCGTAAATGCCCAGGCACTTACGGCAGGACTTGCTGCTGAAGGTATGCGCCCAGTAACTGGTGGCACCGATACCCACTTAGCACTTATTGATTTGCAGGGAATCGACGTTGATGGACGAGACGCTGAGCAACGAGCAGGTGATTCAGGAATTGTCTTGAATAAGAATTCAATTCCATACGATCCAAAGCCGGCAGCAGTTACTTCTGGTATTCGAGTAGGAGCGCCTTCGATCACCACGCAGGGTATGGGTGTGCCAGAAATGGCGGTAATCGCCAAAATGATTGGCCGCGCGGTCAAGTCGCAAGATCCAGCAGTTCACGCTGAAATTAAGGCTGAAGTTGTTGAACTAACAGCGAAGTTCCCCGCTTACCCACGTCCCTAAATAATCGCGCAGGGTAACCTTTCCCTATGCGCGAGTATTTACTGTGTCTGGCTGCAGCTGCAGCAGTGACATATCTATTGACTCCACTTGCGCGGGCAATGGCTATTCGCTTCGGTGCGATGGCTGATGTACGTGACCGCGACGTTCACATGTATCCAACTCCGAGATGGGGTGGGCTAGCGATGCTAATGGGACTTGGCGTAGCAATAATTTTGGCTAGCCAACTCCCATTGATGTCTACGATCTTTAACGATCGCCGTCAAATATATGCCCTGATCACCGGAAGTCTGATCATTGTTGCGCTTGGCGTACTTGATGACAAGTACGGATTAGATGCGCCCACAAAACTCGTTGGACAAATCTTGGCAGCTGGCGCAATGGCCATGCAGGGTGTAACTCTTGTTTGGCTTCCAATTCGAGGAACCTTTATTTTGGATCCGACAACCTCGGTGTTACTAACTGTGCTTGTGGTCTTAGTCAGCATTAATGCCGTGAACATGGTCGATGGTTTAGATGGCTTAGCTACCAGCATCGTGTTGGTCGGCGCTGGTGCGTTCTTTGCTTATTCATATTTCTTGTCGGTTGCCAACGGTTACCAACGCGCGGCACTTGCCACATTGATATCGGCATCGCTAATTGGAATGTGCGCTGGGTTCTTGCCACACAATTGGTATCGTGCGCGAGTTTTCATGGGAGATACTGGCTCGATGCTCATTGGCTTACTAATGGCGGCCTCATCCATAATGCTCACCGGTCAAGTAGATCCTGCTGGTTTAAGTGGCGGCACGTTACTGCCTGCATTCCTGCCAATTGTTTTACCACTTTCAATTTTGGCAGTGCCCCTGCTTGATTTATTGCTTGCAGTAATTCGACGAACCCGACAAGGTCGTTCGCCATTTGCTCCGGATAAAGAGCATCTGCATCATCGATTACTAAAACTTGGTCATGGTCAAGAGCGCGCGGTATTGATCATGACTGCTTTCACCGGGCTGATTGCATTCGGCGCAGTAAGCACTGCCTTCGTTCCATTTTGGGTCACAGGTTTAGGCGCCGCGCTTGGTGTAGTTGCAATAGCTAGCTGGGCATTAAATCCACCCAAACTGCGTGCCCACGCAAGAAACTCGTAATTTCTATCTTGTAGATGAGAGACTAAATGTTATGACAAACCAACGACTGATTCTTCGCGCCGCACTTCCCACATTCATAGTGGGCGCACTTGCCACTGTTACTGGGTACATTTTGAGTAGTCATAAAGGCCTGATTGCCGGAATCTTTGGCACGTTCTTAGTTGTGATTTTTTTCGCAGTAGGACAACTAGCCTTGGATAAAGTAATTCGCACTAACCCAGCCCTTGCCACCTCGATGGCGCTTTTGTTATATTTGATCAAAATTGCCGTGCTTTTCGTATTGTTGCTGATATTCAAGGACACCACAGCCTTTGATACCAAGGTTTTTGCTGCAACTATTGTCACCTGCACAATTGTCTGGTTGGTGGCGGAAACCTGGGCTTTTGCCACTGCAAAAGTGCTTTACGTTGAGCCCGGATCAGGCCCGCAAATTCGCCAAGTAGATACCTATGAGCCGAAAGATTTGTGACTTTGTGAAAGTAAGCACAAAGTCGGGGGCGGGTATAACTCACGCAAAATAACCTGATAATCTAGCGAAGCGATGAAGGCAAACGGAGCTAATTTCCCCAGTAGCGACGACAACCGTGACACAGCAGATATGGCTTGGCGTTCAGTTAGTAACTTAACTGCCGGGTTGCTGCTGTATGGCGGAATTGGTTGGTTGCTCGGACGAAAGTTCGGGCAGCAAGATGCTTTCATGGCTGCTGGATTAATTATCGGAATTGTTCTAGCGCTCTACCTCACTTACGCACGCGTTTCGGCCATGGATCGAAACACCACTACGAGTGACCGGAGGAACGACTAGCAATGAGTGCCGTTAAGTTAAGTGCCGAAACAACGTGTCCGGTAGTACCGCACCTGAATTCAGGTTGTGGCTTTCCGGCGCCGAATGCTGAAATTTTCTTTCTTGAGCCTTATGCGACTTTGCAAATAGGTGGCATGGATTTTGTAATTGGTAAAACTTCGATAATCGCGGCCTTAGTTGCCCTCATCGTTGCACTATTCTTCTTGTCCGCAGCTCGCCCGCGCAAAATGGTGCCAGGCAAATTGCAATCCCTAGGCGAACAGGCATACTTATTTGTTCGCGATCAAATCGCGCGCGAAGTTATCGGTAAAGATGGCGATCGCTTTGTACCCTTCCTAGGTTCACTTTTCTTCTTTGTTTGGATCTCAAACTTGATGGGCGTAATTCCAGGTGCGCAGTATCCACTCATGTCTAGTTTGGCTTTTCCAGTTTCACTAACCCTGATGGTTTACCTCACTTATATGTATTTAGGTATGAAGCACCAAGGACCAATTAAATTCTTCACTGGAGCGATGTTCCCCCCAGGTGTCCCAAAAGCAATGTATGTCTTGCTTTCGCCACTTGAGTTACTCCAGCTCTTAGTTACTCGTCCAGTAACCCAAGCAATTCGTTTGTTCGCAAACATGTTCGCTGGCCACCTACTCATAACAACCTTCACCGTTGGTGCGTATTATTTACTATCGCCATCAATAATTGGTGTGCTTGGATCTGCTACTTCATTCGGGGTAACAATTATTCTTACCGGATTTGAAATGTTCATTCAAGGTCTACAGGCGTTCATCTTCACCTTGTTGACCGCTGTTTACATAGGTGGATCACTACGCGCCGAACACTAAATCTTCTTGATCAAAAAAATTGATTGAGATTGCAATACCTGCAAGAAAGAAAGTAAACCTGAGTTACTGGACAAGCCAGCAACTCTCGACAGAAGGAATAAGTTATGTCAGTACTAGCAGAATTAACTGGCTCGATCGGTTCAATTGGCTACGGCCTTGCCGCAATCGGCCCAGGCATAGGTATCGGAATCATCTTCGGTAACGGTGTGCAGGCAATCGCACGCCAGCCAGAAGCATATGGCATTATCCGCCAGAATATGATTCTTGGTTTCGCGCTAACTGAAGCTCTTGCGCTAATCGGTTTCGTAGTCCCATTCGTTTTCGGTACCTAATTCAACAAAAGGATTAAATTCCCGTGTTTTATATAATCGCTGCTGAAGCCGAAGCCAACATTCTGCGCGTGCCGCTGGATGAATTGATTATCGGCACAATTGCTTTTGGCATTGTTTTTTTCGCGCTTGCTAAATTCGCATTCCCTGCGATTAGCAAGACGCTGGAAGATCGGGCAGATGCAATTGAAGGCGGGCTTGCTCGCGCGGAAAATTCTCAAGCAGAAGCAGCAGCCATGCTTGAGCAATACCGCGCCCAGTTAGCTGACGCCCGCACTGAAGCGGCAACTATTCGCGCAGAAGCGCAAGCTGAAAAAACAGTCATGATTGAGGCTGCTCGTGGGGAAGCTGCTACTGCAGCAGCCACAGTAACTGAGCGAGCTCAAGCCCAGATTGAAGCTGAACGTTCGCAAGCGATGGCAACACTTCGCCGCGACGTCAGCGAGCTTGCACTTACGCTTGCGGGCAAAGTAGTTGGGGAATCCCTAACTGACGATGCTCGAGCGCGCGCCTCAGTTGATCGCTTTATTGCAGACCTTGAGGGCGAGGCAGCCAAGAAATGATCGGCGCATCCCGCAACAGTTTGGCATTTGTACAGGAGTCAATGCGCTCCCGTTCGAGTCAGGGCGATCTGTCCGCTCTGTCCGCTGAGTTGCTTGCGGCTGCCGATATTTTGGCTAACGAGAAATCACTTCGTCAAAATCTGGCCGACAGCGGCCAGCCAGTTGCCGCTCGGACATCGCTAATTAAGGATGTGTTCGGCACCAAAGTTAGCGCCAGTACGCAAGAAGTATTGGGAGAACTTGTGGCTGCGCGCTGGTCATCGGATAACGACTTGGTGGATGCGGTAGAACTTCTTGGTTCCCAGGCCGCTTTCGTTGCTGCCGACAAAGCCGGATCGCTAGATCGAGTTGAGAACGAATTGTTCCACTTTGCTCGCGCTGTTCAAGCTTCGTCAGAACTTCAGATGACACTTACAGATCCAGCACTTAGCGCACAAGCTAAGTCAGCAATTGTTGGCGATTTACTGGGGAGCAAAGTCGATATGATTACTTTGGATTTGGTAAAGCATGTTGCTGGACACCTGCGTGGCCGTCGCGTTGATTCCGTACTCGAAACTCTTGGCAACTTGGCTGCGGCCCAACGCAATCAAGTTGTTGCAGAAGTTAGATCCGTTATCGCTCTAAGCGCTGACCAAACTCGCAAGTTATCAGCCGCACTATCAAAGCTCACCGGCAAAGATATTCGGATTAATGTCGCCATTGATCCATCAGTTTTGGGTGGAATTGCAGTAACCATCGGTGAAGATGTCATCGATGGTTCGGTAGCCGCCCGACTGGAAAGCGCTCGCAGAACTCTGCTGGCGTAATCAAACTAAGAACCTATTAACCAAGCACCAATAAGCAAGAACTAACAAGAAGAAAGCAGGACACCATGACGGAACTCTCGATCCGCCCGGATGAGATCCGCGATGCAATCGCTCGCAATGTTGAGTCGTTTGCAGTTGGCACTTCGCGTGAAGAAGTTGGACAAGTAACTCAGACCGGTGACGGCATCGCGCGCGTTGAGGGCTTGCACTCGGCTATGACTAACGAACTTCTCGAGTTTGAAGGCGGACTTAAGGGTCTTGCATTAAACCTCGACGTTCGCGAGATTGGCGTCGTGCTTCTTGGCGATGGTTCCAAAATCGCAGAAGGTCAGAGTGTTAAGCGCACTGGCGAAATTCTTTCAGTACCTGTTGGTGATGGTTTCTTAGGTCGCGTAGTTGATCCACTTGGTAACCCAATCGATGGCCTTGGCCCGATTATCGCTGATGGCCGACGCGCGCTTGAAACTCAGGCACCTACCGTTGTGCAGCGCCAGCCAGTTAAGGAACCTATGTTGACTGGCCTTAAGGCCATCGATGCCATGACTGCAATTGGTCGTGGCCAGCGTCAGCTAATCATTGGTGACCGCCAGACTGGTAAGACCGCAGTTGCAATTGACACGATTTTGAACCAGCGCGAGAACTGGAAATCCGGTGACAAGAAGAAGCAGGTTAAGTGCATCTATGTTGCTATCGGCCAGAAAGGTTCAACAATTGCTGCTGTTAAGGGCGCGCTTGTTGAATTTGGCGCGATGGAATACACGACAATTGTTGCTGCTCCAGCATCTGATCCTGCCGGCTTTAAGTACCTAGCTCCTTACACCGGTTCTGCCATTGGCCAGTACTGGATGTACAAAGGCGAGCACGTTTTGATCGTCTTTGATGATCTTTCCAAGCAAGCTGAGGCTTACCGCGCAGTATCACTGCTACTTCGCCGTCCGCCAGGCCGCGAGGCATACCCAGGAGATGTTTTCTACTTACACTCTCGGTTACTAGAGCGCTGTGCAAAACTTTCTGACGAACTTGGCGCTGGGTCAATGACTGGACTTCCAATCATTGAAACCAAAGCAAACGACGTCTCGGCTTACATTCCAACCAACGTAATTTCGATTACTGATGGCCAGTGCTTCCTAGAATCTGACTTGTTCAACTCCGGTATCCGCCCAGCTATCAACGTAGGTATTTCGGTATCTCGCGTGGGTGGTTCGGCGCAGCCTAAGTCCATGAAGAAGGTGGCCGGCCGGTTGCGTCTTGACCTGGCTCAGTACCGTGAACTTGAAGCATTCGCTGCTTTCGGCTCCGACCTTGATGCTGCCTCAAAGGCTCAGTTAGCACGTGGCTCGCGTCTTGTTGAATTGCTAAAGCAAGGCCAGTACCAGCCACAGTCAATGGAGCGCGAAGCCGTTTCGGTCTGGTCTGGAACTTCCGGCAACATTGATGATGTGCCAATTGAAGACATTCGTCGCTTTGACACTGAATTCTTAGATCACATTGATCGCAATCACAATGGGATTTTTGAGGCCATTCGTAGTACAACTGATCTCTCAGATGAGAACATCAGTCAACTGGAAAAGGCGATTGGTGACTTCAAGAAGCAGTTCCGTACTACTGCAGGTCATTCACTTGTTAACGATGCACCGGTTGCAGCAATCGATGAAGCTGATGTTGACATCACTCAGATCGTGAAGGTCAAGGCGTAACATGGGCGCTCAACTGCGGGTATATCGACGACGGATCAAATCCGTGCAGTCGACTAAGAAGATTACGAAGGCTATGGAGCTCATTGCTTCTTCGCGTTTCGTTAAGGCGCAGCAACGCGTTGAAGCTTCTTTGCCGTACACCCAAGAACTCCTGCGCGCTATCTCAGCTGCTGCCTCACACGGCAGTACCAAGGGCGCATTTGTCTCTGAAGTTGAAAACCGTAAGCGGGCTGCGGTTATTCTGATTACTTCAGATCGTGGCCTGGCTGGCGCTTATTCCTCGGCGATCATTAAAGAAGGCGAAGGTCTGAACTCCTTACTAAAGGAGCAGGGTGTAACGCCAGAACATTTCTTAGTTGGCCGTAAATCAGTTGGTTACTACAAGTTCCGGGAGCGTAAGATTGCGCAATCTTGGACTGGTTTTACGGATCAACCTACTTATGAAGATGCTAAAGCAATCGCAGCGACCGTGCTAGAAGCTTTTGGTAAGCCAACTTCCGAAGGCGGCGTAGACGAAATCCATTTGGTATACACCCACTTTGTAAATATGGCAGTCCAACAAATTCGCGTACGCCGGATTCTTCCAGTAGAAATACTTGAAGCATCCAAGGAAGAGGCGGCTGAAAAGCTGGGCACCAAAGTCTTCCCACTTTATGATTTCGAGCCAAGTCCAGAAGCTGTGCTCGAAGCTTTGTTACCTCGATACGTAGAGAATATGATCTACACCGCATTGTTACTAGCTGCAGCTAGTGAGCACGCCGCACGTCGTCGCGCCATGAAGTCTGCATCTGATAACGCTGAAGAACTAATCCGCACACTTGCTCGTCAAGCCAATCAGGCTCGTCAGGCAGAAATCACCCAGGAAATCAGTGAAATCGTCGGCGGAGCCGACGCACTGACGTCCGCATAACCAGGGAGTAAGTAGATATGACAACTACGACACAGACATCGATCGGGCGCGTAGCTCGCGTAACCGGACCTGTTGTTGACGTTGAGTTTCCAGTAGAAGGCATGCCAGCGCTGTACAACGCGCTGGAGGTCGATGTGGATTTCGGCGATGGCGAAAAGCGTTTGTTAACTCTTGAAGTGGCCCTTCACATTGGCG
>Ga0209284_10004411_pt1 | contig 15851 bp, 22 predicted proteins | sample FRY03_FD_187211 | JGI IMG/M metagenome (GOLD analysis project Ga0209284, IMG submission 187211) | Freshwater microbial communities from Lake Fryxell liftoff mats and glacier meltwater in Antarctica - FRY-03 (SPAdes) (version 2) | ecosystem: Environmental > Aquatic > Freshwater > Ice > Glacier... | reverse complement strand
GCCCAACCGGAGAGACGGTAGGGCGAACGAGGCTGCGGCGTAAACGGTATCGCGCCCTCCCATATGCGTGGGGGTATTGGTGGTTCGAGTCCATCCAGTCTCATGTAGTAGTTAGCTCAATGGTTCGAGTCTTTTTAACTGGAGTTGGTTATGAGCGTTATTGAAACAACGAAAGAGATTGAAGTAAACGAGGTTGCGGAATCATACATTCGCAACATGCCTTTGAGCGAAAGCGTCACGGACTGGGAGCGTACGCTGATTGCCGGCAACATTCGCGGGTTCTGGGATTCTGTGAAAAGGCAGAATTACCGAGCCATTCAGGGAATGCGGGGCGTGCTGGAAGGATACAAAAGAGTCTATTCATCGCTGGAGAGCGAGGCGAATTGCTGCGGAGATATGGATGCGAAAAACAATGCGTTTGTTCGCTGGCAGGAAAGTATCACGATGCTCTGTCATTTAGAGGAGATAGAAAAGGACGTTTTCTCGAAGGTTGACTACAACAACTGGGTCGGCGTGAAAGATGCGATGCCGGAAGTTGACGTTGAGGTTCTGGTTTACGGATTGGATCAACAACGATACGAGTTGCGCGGCGTAGCAACGTACGCTGGCGACCGAGGATGGATGATGTGTGAAATGAGCAACTTGAAGGAAGTGACGCACTGGATGTTATTGCCACCGAACCCGCGTTAAGTAGGGCGAACGAGGGGTTAGCTCAGTTGGTTAGAGCAGCGGGTGGAAACTTGCGGTCGGTGGTTCGAGTCCATCACCCTTCATGTAGTGATTGCCTAGTTTGGCAATGGTTTGTTTCAGAGAGATCATTTAAGGAAGTTTTGGATATGGTTAAGTTACTCACGGCTCACATTAAGAACGTTCTGGGCGTCAAGCAGATCGACTACGATCTCAGCGGACACAACCTATTTCTGATCGGCGGCGCGAACGCTCAGGGAAAGACGTCATCACTGACAGCGTTGTTGATGGCGTTGTGCGGAAAGCGAGGGATGGACGACTACCCAGAGTTGTCGCTTCGCGAGGGGACCAGCAAGGGCGAGGTTCGGATCGAGTTGACCGGCGACGATGACCTGCACACGGACAAACTGGTCGTCGAATTGCTGTTGCGTCGCAAGCCGTCAGGGATGATCGTCGAGGAGTTTCGTATTCTCGACAGCGAGGGCGACGAATCACCAGAGCCTCGCGACCTTCTCAAGCGTCTGTTCTCGTTGCGGGCGTTTGATCCGCTTGAGTTCGAGCGAATGAAACCGAAGCAGCAAGTGGATTTGATCCGCAAGATGCTTGGAATCGACTTCGAGGCATTTGACACCCGCCGGGCGGAGCTTTTTGAGCAGCGGCGGCAGGTCGGTGTCGATGGAAAAATACAAATAGCTAAAACCGCTGGGTTGCAGCGGCATGAAGGTGCAGCCGAAATTGAAGTATCGGCAACTGACTTGTTGGAAGAATTGGAGCGTCGCAACGCGGTCAACGAGAAGCGAGGGCATTTGCAGCGGGCGGCACAGTCCCAACACGAAGCGATCTGCGATTGCGAACAGCAGGTGACATTGGGTCACTTTGAGATCGGACGGCTGAAGGAAATGATTCTCCAGGAAGAAACGAAGATCCAGAACGCCACCCGCAATATCAATGCGGGACGAGAACTGATTGCCAAGTGCGAGGCAGACTTGGCGTCGGGCGAGTGTGCGGAACAGGACGTCAAGTCAATCCGCGACCAGATCAAGAACGTCGACGCAGAAAACCGCAAGGTCCGAGAGAATCGCGAACACGCGGAAGTCGAGGTTAAGGCCGAGGAACTGCGGCTTGATTACAAGAAGCTCACATCACAGATCGAACGCATCGACACCGAAAAGGCAGAAGCGGTCGCGTCGGCTCCATGGCCGGTCGAGAACATGGAACTGACCGAAGACGGTATTCTCCTGAACAACCGTCCTCTCTCTCAAGCCAGCAGTCGCGAGCGAACCATCGCATCGGCCAAGATCGGCATGGCGCTCAACAGCAAGCTCAGGTTGCTTGTCATCAAGAACGGTAGCGAACTGGATAACGAAGCGTTGGATGGATTGCAAGAACTGCTTCAGGATAACGACTACCAAGCACTGGTTGAGATCGTCACACGAACTGACGAGGACGAGAACCGTTGCCAGGTAGTCATTGTGGATGGCGAAGTGAAGCCGCCAGCAAAGGCATCAAAGCCAGCAAAGGGAACGCCGACAGCACCGTAGCACGTATTTGATTTAGGGTCGCAGCGGGTTCTCCGCTGCGACTTCGATGCAATTCTCTTGTTCTCTGACGCGAAAGGCTTTTATGTCCGGTGGAACGATGAACTATCTTTACTCGAAGGTCTTGGCCGACGCGACATTCGAGACCCACACGCCGCTACGGAAGGCGTTTCGAAAGCACATCGCGAAGGTTGCAAAGGCTCTGCACGACATTGAATGGGTAGACAGTTGCGATTACAGCGACGGCGACGAAGATGATGCAATCCGAGCGTGTTTGCATCCTGATGAAGTCCTGGCATCGACGATCGAAGACGTACAAGCATCGATTGCGGCGTTCAGCGTTGAGGTTGAGAAGTACACAGCATTGAAAAACGTCAAGTAGCGAGCCAGGGCAACGCATTCCACGGCGCTGCGCCGGTTTAATTTATCACCCAGGAGTTTAAGTGTGAGCGGACTAAGAATTGATCCAAGGCTGGAAGCTACGCTTCCGCCACATGACGACAAGCACAGCCAAGAGTTCGAAAAGATGATCGTCGACCACGGCATCATCATCAATCCGATCTTGACGTGGCGAGGATTGATCGTCGACGGCCACAATCGCTTCCGAGTCGCCACCAAGCACGGCATTCCATACGAAACGAAAGCAGTATTCGATTGGTGCCAGACGATCGAGGAGGTTCAGTTTGAGATGCGACGGATGCAGGCATACTCACGCAACCTCACACCGCACCAGCGCGCGGAGCAGTGCGTGGCGATCGTGTCGTATCTGACCGGGAAAGGAATGCGAAAGATCGACGCCGCCGACGTTGCGGCCAATGCGATTGGCGTCACTCGCAGGCAAGTGTTCCGCAATATCGGGACGGCCAAGGTCGTAGCGGAGTGCGCCGAAAAGCTGAGCGACGAAGTTAAGTCGGTCGCTCCGGCGGTCGTGACCGAGTTGCCGGTGAAGGATCTAAAGACGCTGGCGAACCTGCCGCATGCGGACCAAGAAGCGATAATCGAACGCAACGACGGCGACATCGCAAAGATTCAGACGGAGCTAAAACGGTCGCGAGCGGTTCCAGCAAAGGAACCAGACGATGAAGTGTTTGGCGATCCGGACCCACGGCAGGCGATCAAGACAGTGAACGATGCGGCGAGACTCGCAAAACGTCCGCTGCTCGATTCGATTACGGATGCGATGCAATCGCTTGGAACGCTCAACAAGCATATTGCCGCGTGTAAGTCGCTTGGTTCTCGCGACTACAACGACTGTCGATTCGCCATGAAGACGATCGATCACGTACTTGAGCGATGGCTTGAGGACGTGCAGGCATCTGAGGGAGTTCATGCAGGCGTCAAGTGACATCGTGTCACCTGTGCAATGTGGCGTGTTTAGGAGGAGATCAAAAAATGGCATTTTCGTTTGATCCTGGATTGTGGGCTCCACAACTCAGGTCAATTGAGGCAGCAATCGAGGCGATGGATCGCGGTTCGCGAGTCTGCTTGTATTCACCGACTGGTTCGGGCAAGACGCGAATGGCGGGCGAATTGCTGCGATGGAGCGTCCATCAAGGGCTTGGTGGCGTGTTTTACGTCAATCGCAAGCTATTGATCCAGCAGACGGTCGATCGATTTGCCGATCTAGGGCTCAGCGTCGGCATTCGCGCGGCAGAGTTCGAAGATGCGTTTGACCCAAGCATGCCAGTGCAGGTCGCGTCAGCCGACACGGAGGCGTCACGGGTCTACAAAAAAGGGATCTGGCAACTGCACGATGTTGGGCCGGGCGGACTGGTTGTTGTCGACGAGGCGCACATCCAGAAGTCAAAAGTGATGAAAAACCTTCTTTACTACTACAAAAACAATGGTGCTCGAATCTTGCTGTTGACCGCGACACCCGTGGAGATGAGCGACTGGGCCGACGAGTTGGTAATTGGCGGCAAGCTCAGTGAGTGGCGATCGTGCGGCGCTTTGGTGCCGGTCTATCCATTCAGTGTTTCGCAGCCGGACATGCGAAAGGTTAAGCGAAACGCGACTGGCGAGTACGTCATGGACGACCAAAAGCGTCGCATTTACATGCAGCACATCGTCGGTGAGGTCGTCGAAAACTGGGAGCTTCTCAGCGACGGCTCGCCAACAATGATGTACGCGCCGGGCGTTCCCGAATCGCGATGGCTTGTCGAACAGTTCGCAGCTAGAGGGCATCAATTTGTCCACGTCGACGCCACGAACTGTGTAATGAATGGAGTCGAGTCGAAGCTAACGCCCAGTCTGTGGGAGGAAATACTTGACCGGGTGCGATCCGGAGAGTTTCGAGGATTGTCTTCGCGGTTCAAGCTCCGAGAAGGCGTCGATCTGCCAATGGCTGGTCACTGCGTTTTGGCGACGCCGGTAGGGTCGCTCGCAAGTTACTTACAGATTGCTGGGCGCGTTATGCGAAAAGCGACAGGCAAAACGCAAGCGATCTTGCAAGATCACGGAGGATGCTATTGGACGCACGGATCACCGAATCACGATCGACCTTGGGACGTGCTATGGAAAATGAAAGAGGGAGTCGCGTCCGGCGAGCACTTGGACAGCGTTCGCAATGGCGAGGCTCCTGAACCGATTCGTTGCTACAAGTGCGGCATGGAGCGGATGAGCGGGCCAAAGTGTCCGAGTTGCGGGACCGAGGCGAAGAAGAGTGTTCGCGAAATACGAATGGAAAGCGGCAAGATTGAGCGAATCGAGGGCGATCTAATAAAGCCGCCGCGACGAGCGTTGAAGCCTGATACTGCGAATCTGTGGGCCAAGATGTTTTGGGGATTCCGCAAGAAGGGCATCGACAAGTCGTTCTCCCAAATGGAAGGATTCTTCCATCGGACGCATGGCTACCTGCCGCCGCGAAATCTTCCACTGATGCCAATGAACCGCATGGATTGGAAGGTCAAGCCGAAAGACATTGCGATGTCCGACTTGCACGGGCAAGACAGCAAGGGAAACGCAATAGACCGCAGGAGGACGAGCGATGGCAAGACCGTCTAATGCCGACGGGCATCTGCGAGACGTGGCGTTGATTCTGCTTGGCGCGGCGATGGTCAAGGAGTCTCGCCAGCGAGTGTTGGACTCATTGCCATCTGGTTCGTTGGTTCGCGAAGTTGATGTATTGCTGGATTCGCTGCGAACTGGTGCCTACCCCAAAGTGAAAGACTGGTTCGCTAGTCGCGGAGCGATCATTGAGAGCGGCAAGGACGGGATAGGAGCGTGCATTGATGCGATCCTCGCGGAATGCGAGCGACAGAAGGTCGATGCGGTCATCAAGGAACTTGAGTTTTACACTCGCGCTTCGTTGGTGCAGCGAAAACAATTGGTTGAGAAGCTCAGAGAATGTGCGGAGAGGCTAGATAAATGACCAGCGAAAGCAAGAAGATATATGTCGGCATCGACAACGGATTAGACGGCGGAATCGCAGTGGTGAGCGAGGATGGGAAGTTGCTGTTCGCATTAGCAATGCCGACATGCGCAGACGGCAAGAAGCGAAAGGTTCTCGCGTATATGATCAAGATCCTGCTTGAGACGTGCAGCGGTGAGTCGCAAGAGCGTGGAACGACCGTAGTTGTCGAGCGTCCAGCGGGGAGCAAGAGCGTGCTCGCTGCGGTATCGATGGCGGATTCGTTCGCTCGGATCGAGACAGTGTTGCAACTTGGTGGTTATCGCCACCAGTTTATCACCGCCAAGACATGGCAAAAGGAGTTCTGGAAGGTTCCCAAGATGGCGGCAGGTCAGAAGTTTGACACCAAAGCAGCGGCACTTTTGGCAGCGAACAGGCTTTGGCCGGGCTTCAACTGGCTTGCGTCACCTCGGTGCCGTGTGCCGCACGATGGAATGATCGACGCGGCGTTGATTGCAGAGTACGCGCGTCGAAAGAGCCTCTAACGCTAATTTTACTGAGTGGTGATTATGTTTGCGCAGATTGATTTTAAGAACGCCGTAGGTAAGACAATCAAAGCGGTGGTGCCGTCGGATGATGATGAATTGATCGTGTCGTTTGACGATCAGACGTTTAGCTTCCTCCGAGTTTACACAGCCGGCGAAGATGATATGGAGATCAGAACGGACGCACCGTTCTATGTGTTGGAGCATCGCCTGGATCTCATTTTGGAGCCTGCGTTTGGTGAGGCGGGACTGGCGATGCACGCTGACGGAAAAGCAAAGTGGGATGCACGGCTGGAGGTTGAAAGGATGCAACAAGCAGTGGCACACAAAGAAGACCGCAAAAGGCAATACGATGCGCTGAAGGCGGAATTTGAGCATCTTGATGAGTCGTGTTAACTCAGGTGACATCATGTCACACGCAAGAAGGAGAGGTCATGCAGAGCGAGGAAACTAAGAATATCGGCAAGCTAAAACGGAACCCCGAAAAGGTTCCTGGCGAACGAAAATTTAACCACTGAAGAAAAACATGAACAAGCAATCGGCAACAATGAATTGCCCTGGGGTTCCGTACCACGCTGGAACGGACAAAAAGATCAAGCACATCGTAGGATTTAGCGGCGGCATCGATTCGCAGGCTACGGCCCGCTGGGTGTTGAATCGTCACGACCCAGCCGACGTGATACTCATTAACAGTGACGTGGGCGGCCACGAGCATCCGATCACGATGGAGTTTGTAAAGCGTTACAGCGAAACGGTTTTCCCCGTCGTCATCGTATCGCCAATTGTTGCCGACATGGGCACGCGGGGCACAAAGCCGGGCAAGACAAAGGACCGTCGAGACAAGTACAAAGACACGGACCCGTTGACGTTTGACGTAATGGCCGAAATTAAAGGGCTGTTCCCAAGCCGCAAGATGCAGTTCTGTACGGAGCATTTGAAGCTCGCTCCGGCGAAGCGGTGGCAGGACGCAAACATCGGACCTGAGTACGACATTATTCGCTACTGCGGAGTACGAAGAAGCGAATCGCAGAAGCGAAAGAACGCGAAGGCTTGGGACCATGACGACTATTTCAACTGCCAGATGATTCAGCCGATTGTCGACTGGACCAAGCAAATGGCGTTCGATTACGTGCAAGCTCACGATGAGCCAATCAACGAACTTTACACGCTGGGGTTTGGTCGCGTTGGATGCGCGCCGTGCATTAACAGCGGCAAGGAAGACATTCGCCAATGGTCAATCCGGTTCCCTGAAATGATCGACAAAGTGGACCGCTGGGAACAGCGGACCGGCCTAACGTTCTTTCGCATGAGAGATAGCCAAAACGAGCTGATGTTCGTGCGAAAGGTTGTTGACTGGGCGATGACGGTTCACGGAGGAAGTCAGTACGACTTGCTGGTATTGCAAGACCCGCCCGCGTGCGAATCAAAATACGGACTTTGTGAGTAAAACTCAGGTGACATCATGTCACACGCAAGAAGGAGAGGTCATGCAGAGCGAGGAAACTAAGAATATCGGCAAGCTAAAACGGAACCCCGAAAAGGTTCCTGGCGAACCGGGAGGCGAGCCCGATTACATCGGCGACGGAATCGTTGACGGCGAGCCAATGCGGATTGAGGCGTGGATCGTCAAGAAGGAGGGACAAGAGACTTATATGTCTCTTAGGTTTTTCGACGCTAGAAACGGACTCGCCAAGGCGATGTTCGTGCAAACCTCGGGACTGGACTGAAGACAGCAAGGTCCGTCCTGGATGGATTAGGACGACGTGCAGGCGTTGTGGCCGGTTCATCGGCTATCGACCAGAACACTTGCGAACACAGGGAGATAGGCGTGAGGCGATGGACTGAAAAGCGAAGGGCAAGAAACGACGCAGCAAAGATCATTCGCCAAGCGATGGTCGAAAAGGCGGCAGCCTGCGAGTTGTGCGGCTGCTCGCCACTGCGACCAAACCGCAGGCTTCCCATTGGCATGTCGCAATTGTGTGTACATGAGATCGCGAATGGACCGCTGAGAAGCAGAGCCCAAGACAAGCCCTACGCGACGCTGGTTGTGTGCTGGGCTTGCAACGGCGAACTAAACAACAAGGGACAGGATCACTGGCCAGAGTCTAGGCAGCTAGCCGTTCTGGCGATGGTCAGGCCGGATGATTTCGACCTGAAGTCTTACAACGAACTGGTTAATCCAAGGGCACCGAGACGTATTACTCTATTTGAGGTTTTCGAGGAAATGGTAGAAGCAAAAGACAGAACAGGGACGGCTCGATTATTCACGCCCGACGACGTTGCGCACGTGATGAACGTCAACCGCAAGACGGTGCGAAGGTGGATCGACGGCAAGCAATTGCGAGCGATCGACGTAGCGCCGCCAGGAGCGACGAAGCGGCACTTTCGAATCGAGCCGGCAGACTTGCGAGCGTTCGCGAAGTGTCGTGAATCGATGAGCGAAGACGACTTCGAACAACTCGTAGGCGAGGTGCAAGAAAATTGGCAATAAACCATCACGTGACATCTTGTCATCGCCTTGCGTGATTGATACAGTGGGGCATCAGGTGGCACGGTAAGCCATCGCTCGACTGCTCAATCGGGTTGCGTTATGTGGGATATTGATCTTCGCTCATTAATGTTGCTTCCGAATCGTGTTCTCACGATTCAGGAAGTGCGAACGGTGCTCAGTGATCTGCACGCAAAGCAGGTGACGACTGGCCGCGCAAAGATTTACTCTCCGGGAGCGCATCAGGCTTGGGTAAATCTGATGATCTTCCGGCTTGCGGCCTGTTGTGGCTTGAGATCCAAAGAGATCAGGCATTTGCGGTTGGACGATTTGCGATTGCGAGGTCCAAAGCCTCACATAGTCATTCGTTCGGAGACCACAAAGTCGAGTCGATACGGGCCTGGCCGCAAGCGAGCGGTTCCGCTTTGGTGGGACCGTGGCACGGTAGATGACTTGGCCGACTATGCGGCGCATCTCAAGTCTATGGTGGTTCCGAATCCATTTGTGATTCAGAGCGTTCGCGAAGATGCGATCCGGGGGCGAGCTGTCCCGCGATCGCGGCTTGGCGAACGGTGGAAAACAGCGATTAAGTCGCTTGAAGCCGATCGCGTGAAAATGCTGTCGGTCCACTGCGGTCGACATACTTTTTGTACTCATGCGTTGCGTTCGGGGCGTTCTCTGAAAGAAGTTCAGATCGCCGCCGGGCATCGCTGGGTATCGACGACGGAAGTTTACTTACATGCCTTGGAGACAGGGCACTTACCAGACGTGTTCCCCGAAGGAGATGATGATGAGTGATTTATTTGGCGAAGTTGTTGTTTGGGACATAGTTAGCGACGCAGTTTCCTACACAGCGGTACTTGATGCGTTGGATCAGGCTGGCCTTGATCCAAGCATCGCGACGGAGTTGTCGCCTCGCGCCGCGTTCACGCGGGCCTGCAAGCACCTGAAAGCAAACCGAACGATCGACAAGCTCAAGAGCAAGGGCGGGGTTATCTCGTTCCAGTTCACTCGGAAGGCGATGGTGGGCGAAGAGTTCGAGTTCGAACGCGAGGCTCGCGTTGAGTTGGATTGCGACACCGGCGAGATCAAGTGCGACGAGGCACCAGAACTTGCCGAAAAGGCGACGGAGTTGCTTGCGTTCGCCAAGGAGACCCGCACGGCGAGCGACATCACTCGGCTCGTGCAGAAGATGTTCGCGACACATGCGGACTTGTATCCGATCAATCCAAAGAAAGGCGTGGCTTACTTCTGCCCGAGTGCTCATCGCGATTTCACGGCGAAGGTCGAAGCGTTCATGGGTCAGTTCGGGGGCAAGCTGTGGCGATACCCTATCCTTCAAGGAACCGAAGAGGGCAATCGCAGTGTTCGCGATGCGGTCGCCAGTGGTTTGCAAGTGATGCTGGACGAGCTTAACGAAGCGGTCGAGAGTTGGGGAGCCAACACAAAAGACGCGACCATGGAGAAGGTTCAAGCGAGGTATCGACTTGTCTCGACGAAGATCGATGCCTATGCGACGTACTTGCTAGGGGCTCAAGAGCAACTGATGCAGCGAGTAGAGGAGAGTAAGTCGCGATTGGTTGATCGGATGATCGAGATTGAGGCAGGAAAGGACGCAAAAGCGTTGGTTGGCGAAGTGTCGGCTGGCGAAGTGCTGGCTGACGAAGCGGTGGCGATTTAGTTAGTCAGGTGACATCGTGTCACCTGCGGAGTGTTAGGTTTTGTTTTCGGAGATCAAACGATGAGTGCAGTATTAGAACGCGAAGAGTTGACTAGCGACGACATTTTTGGAGACGTCGTGCAAGAGAAGTTTTCCAAGATCCGCCAGGCGTGTCGCGCTGGCATGATCGAGCGTGATGGCGAGATCGATTGTGTGCTGACGGCGTTGATTGCCAACGAACACGTGTTGCTTGTCGGCGATCCAGGGCTTGGCAAGTCGATGCTGGCCGATGCGATCGTCGCGGCGATCGATGGAAATAAGTTCGAAGTGCTTTGTAACAAGTACACGACACCCGAAGAGATCAACGGGCCAGTATCGATCACGGCGATGCGTCGCGACGAATACCGGCGTGTGACTGCCAACAAACTGCCAGAGGCACACGTTGCGTTTCTGGACGAGATTTTCAAGGCGTCGTCGGCGATCTTGAACACGGTGTTGAAGTTGCTCAACGAGCGGAAGTTCGTAAACGGGCCAGACATCATCGATTGCCCGTTGCAGATGTGCATCGCAGCGAGCAACGAATGGGGCGATGGCGAGGGCGGCAAAGAGTTGTCGGCGCTGTTCGATCGGTTCTTGTTTCGCCGCCAAGTGCATCGGATTATGGACCCGAGAAATGTCGAGAGGCTCCTGTGGTCGCCAAGCCTTAATATCAAGATTCCGTGCATGCTTACGCCTATTGAGGTCGACAAAGCACGAAGTGACGCGATGTCACTTCCGTGGAGCGACGCCGCCAAAGTGGCATTTCAGCAAGTGCTCAGCGCGTTGCGTGCAGAAGCGATTACCCCTGGCGACAGAAGGCTGCGCAAGAGCGTCAAGGCCACACAGGCGTTCGCTTACTTGGCGGGCGCAACCCAAGTTCTGCCGGATCACTTGGAGATTCTGGCGGACGTGTTGTGGGACGATCCCGCAACACAAATGAAAGAGGCTGCGAAGATCATCGGCAAGGTAGCGAACCCGGCTGGACTGGTCGTAAATCAACTTCTGAGCGAGGCGCAGCAGGTTATCAACAAAGTCAACGTCAAGGACATGACCGAAGCGACGGTCGCGATCAAGAAGCTGACCGAACTGTACAAGAAAGCGGATTCGCTCGATGGTGCGAAGACTCCAGGGACTCGCGCATGTGATGCAGCGACGCACCTAAAACAGCAGTTGACACAACTCAAGATCCGCATGGTCGAGGCGGTCTAGTATGGCTGAATCGGAGTTCGAGAAGAACGTAAAGCGAAAGCGAGAGTTGCAGCGTGAAGCCGCCAAGGCAGACCTATTGGCGGCCTTGAAACGCGGCGACAACGTGACGCTCGCGTATTTCGACTTTGAGTTGCGTGCGTATCGACTTGATGGGCACGAAGGTCTGTTTACGCTTGTGAATGCCCCACATGCCTCCACCGTCCGTGCTTACTCGATGAGTGGACGCAACTGGGGGCACTTCATCCCAGTCGGCCCTGCTCGACTGAACTCAATAATCGATCGAATTGTCGATGAAGCCGTCACCCCGCCTTAAACACAGTCCTTTAGAAACACAAACACAGAGATCAACAAGTGAATGAAGAAGAACACGAAGCGGCAGAATCCGCGATGCTCACGGAAATGTTCGAGGAGCAACCGATTATCGAATCGATCGGCGAATCGACCAGCGGCGAAGCGGAGCGTATTGCACCACCTAGCGACACTGCTTTGGTCGTTGATGACTGGGGACTACGCAAGGGTGAAGAGTTACTGGAATCGAGCGACGTGGTTCATAAGCAGTTTGAGGCGATGGGCGTTCCTCGTGACATCAGGAATCCAGATCACTACACCACAGACTCGCACGGCAAAATCAAAGCAGCAGCGTTTGCAACAGCAGACTTTCACGCGGCTGCGTTCGAGCCGAATCCACAGCTCGCAGACAATCCAAAGAACGAGCGGATCTCGCGATACATGCGAAACCTTATGGAGACACCAGAGTTCCAGTCGTTACACGCCGAGACGCAGTTAGACGAAATGGCGAGCGAAATGGCGACGGCACACTTTTCCAAGGCTTGGGTGCAGGTTGCACAGCAGGTTGAGCCAGAAGGAGAGTTCGCAAAAGACATTCAGTGCTTGGTCGCGGCCAGCGATGCGTTAGCCGGCGCGACAGCAGAAGTAGAAGAATTGCGGAGCTTCGAGGACGCCATGGGTGGAAAGGGAATGGGGAGCGGATCTGGCGGACGGTCGAAGTTGCCCAAGGAGGAGCTTCGGAAACGATTCGATCGAGCGAGGCGATCGCGAACCCTGGCGAGGATCTGCCAACTGGCCGGGCGATGGGCTCGACTTGTCGCAGCATCCCAGAAACGCAAAGTCCTACACGGGCAAGACGATGTTGTCGGTGTGACACTGGGAGGCGATGTGTCGAGTCTGATTGCGAGCGAATCTGGGAAACTAGCCGACGACGACATGGCTCTCGATGTCATGCGACGGATCGTCGAATCATCCGCGATGGTTCGCGACCAACGGGGCGTAGAGAAGGTGGCGAAGGGTCCGATCGTCGTCATCGTAGACGAGTCGGGCAGCATGAGCGGCGATCCGGTCTGTAACGCCAAGGCGTACGCGCTGGCGATGTATCGGCTTGCGAAGCACCAGAATCGTTGGTGTTGTCTTGTTGGCTTCAGTGGCAGCGCGGACGGCAATTATCTTGCTATCCGCCCGGGCGAAGACAAGACCGACGAGCTGTTCGAATGGCTGGAACACTTCTTCTCCGGTGGCACCGACATGGACGTGCCCCTTGTCGAGTTGCCAAAGAAATGGGCCGAGCTTGGGATGCCAGCAGGACGGACGGACATCATCCAGATTACCGACGCTGAATGCAGGGTGCCACCAGAAATGGCGGCGACGTTCAACGCTTGGAAGGCTCAAAACAAGGTGCGGTTTAACGCGATCCTTGTCGGTGCTGGCGATGGAAAGTCGCTCAAGTGCGTTGCCGATCGGATCTGGACTGCGGAATCGATCGACGTGAGCGCCGAAGCGTTCAGCGAAGCGGCGATGACAATCTGAAGATTATGTGACACGATGTCACTCGACACGATGACGCGGCGAGATCATCCGCCGGTCCTAAGAGATTCCCTAATTAAAGGCTAAAAGATGACAGATAAGAGCGTATTGATCGAGTCGGTTGAAGCGTGGCTCCAAAGCACCGCCGAGAACACTTGGCAGGCGACGGTTTACGGACCTGACGACGCGGCGATTTACCAATGCACTGACGCAGGTTCGGCGACGCCGTACGCGATTGCCGAGCGGGCAGTGCTTCGGTACTTCACGAGCGACATCGTGCTGCATGCGGAGATGCTGGCCGAAACGCTGCGAGTGGAGGTCGTTCATTCGTCGGGCGCGGCTTTTGGTCCGATCGCGGTCGAAACGTCGTTGGAAACAATCGCAACGCAGGAGATCTAACGTGAAGTTCCCAGTATTCAACCAAAGGAAGAGGGAGACAAGAATGGATTGTCACATCCGGGGAATTGGCCGTAGCGACCTGCCTGCGGTGCTTGCCATCGAAAGGCAGAGTTTTGAGTTTTCGTGGAAGGAAGATGATTTTTTCCGATGCTTGGGACAACGCAGTTGCATCGGCATGGTCGCTGAGCGAGACGATCAAGTGGTTGGATTTATGATCTATGAACTGCATGAAAACCGGCTTCATATCCTCAGCTTCGCCGTCGCCAAAGATGCACGTCGGCAAGGCGTCGGCAATGCGATGATTATGAAATTGGTCAGCAATCTTTCCCATGAACGACGCAATCGAATCATGTTGGAAGTTCGCGAAACGAATCTTGATGCCCAATTATTTTTCAAACGGCTTGGGTTCCGAGCGATTTCTGTTTTGCGAGACTTCTACGATGACACCGTCGAAGATGCGTACATGATGCAGTACCGTTACAAAGCAACGGTAGGGGAATCACAGAACGTTTTGGGTTCGTCGTGTCACCATGGGTAAACCAGAGTGCAAGCACGCGACTTGTAAAAACAAGTATTGTCCGCACTGCGGGCAGGAAATCTCGAAACTGTCACCAGTCGAAGATTTGCTGCATTACGTGAAGGAGCAAGTTCGGATTCGCGCTAAGCAATTGCGTGGCTATGAGGCAAGAGAACGCAACGTAAAAACAGGCAGGAAGGATGGCGAGTATCGAGACTTCTACAGGTTGTCACGGGAGGAATGGTTGGCAAGTAACTTGTCTAACGCAGCGCATAGTGTCGAAAAGGCGAAAAATCTGCTCGCGAAGTGGCAGTTGCGATTGGAAACGCTTCAGAAACTGATAGACGATTCGGTGGCGAACAGGCTTGTGATGGCGGCGGTAAGCCGAGGAGCAAAAGAATGAACACACGAGAAGACAGTTGTCCTGATTACGGCGATGAACACGGCCCCCCAAAGCGGCCAGCGTCCATCAGGCAGATCGAGGCGGCACAAAAGCAGGTTGAATCGGAAGCTGCACTCGCCAAGTCACTTGCGTTGCCAGATGTTTTTGTTTGCTTCATTTCCGGCAAGACTCGTGCAAGGCGTTACGTGAGATCATGCGAAAAAAGCTGGGACGTGCATATATGGTCAAGACAGTGGGAGTTTTATGACATTATTGGAAACCGCACGGCAGTTGAGGATTTTGACAAAGCGTTACATGTGTTTGGGATAAAGGATTTGCGATGAGTGATAACGACACGCCAATGGCTCGCATCATGGGGCGTTGGCCTGGCGATGAGACGGACGCGGAGATCGAAAAAGAACTAGCGGAATTGCAACCTAGAAAAAACATGAGCCAACGAAACCTGCCAGAGGAACTGCGACAACTGCAAATGGCCAGCCCCGATTGTGGCGTCGTTTACAACGGCAAGTCGGCCGAGGAATGGTACACGCTTTACTGCCAAGAGGTACGGCGGAACGACGACATCACAAATGGGATCGTCGCGAAGCAAGAGTGGACAGATGGAGATCAGGCTCGTGCGGAATCATGGGACGCTCAACGCGAAGAGATTGCACGAAAGCTCCTGGAAGACATCAAGTTGCCATCACGTCAGCGAGGCACTTAATCGCGTCGCTCAAGGAGTGTATCGAGTGACCGCGCAAATTAAAGTAGAGGTTGGCGATCTCCAGGGTCTTCCAGAGCAAAACGAGAAGGCATTGAAGGAATACGGCGACCATTGCGGGTTTGGTTATCGGGTCGTTGTCGATTCGATGTTGATCCCGCTTCCATTTGTGCGGATGCACGATGCGGAGCGAGCAGGTAAAGCAATCGCGGAAGCGATGGAGCGTGGAAACTTGCCACAAGGCTGGGGGCCGCTCAGGCGATTTATGATCGAAGCACTGGCGTGGTGAAAAGGTCGCCCAACCAGTCTCGAACGACATTGACGACACTCACGAGTCGATCGCGGCTGATCTCCTCTCGATAGACAGCCGCCATGGTTGGGTCTACATGTCCCATGATCGCGTTGACCGCGACTTGATCTTTTGACTCGCTGGCAATCGTCGCGAACGTATGTCGTAGCCAGTACATGCCGCCAAGCGGCAAGACGCGGCGGCGAACGG
>Ga0209284_10004408_pt1 | contig 15860 bp, 5 predicted proteins | sample FRY03_FD_187211 | JGI IMG/M metagenome (GOLD analysis project Ga0209284, IMG submission 187211) | Freshwater microbial communities from Lake Fryxell liftoff mats and glacier meltwater in Antarctica - FRY-03 (SPAdes) (version 2) | ecosystem: Environmental > Aquatic > Freshwater > Ice > Glacier... | reverse complement strand
ATGTTGTTCCTGTTCTTGCGAATCTTTTTGAACTTAGCGTCAAAGCGAGCAGCACGCACACTGTTGTCCCCCGAGGGTGAACCGTGCATATTGTAATCGATCATGCTCTCTTCAAGCTTGATATTTCGGGAACAAACGCTCTTCTCGTCGGCCTCGTTCAGTCGGATTTTGGAATCAATCGACAGAATCTTGTCCGAAATCTTCTGCTGAATCAGCAATACTTCTGCGCGCATGTCCATACTCTTCGGATGTCGGAAATTCACTTTCCCTGCATATTTAAAGACATTACGGTCAAAAATAGAAGGCAATCTATTCTATTTATAGAAAAAAAACAATGTGTAAATATCAGGGATGTGCGCCTGGAAACATGCCTTGTTCGCCATGAATTCGCGCCACGCGGACACAATAGAGAGAGCACAGCTGGTGCTCGAAAACGGACTCGCGAGCACAGAGCAATATGTGCTTTATTCTTTGAAGAATGCGATGTGGAAGGACAAAAGTGAACTAACAACAATTGAGATGGAGCTTGTTCGGATCATGCTCATCATGTATCCAACGGTGAATAATGGCTGCTACACTGATCTGCAGTACCAACCTGTTGTCGAGATTTTTGCAGCGTGCGTATACTACAAATCGTATGGCCTCGATTACATCTGCAGTATCGTCAACACTGTGTACACCCGCAAGTTTGATATAGCACGAGTGCGCTACGAGATTCTATTTCTCATCTACACCGTAATTTTTGGCATATCAGAGTATGAAATTATACTTGTTGTTGAAACACCGGAAGCGGACGAATGTGTCTTTCGTATTGTGCTTGATCTGGCCGTGGATGGCTATAAAATATACGAAATTGCAAGGAGAACTGCGGCGATATCCGAGGATGCGTTTACTTTGGAATTGGAAAACGGTGAATTGATCGGAGAAGACTGCGAGTTTGCTATATGCAAACAATTTCTTCCGCAGCAAAGAATATTGATGCGAACAGCCAGCTATAAAGGGAATAGAGTTTTAATGCGGAAATTGAAGAGTAACGATTACAACAATAAAACAGCAACAGTTGTGAAACGAGTTACAAACTCGAATGGGAAAAAGATGATTTGGGTACGGATGGACGGGACTGGCAAGTTGATTGAAACGGGTGAAAAGCATGGTGTCGAGATACCGCCACACTTGAATAAAGCGGTGGGCCAGATTTTGTAGCACTTGGCGAGCTTGCAAACAAATCAAGGAGGCGAGTTTTACTTGATTGAATAAAATTGTATATAAGAAATTATCTGGAATTTGCAAAGTAGTGAGAATGGTAATGGAAGCGGTGCAGTACAAATTGTTGCGAGTGTTGAAACAATGCGAGATAGAGTGTGCTATGGCACTAGGTTGTGCGCTATTTTTGTTTCTCACACGAAACAGTGGGCATCGTTTCTGTAGCTTGGAATCGGGGAAGCAGGAGATAATTTTCGAATGGCTTCAAGTTTATTCATACACTCATATTCTGTCTGTCTTTTTCATATCTGCAATGTCTTTTATTGTGTGCTCAAGAAACACGTGCAGTGTTTTTTTGCTCGGTAGTCTTTCGATGCTTGTTGTGTTTAGTAGTGTGTTTTATTTGTGCTGGTACACAAACGCACTTTTTATTGTCATCACGTCGCCTCTTCATTGTTCTCTTATGGTCGGCAGTACTGATTCTGAATATTTGTGTTTTTTGGGTGTTGTTTGCTACAAAACCATGTTTTTATTTTATGTATGTGGCATCTGTTGGAACTAGGCGGTGTGTTGCTTGTCAAAAAGTACATATATTTGCGAGGTTGTATGCAAATCGAGCACGACTGTGGAATTTTGAAGGCAGGCACAGCGTGTCTGTGGCTATTTTTTATGACGCAAGGAAGGTCCTGTTGAACTTGATGACTAGTATATAAAAGAGGTCGAGACTGGTAGAAAAACAACATGGATAAATACGGCTACAACCAGTTATGCATTGTTGCAATTGTTTACATGGTGCTGTACATGGCCGTGAAGATTGCAGTTGTGTTTTGTCTTGTTTTGAGTACACCTGTGTATGTTATTCTTTGCAAAACACGGAGCATAAAGCTGAAGAATGACAGTAAGTTGCTGCCACTTGTGGTGGAAACCGTGTTCAATATCATCATTAATACTATGATGGTTTTGATTGATTTCTTGATTCTCTTGGTGCAGAAAATAGTTATTCTTGTTCCGTTTATCTTTCTGATTATTATCCTCAGTTTCATAAACTCCAACTCAGACTCTGTGTTGAAAGGGTTGATTGAGATGTACAACAAGTTTGTAGTCAAGACGAGTGTCTTGGAATACATCCGTAAGGGGTCGTGGATCTTAAAAATCCTGTTTGAGATTTTCACACCTATTTACAATTTCATCATTGACAGTGTGTCTGGTGGGTTGATGGAGGTGCTGCGGTTGCTGATTGACGACGACACGAACAGGAAAAACCTGATCCTAATGGTGTCTGAGTTTGGCAATGTTTTCGTTACGATTGGAGTTTCGGTGTCTCGGTGGATAGGTGTGAATTTCCGGGATTGTCAGTACAACAATGTAGTCGAAGTGTTGATTGTGCAGAACAACGACATGTTTTCCGGGTTCAACCATGAGTGCTTCGACCACGATCGGCGAGACATTGACTTGATCACCAGTACAACAACGTTCAAGACTATTTTTGCCAGTTTGCACACCCTGGTCACCTCACTATGTCCGACGGGCGCGTCGTTGTTTGCACTTGTATTCTACCCTATTTATGACGAGAATGTCAATATCATTGTGCATAACCTGGCTAACGTTGTTGTGACGACTTTGTATACGACGTGGGATGTTACACAACTTCGATGCAGAGCAGCGCACCGTTTGGGACTGTCTACTAGTCTGTGTGTGCCGGACCTGCATCCGATTTTCCGGTATGCGACTCGAGGAGTGACTGCGCTTGGTGCTTTGGTGGACAATTGGGCAAATATAGCGCATATGCTTGTTCTTTCGTTTTTCTTGGACCGAGATGTAGACAGTATTCAGAGCTGCAAAACAGCGGATGTGTCGGTTTCCTCGATGCTCAGTGACGATGTGCGTATCTTTCTCGAGGGTGGCAACACGCGAATTATCCCTGTTAGCGAATCGCTGTTGGCAATAACCAATGGGAACGCGGTGGTGTATTTCGATGCAACAAACGGCAATGAGATATCGCGAACCAAGAATGCGTTTGGCAGTAGGCCCGTAGATCTGAAGCACGGGTTGTCTTCGATTGATTTTTCCTCGAGTATATTGGAAAGCGACGAAACCGGAGACACGCGCACTGCGATTTTTGGATGTCGATGCGAGGACAATGTTGTTGGTGGGGTAACGATATCATGTAGTGCCTCGCTGTTCAATGGAATATTGAAGGCAGGATCGAATGTGTCGCAGGTTGATACGCAGATACCTATTGTGTTTGAGACGAATACTAACAGGTTGTTGATGATGTGTGACTATCTGCGCATTTCAGTGGAACCCATTACGTTTCCATCACAAACCATCGATGTTGGGCAAGACGACGGGAAACATGAAAAATTCTCGGGATATAACCGGTGTATGGAAGATCCCCAAAAATGCAACAATGTGGACGCCTTGATCTATGTCATGCCATTGTGTCCTACTCCATCGGCAGGCATCGAACTGAAGAAGAAAGTGCAGTGCATCAAGAATTCGCTGTACCAGACGTGTTTTCCGTATTGCGTAGGCCTGCATCAGAAGGGATCGGCGACCACGCCCATCACTCTGTATAACAAGAAAACCCTATCGGACGGAGTGTATATGGCAAACTCGGACTGTTCGAGCAGAAGCAGCCAAAATGCTGGTAATAGCGTTTCGATGACTACCAGAATTGTCTCTAAAGACTACAATACTTTCAAGGATTATGGCGTTGCTGATTTTGAAGAAAAAAGAAGCAATTTGGATTATGTTTGTACCTTTTCACAGTCGCGGTCGTCTGTTATTCAGAATACTGCCAAGGCCGATGTTTGCACTGAGGGCACCCAGTTTTGCTCAAACACAATAGTGCAACTTCAGGAATCATCTGTTGCTGTGTTTAACACGTATACCGATTTTCCTGTGCCAACCATGCTAGCAGTCGGGCAGCCCTACCTTTTTGCTGGAAACCAGCTTTTGACGCAGGAGTGCGAGCTTGACGGGTCGGCGTGCGTTTTTACTAGTACTGTACAGACGATCACGTCGGACATCCACTCGCAGTATCGTATTCTAGAGACGCTTACCAACATCCCCTCGCTACGAGCCTCTTTTCTCGAAAAAGAGAGGTCTGTGCACGGCGGAATCCTGATTCCGCACGATAGCATGGATGTTTTCGGGTCGCGCAATCCCTCGGCACAAACGCGGACTGGCATTGTGTATGGAGTGAATCCTAACCTCATTCCATTGGTGAGTACCTTGAGCGAATGCTCATTCGACAACAAACGAGGCAGCATTCTCGCAGTCGAGTGTGTGAATTGTTACAAGAGTCCGCGTATTTTTTTTACACAGCCACTTTACAAATGCTCGAGTGATATAAGAACAGGCGTGAGAATGACAAACACGAAAAAAATAGTTCGCGCGTGCAAGCAGGACACGACGATGGAAATAAAGTTCGAAGGCAATGATGCGTTCTGGAAACTAAGCGATGGCTGCGACCTCAAAACCTCGAATTCAATCATCAACTTGTTTATCGAGGATATTACGTACCTGAATGACATGAATGTAATTGTTACGATAAAGCGGGGACCTATCAACGAGCTTCTGCACCTGTCCGGACTCAATCGCACGGAATGGCCAAGCTCGGCGCCGCCCATGAAATCGGCAAGTGTATACTACTTTTTGAACTTGCAAACGTACAAAGTGCGACAGGATATCATGTGGGCACCAAAGTTTTCTGACTTGACTGATAGTAAGTACAGCTTGTTGTGTTCGAAAGACACGATACTGCCGAAAGTTGGAGCGTACATCGCGCTGACAGCGGAATTGACTATCAAGACAATTCTTCTTATTGCAAACTCTTATATTTTGAATCTTTTTGGGATCATGGAAGGGATTATTTCCAAGGACACGCTATGCAACGGCCGTAAATTGAACCATTATGCTCTCGACAATTGTAACCATCACCCATTGTCCATGGCACCTCTCAATGCTATGTGGACACGGATGGACCGATCGTTTGACTCGTTGACGTTTTCGACATTACGGTACTTTGGAATCCTTTTTGGGTTAGAGGCAAGCTCTCAGACCTGGTTGAAGAATGTGATTGTTTCCGTAAAGGGCCCTGATTCTGGATACTCTCAAGGCATCATTAGTGGTATTTCCAGAGGCGCGATGTCTGGAATGTCAGTAATCATCCGCACTATGTTCACTTCCGTGTACTCTTTCTTTTTCATCATTGATGAAATCATGATAAAGTACATTGTGCAACAACTCGAGAACAAATATTTTGGCAGCCAGCAGGCCGAGTTCGTGTTTTTTTCAATGAGCAATTTGTTGTTTGATTCTATAGCATCTGGGACAATGAAGTCCTCGCTGCTTGGTTCGCAGTACAAAATATGTCAAGAGTATTCTGAAGCCACGGGCGACGCGCAAAGTCCTATAGGCAAAACAGTCTTCCACACGTGTGTAAGTATTTTTGAGATGGTATATGCTGCAATCAAGGTTGTCTCTTCGACCATAACGCTCAGTGCTCTTGTCGACTGCACATGTGACATTGATCCAAAAGCACTCCGAAAGAACGTTGATATTTTTACCAACAAATGTGAACACAGGTTGCCATCGCAAATGAGGCTCGAGTTGTATTCTTTTTTGCAAGGTTCCAACAAAAACACGAAACACTGCAGTATTCTCATGAATAGGTTCAGGGATGTTCTTTTACAGATCCCTACCCAACTTATCATCCACATGGATGCTGCACTGAAAGCTTCGGCCGACGTTCCTCTCGACCTTATGAAGACGATGAATATTGACAGGACCGACACGATCTCGTGTAACGAGTATGACACGAGTCTTGAAGTCGTTACAATAGTTCCACGTCCGATATCTTTTTTCAAAAAGTGTGCCTACATCCCAAGCTGCCGGTCGAAATGTCAGAGAGAAATCAATTGGTTCGAGTCTGAAAAATTCAACACAGTGACTCCAAATAGGAAAAATTTGCGAGGAGACTTTATGGGATTTATACCGGCATGGACGTCCAAGATTTCAGGACTGACAGAGGTTTTTCAACCACTTGCTGTGCAAGAATACGACGGAACACGACACAACTGCAAACGATATATTGTCGTCCTCGGAAGGCCTCTCGGCAGTGGAGCTCTCGGACAAAACCTTCCATGGACCATGTATTTCTTCTGTTATGAAGACACCTCCGTCGGTATTGTTTTGCTCTCGCAAAAAGTGTTGGAATCCACTGGTGTTTTCGCCGTTTTCAATGATGTAAATTACCAGAATAAATACCTAGTGCAGGAAATCTTCTTGGTGCCCATGGCCACGCATACACAAGGAGCACTTGTGATGGTGTACAGCGAAAAGGACTCTGATGTTAACAGCGTTCTAGAGATTGTTGTCGACTCTGGAGGCGCAGTGCATACCAACGTAATTTTTAAAAGTGATGCAATCAAGTCTAACTTTGATTGTGGTGGTTTTTCTGCTTCCATCATCACGAATTGCCAGCCAGCTGTGAATCCTGAAGTGCCGTATATGTTTGTCGAGAGCGCAACAGATCCCCCGATGTTTCGCAAGATTGTTATTCTGCCAGGAGAACATCCATACTCGGAGCGGTCCTCGAGCATAGTGCCGTATACGATCCTAGCAGTGTACGACACATACATTGAACATATTGTTCTAGGAGATGACACACAGAGACTCATATGTCACGCTAAGCTCGAGATGAGGATATTACGTACAGAGGATATAAACGATGAAACATCGCGCAGCAAAATATGTGAAACGTATCCTGCACGTGTTGCACGGCAAGAAGACACAATTACACACTTGTTAACAAAAATAATTGGGCCTGGGAAAAATAACGCGATTGTAGGCCAGGGGCGCGGTGTTTTCATTGCACATTCTACTGGCTTGCAGCGGATTGAATTCGTGTTTGACAACAGTACTTTGTTGACTTTTAAGAGAACTCAGTTGTATTCATTGAACACTAAGGCCAGTGGAGTTTCGAAATTCCTCAATTATGCAGCACGTACCTCGCTGTATACTACATCTCGAGTATCCACGTCCATGTATGCTGGAATACTTCTGAGATCAGATACCAATGTCGATGGGTCTATTGTGTTTACGCTCATGGAATGCGACAACACACAGATGAGTAACACAGAAAACTGGGTTTCGCAGTATACGTTTTCGCTGCAGACCAATGCGATTGCCCGCGGTTTCAAAGACGGGAACGAGTTATCTACAGCGGAGGAATTCAAGGTCGTTTGGTCGACCGGAATTGCAGTAACGCTCGGTGTGAAAATTCAAGAAAATTGTAATTACATGTCGTGTCAGTCTTGCCAGGGCCGAAAGCTTAAAAACTTCTGTTCCATGGCTCAAAAATGTGCCATTGTCAACTGTGTCGGAACCGTTGTCAATCCAAACAATGTGTTTTGTGTGATGGGCACGATGGTCAAAGAATATCGAGAAATATTATTGTATGAGGGAAATGCAATATGGTTTGCTGCCGTTGAAGTCGGGCTTTCTATTATGCGGATCGCAGAGGTGAATACCCGAAATAGGCAGCCAATCGATCTTGAAGGAATCTCCAACATTCTCAACACCAAAATGTGCGAGAGCAAAGACCTGCTAGCTGTTGCCTCTGCGTTCTTACCAGCGCTGGTCATGACAATTTACACTTCTGTGATTGGCAACAAGCAGGGCTTCACAATCAAGGACATTGGCGGAGACAGTCGGTATGTTGTGCGGCAAATTTTTTCGCCAGGTGTGAAACTTGAAAACACAGCAATCATCTCAGCTGTCACTCAGGCGATCTACCAAGTTGTGCTCGGAGTTATCATGTGGTTTTACCGGAACACACGTCTGGTAATGTGTGCAATAACACGTTTTGCCGAGTTTTCCGGGGGCTACATTAACATAGTGAATCACAACATAGGAGACACAGACTTCTGTACAATTGACAATGATTTTACAGAGAATCCCCGAGCACGCACAGATGAGAGCATTATCCAGGAAAGAATCACATCAGGAGCAGTCGGTGACGAGTATACCGAATTCACCATTAACAACAAAGCGGTTCCTTCTTCGGGGTTCACGTTTGATAGTGCTTTGTCCGTAGCACTCGTGAGTTCGATGGAACGAATCATGTTCATAGTGAATATGAACGCAATCGTGGACTACTCACTTGGCGTCATATACTCGTTGGCAAGACTCTTGAGTCTGGTCGAAGATGACAAATGTAAACCTTCCAATACAGATTCTTCGTATGTGCTGCAGTGTGCTTGTGGGGATACAAAGTACCACGTGAATGCAGTCGCTCGCGACGCCAAACTCCAACAGGGAGCACTGTGGTGCACTGGAATACAGAAACATGTCAACATGGAGGGAAACACCGTTTTTGTATACAATCCGTTTTCGTTGTCCGAATTGGCACTCGACTTGCACACTGCAGGACAAGAGTATATCGACTGCATTACAGTGAAGAACGCCAAAACCTGTTCTGCAGAAAAAAGAAGGGTTTTTCTAGACAAATATAAGAATCACTTTACTGCGCATTTGGTGTCGCCTTTGGCTATTTTGAACCGATGCAGAGAAAATTTTCACGCGAAAACATGGGACGAAGGAATATTCGGCGCATTTCATCCAGCGCTGATTAGCCATATCGTAAACGATAAGAAATTTATTTCTGCGCAAAATATGCAAGCGGTCCAAAGTGAAATTGACATTTATCTTGCAGAAGACCAACAAGGACCTGTTCACACGTGTCTGCGGAACGGACCTTCACAAAACAGAATACAAGCTTGTATGTTTCAATTGTTTACTCACAAAAACTACATGAGCCAAAATGTGCAAGACTCGACAGAGACGTCGATCTATGAGTACTTTCTGTATGCAATGCCCGAGTCTGACGATGGTCGCCCCATGGATGCTTGTGAGTTCTTGTCAACTGCCACTTTTCAGAACAACGCCGACGTTGCAGCTTGCCAGAACGAGAATGACATGGATGGAATCTGCAGTGTCGCTGGAAACACTGAATGTAAAATCATCATGTCAACATTGTCTTATGAAAAATCGATCCAAAGAAACATTGTTGATGCTCTGAGAGTGTCTAAAAAGCATTCTTTGAGCGTTGTGCAGAAACAAGTCCGGACTGAAGAGGTTCTTGAAAAGTACCGCAATGTTGCAAGCTGCTCGCAAGAATATTTCAGAAAAGTCAATATTGATTTCTCAAGTGAATTGATTGACAAAATCATTGGCAAACTTGACCTCAATTTAAAGAGTGGAGAAGGAGACTTGTTACACCAGCACATGGATTGCGTGTTCCTGGGAGCATATAACAAGACATTCTTCGCACCCACGGATTCGAATTCGGTTCTTGAGCCCATCATGTACTCCAGACACAAAAACGGAGAGAGCAGGGAATTCGAATTGCCGTGCAAACCGACTCTTGTGTATGACACATATGCATACAACGTATCCGACTCTGCGTTTTTGCAAAAAACATGTGGCAGTAATGCCAGGATTGGGCTCATGGCCTATGCCAAGAAAAGTATCGTCAAGCAGCAGAATTCTCTCAATCTTCTGATTGCGGCTAAAATCAAGGACAAAATTAAGCGCATTGAGGAAAGCTTTTCCAACATCGGGTTGTTTGGTTGTGAGCCATACACTTCATGGGAAGCGTGTTGTGCTATCCCGGGCAAATGTACAGCAACCGAGTCGACATTTGAACCGTCCATACCAGGTGCAAACTTTGAGATTTCTGGTTCTGAACTTCTCAGTATGCTTCTCGACAATATCAAAACAATACAACGCGATGTGCTCTACGATTCTTCGGTGAGTCAGTGAGATGTGTGACCATTGTCAATAATGTATTGGTAGATCGGGTTTTCAACGTCGTTTGAAGTCGACGGAGTGTTTTCGAAAAAGTCATAGAGAGTGTCAGGGCTGCAACACTTGAGAGGGCTGTTGTTTGTTAGTATTATATCTTGATATATCTTTGAGATTAGTCGGGCCATGTTGGTCAGTACAAGCGATTCGCGAGACGAAAGTGTTCCAATCGGCACACAAGTCGGTGGGCAGATTGAACCTCTGTACCTGATTTCGTACTCTCGTAGCGCCGTTTCCTTGGAGGAGAGCTGCTTGTACTCGAGTTCTCGTTTTTGTATTGTTCCGAGTATATCGCACATGTGTATGTCGGAAAACTAACCTTGCATATATACACATTCTTCTGTGTATTTCACAATACAGCTTCTTACACGGTATTCCACACAAGAATTCATGGACTCCATCCACAAGTACAACGAGGACAAATTCATTGCCGCCGATTCGGACGTGTCTTTTAGTGTGTTTGGAAATATTGAATACAAACAAACCCAGGACGAGCAACAGCAATACAAGTTTCCATTCACCCGTGAGATTGATTCATTAACGCTGATGGAACAATGCCAGTCTATGATGAGGTCTTCATTCCAGACACACGCCACCAGTGAGTACGAGGTGGAGGACAACAGCCAGAGTGATCGACGCGCAGAGACTTTGGAAATGCTCAGAACTTACATCAATGCCGGCATCGAGTGGAAACCCCTAAATGACATGAATGCGGAAAGTCTGAATGTTTCGCGGAAAGAATTGATCCGCATGATTACAAAATATTCGAATGACAACCCTCTGTTTGGTCTGCATGACGAAAGATTCATTTCCCAGCAATCGACATTCTGTGAAAACAACAAACAAAGTGTCCCAGTCTCCACGTCGGCCACCAGCAAATTTGAAGAATCAAACATATTTGACAGCGACCTTGGAAACCACTCGATTGAAGTTTCTGGTATTTATGAAAGTATAATGTTCATTGACACAAATCAGAGAGCAATCGGCAATCTTGACAAGATCTGTCCCTGCTCTGTCCACATTGAGGCGACAGACAAGTGTTTAATCCATAAACACATATGCGGTATCAGGGAATTTATGAACAAGGCAGATTCTGACATATTCGTCGATTGTATCAACAATGCTGGCGACGTTTCTTATCATGCATACCAACGGCATCGCGTGCGCGAACTATTGCATGTGCATCATGATAGGTTACGGGATCTTGGTTTTGCATGCGAAACGCTAAGGCCTTCGAATCTGTGGGGTATCTCTGCAACAGATCGTGATACCAGCAACAACTCTACTATAGACGTGCTTGATTTCATGCTGCGCCCACGCTCTGGCGTATCATACTTCAATTACCGGCACGTAGTCAAGAACTACCACAAGGTCCTGGGAGAAGGCGATCGAGTAGTCGAGTTTAGTAACAATTCCACAAAAGACAATGCCAGGAATATTTTATGTGGAGCTCCTACTGATGAGCAGATCATACACGACCAAGGATTCCCTGTAGCCAGTACCATTGCAGAGTCTCCTGTAATCCTGAGTTGTACGCGCTACGTCATGGAAGTTTCATGGAAGGACATGCTGGACAGATATGTTCCCATGCAAGTGGGGGAAGAGACTGACGAGCAATTTGATTTATTCGAGGCTTTGCATGCTGAGTCAGATGCTATGGTGAAATCTTGGAGAGAAAAATGCAGCGTGAAGCTTGCCAAATTGAAGTCTTGCAATGGAATGGCTTCCTACTCGAAAGCTTTCTTGAACGATCACGGAACCCTTTTTTCGGCCAAATATATCAAAAGCTGTCCTTTTCAGCTTTCCCCTGAACTGGCCACAAGATCCGCCATCATGTATCGAGCATGTCTTGTGATCCACGACGACGGGCGGGTTTTCGACGTACATTTGTGTATGCAAGACAAGATAGGCGTTGTACCGCTTGTTTCCACAGAATATCATATAGTAAAAACCACTGATATGGTTGAGGGTTGTTCTGTGGTAAATCCACTATTATTGCTTTCGGACATCAACAATCGGCCAGGTGTGGTCGACTTGCCTGAATTAAGCAAAGAATTTGTCGATGCTATTATTTTACCTGAGAATTCTTTCGGTGGGAGCGATGCCTCAAAGCTCTTTAGAAAACGGGGGATGGTTGGCACAAAATTCGGAAGCGATTTTCTTTTTCCCGAAGCGTCCGCCAACGCACAGTGTTTCGACACAATCGACTATTGGCCTGAAACGTGGCAAGCCCCGTTTGGCGAAATACTCAGCGATTCATACAGAGCAGCAACTGGGTTTTCAAACTACATGGCCGTGGTTGTAGACGAACAAGGTGAAAATATTGAAAAAATAGTTACTCTGCCACATCACCTACGAGATGAAGACAACACCGCAAATTTGTTTGGAACCGGCGGAATATGTCGCGAACCTACCTTTGGTATGCCACTTGTCGCAATCAACACACAGGTGGTATGCACTTCGCTCCTGGATGATGTGTCTGGCAATACTAGCACAATTCGCGAGGCTGATTTTTTCCAGCATAGTGATAAATGCTCGTCCAGTCCAAGGATAGGAATTGGAGGCGGAATGGGTACAACTATTGGACATCTCTGGCCCCTCGTGCGGCTTTTCCTCCATAAACGTGCACGTGGCACCAAACACAAGATTGACAATACAAGGCAAAACATACTATTGAATGATTACAGAGAATTTGTCAAAGATCACTTTGCGTTGGATATCCATCTCGAAGAGACAGACGACATTGAAAAGGTTGTACAGACCATGTGTTACACAACACGCAAATATATGGTCTTTGAAGAAATTGAAAACAGCGGGAAAAACTCTTGTGTTAATAACACGCAGTGTACAGAAGGGTTGGTTTGTGCAGCAAACGGAGTATGCTCTGTTGTTGATATTGAGATTGAAAGCCAGTATGAAAACGTTGTCGAAGTCGGACTCAACAGTGCCGGGTGTGCAGAACACGACTCTGTGTCTGGTGCAAGCCCATGGTCGCGCTTCAACGATGTATTGGAACAACATGGCCTCTGCTCACATTCAAACATGGTCTCGTATGAGCGCATGAACATGCTTATCAATCAGACACAGTCGGAAACAAAGTGCACAACACACGACGCAAACACAAAAAATGAACACTGGATATGTCCGAGGGATATGGTGAACTGGACCTGGGCTCGCGAAAATCCCGATTTCGTTCATCTGAACCCAAGTATGGACACCAGGAGCGAGCAGAACACATATTCCGTCTTGGAGTCCCGCTTGTTTGACACAGACCCTCACTTGTGTGATTATGACTACCTACATTCGAGCGACTTGGGATGGTGTGGTCTGCACTTAAAAAACGACCCACAGCAGTTGCTGCTCCCAAATTACAATAGCTGGGCTCGTACCGCAGCAAAACACAGCGACTTTTCGCTATTGAAGATGCACAAAAGGGATTTCGGTCGCCCTTTCTTGCAAGCCACAGGTCGGACCGACAAGCTCCGTTTCATGGGGCTGGGCGTAGCAAATATTCCAGAAATGGCCGAAATTGAGAGATCCAAAGGCATAGTGCAATCGTGTCAGAGCTTGGGGATATGCCAACAAGAAATGTTCACAGTTGGCGGTGTATACAGGCAGAGGAAGCGTGCCATGAACATCTCGAGCACAGTGGAAGACATTATAGGTTGTGGTTCAATCGGGTATGTTTTAAAAGACGACAAAACGCTCAAAAAGGAGTGCATATTGGATCCCGAGGTGGCGATATTTGTATACCATCTTGAAAAAAACCCACAAGGCGTCTGCACAAAATTGTTTAAAAGATCAATCCAATCTATACTTGGGGTAGACATTGAAAGACATACAAAGACTGGATTGCTAAAATTTGATTTCAACAGTCCTGCACGTATCAACAAGCTCATTGACAAGATCAACAAAGTCACTCTTTTACACAACGATTATATTGACCGCATAAACACACCAAACATACTGTTTGATGAATATCTTCACGAGTGTGCTGCGGCATTGTATACAACCATTCAAAAAACTCCAAACTTGTATCCGGCACCATTGAAAAATAATTCTGGCTTGTATATTTTCTACCAGTTTGGCACTTACGAAATTCCATTGTTTTGGTGGCTCAAGTATTGTATCTCGAATCTTGTGTACGACACTCAAGAATCGGTCAAAGAACTCGACATCCGATCGTTCAAATTGTACCCCGTGGATGGATATGAACAAAGACTTTCAAAGGACAGTTTCGTTATCAGTAAGATGCCGATACCAACAACACTACAGACATTTTGGTCCAGGATCAATGCACATGAGTTGGAAATTTTCGACAAAGTCGCAGATTACATGGTGGAGGCCTTGGAAGAGTTCACCATGGACCGCACGTTTTTCAACACCAGCATTGTGATGAATTGTCCACAAAAATTCAAAATCAACACCTCTTCATTTGTAAAACATCAGTCGAACAAGCATGATATGACGAACTTCGAATCCACATTAGATGATGTGTTTTACCCCAAAGTCGCAGGTCAAACTCTGAGGATTCGAGGACCTAATAACGTACCCATTGATCAAGAATTTCTCACCTCTTACAATTTATTCAAGCATTCCGAGTTTTTTGATGAGAAACTTGTGGGAGTGTCGTCTGTTATGGAGCCTGTGGATCCGATTGACACATCTACAAAGGGGAAATCGTCGAACATGGTGTTTATGCGATATATTATCAAGAAAGTATTGTCTAGCATGCAGGGGCACGACACCAACGAATTCAATCCACTGTACCACCCGGACACGGATGTCTTTGTTCGAGGAAACAACAAAGTAAAAATCATGAATTTCGACCTCAAAACAATTATGATGAAGATATCTGAGCAGACTGAAAATGAGTTCAATGAACACATTGAGACATTTCTCAAATATTACGACGAGGTCACAAAATGTTCCACCAAACCGCCTCCGCTCTTGAAACCCAAACCAAACGCATGTAACGGTAATTGCCAATGTATTTTCAATCGGCAGATGTATACTTCACTCAAACACCAGGGTGAGAAATCAGGGATATGGAACAAGAAGGAGGAGCCAACAGTCGAATTGTTTACGCCAGCAAGTCTTACAAACCCTTTCCAGACTATAAATATGTGTTCGGAAACCGACATGTCATACTATGGCAGAAATGGAATCAACATAGACACCGGCAATGACAGTCGAGAAAATAGTGGCGGACGATGTACCTTAAAAGAAACACAAACACAAACACCAGGTATCGATTTTGTTGTGAGCGGACAAGACAGTCGGTACAATCAGATCCCTATCTCTGACGATATATCACAACGATGTGAAGCGGAAAACTGCCAATCACAGTGTAATACGCCAGAATTCGCAAACCCTCACTCAAGCTTCTCTCTGAAAACTATCACATCACCTCACCTGTTTTATGCCGGGCAGCAATATATGACTCCTGCCATACAAGAGGGGTTTGCGCAACGCCGAAGAACACATGGCTTGTGTCACCGTATCGACTCTGGCTGCGTCACTGGCCATACTAGAGCCAACATCAACAGATTATTCGGAAATGTGAATCATCCGGTAGACATCAAATATCAAGACCTGGAAAACAATGCATACACTCAGGTCAACGGAAGAATGTTTGGAGCAAGCTCAACACAGGATCTGGATTTCGAACATCTCGTTCCTAAATCAGCAAAAACGTCTCTCAAAACAATTATGGCTCCTTCTGCCAGTTCGCACATGTACAAAAGGGACATAGGTGCAGGACAGTTGTTCAACGATTGGAA
>Ga0209284_10004403_pt1 | contig 15873 bp, 13 predicted proteins | sample FRY03_FD_187211 | JGI IMG/M metagenome (GOLD analysis project Ga0209284, IMG submission 187211) | Freshwater microbial communities from Lake Fryxell liftoff mats and glacier meltwater in Antarctica - FRY-03 (SPAdes) (version 2) | ecosystem: Environmental > Aquatic > Freshwater > Ice > Glacier... | reverse complement strand
AAGGCAAAGATGCGGGTTTTGGCGAGATCGATGACTGTGCGTTTGAAGTGGAGAAAGTGGCGTGCGCCCGCCGTGCCGGTGTCCACAAATGTCGTGACACCGGAGCGAAAGGAGTGGGAGTCGGCCATCACCGACAGCCCTTCCGGCTCTCGCGTGTGGTAGACGTGGACGTGAATGTCGATCAGGCCGGGGGTCACATACAGGCCGGAGACATCGACTGTTTTGTCAGCCAGAGCCGGGTTGATGTCGGCTTCCAGGGCGGCGATTTTTCCGTCCCGGATTGCCACATCCATCCGCCCATCAATGCCATTCTTGGCACAAATGGCGTGGCCGCCTTTGAGAAGCAGATCGAAGCGGGAAGAATCGTTCATTCCGTCTACTTTCGCTTGTGATGGTTTGGTGCAATGGATTTAGTGGATTGTTACTTCTGCATGGCTTGCTGGTAGAGTGCCGTGCCGTAGAATTCGTAGGAAGCCGCTTTGTCGGGCACATCCACCACATGGACAGTGAAACGAGCCGGCACGCCGTTATCGGGGCAATTGTCACGGAAGAAGTTTCCGTAGGCCCGACGATAGGCTTCCCGCAGCCGCTCCTGCTCCTTCACATAACCTTCCGGGTCCACCAGTGGATGGGGACTCTTGGGCTGGCAACCGAAGGCGTGTATCTCAATAAAGTCAACTTGGGCAATACTATCACAGATACCCGCATCCTGCAACCACTTTTCCCAACAGCGAAAAACCAGGGGAATTTCCACATCCGGGTCCATAAATGTGACCGTATCCAACCCCAGCACACCTGTGGCCGAATAGCCGCCCGTCAGCCCAGCGAAGTGAATCTTGAGATCGCCGTCAGGCTGCTGCTCCGTCACCAGCGCAGAGAGGACGGGGGCGTCGCCGGAATAGTAGTAGGTGATCTTGCCACGTTTCTTGACATTGAAGGCCATAGGGATTTTCCTTGGATTGGGGGAGGGAAAAACAGTGCTTGCGGCAAGATTGATAAGTGACTGCCCGTAGTATACGATCCTTTGCCAGATGTCGCAACCTCGATTTTTGCACCGGATTCTGCGACACGATCGTTCGATCCATCGAGCGCTGTGCAAGCCACAGGACGGGCAGGCGCGGTTGAAGTTGACTAATAGCAAGCATTCGCTCTATAATTTTTTCTGTGTAAGATTGCTTTTCGCAATACACAACCAACCGCAGTTGACACAACCACAAGGAGATTTGCAATGACGCAAAAGAATGGTTTGACCCGCCGCACTTTCCTCAGAAATACAGCTTTTCTGAGCGCAGGTGCATTCCTGGCAGCCTGCGCACCGGCTGCACCTCCAGTTCCGGCTGCGCCCGTAGCTGCACCGGCTGCTGCTGAAGCCGCAACAGCCGCCCCCGTCGCCGCACCTGATCTGCCTTTTGAGGTAGCGGCAGAGGCAATCAACCCCCTGGGTTTGATTGCGGGTGATCCCCTGGAAGGCATTTTCTTTGAAGGCGGTTTTGGTCGGGGCTATCTGGACAACGCAGCCGACATCTACCGCAAGCTGCACCCCGAAAATCCCATGACGGTCGATGGCATCCAGCGCGTTGGCGAGCAGTTGCGCCCCCGCTTCATCGGTGGCAACCCGCCGGACGTGATTGACAACAGCGGCGCGGGCAACTTGGATGGTGCTGCTTTGGTGGCGGAAGAAGCCCTGATGGATTTGGCTCCGCTCTTCGCGGCTCCGTCCCTGGACACACCGGGCAAAACCTTCGGCGAAACCCTTTTCCCCGGTTCCCAGGAGAGCGGCAAGTTCAATGGGGTCCAGCATTATCTGAATCTGGCCTATACGGTCTCCGGTATCTGGCACAGCCAGACCCTCTTCGAGGAGAAGGGCTGGGAATACCCCCAAACCTGGGATGATATGCTGGCCTTCTGCGAAATGATCAAGACAGAAACTGATATGGCCCCGTGGACCTATCAGGGCAAATTCCCGCAATATATGGTTTTCGGCGTGCTGATGCCGCTGATCTACAAGAATGGCGGTCTTCAGGTCATCATCGATCTGGACAATCTGGTCGAAGGCGCGTGGCGCCATCCCGCTGTGTTGAAGTCCCTTCAGCAGGTGCAGGCACTGCATACCAATGGCTATATTATGGCCGGCACCGAGGGCTTGACCCACACGGAATCCCAGGCCGAATGGCTGCAAGGCAATGCGGTTTTCCTGCCCTGTGGCACTTGGCTGGAAAATGAGATGCGGGAACTGACGCCAGAGAACTTCAATATGGTGGTTGCGCCTGTGCCCGGCGCGCAGGATGCAAGCACAGCCACATCGATTCTGGCTTGGGCCGGCGAAGAGTTCATCGTCCCCGCTCAGGGAAATAACCCTATTGGTGGCATGGAATACCTGCGCTGCCTGATGTCCAAGGCCAATGCCCAGTGGTTCGCCAAGAATGTGAGCGCCATTATGCCCGTCTTTGGCGGCACAGAGGGCGTGGAATTGAGTTCGGCAGTGGTTTCGGCAACCTCCATCGCCGAAGCATCCGGCGACCAGACCTTCGACTATTCCTGGAAGGGCTGGTACCGCGACATTGCCGACGAGACACGCGATCGCACTGGCGATCTGTTGACCGGTCGTATCACACCCGAAGAATGGATCGACGCCCTGGAAGAGAAAGTTGCCCAGGTCAAAGACGATCCGGATGTGCCCAAGTATACGCGCTAGGATTGGCGCAGGAGTTGCCTGGGTCTTTCAGCCTTGGCAACTCCTGTTTCCCCGCCGAGCGAATCCCCTTCGTTCGCCGACCGACTGGCCGACCAAAGCCACAAACTACTGGCCTGCGCCCACACACAATTGGTGCGTGGGCCAGTAGTGTATAGCGGAGAAATCCTAATGTACCGCAACAAATACCGCATTATTATCCCCTTTTTAGCACCTTCACTACTGCTCTACATTACATTTGTCCTCTATCCCTATGCCAGCGCCATGTACATCAGTCTGACGCGTTGGAAAGGGCTGACCAAAGCGCCTGAGTTCATTGGACTGGAAAACTTCGCGCGTATGCTGGGTGATGACAATTTCTGGAACGCGCTTGGCAACAACGGTGTCTATATTGTCGTTCTGCCTGTGATCACGCTGGGCATCGCCCTGTTCTTTGCTTTTGTGCTGACCCAAGGGGTCAAATATGCCAAATTCCACCGGGTCACTTACTTTTTCCCTCAGGTAATGTCTGTGGTTGCCATCGGTGTACTGTGGAGTTTTGTCTTTCACCCCACAATTGGGTTTCTGAGTTCGCTACTGCGTTTGTTGGGTGTAGCAGAGCCGCCCGTCTGGTTGGGAAACCCGGATACAGTCATCGGCTCGCTCAGTCTCGTCACCATTTGGCAAGCAGTTGGCTTTTATATGGTGCTGTTCATCGCCAGCATGGAGTCTGTGCCTGACACCTACTATGAAGCGGCAAAATTGGACGGCGCATCAAAGTGGCACATCTTCTGGAACATCACTATGCCTCTCATTTGGGACACCTTCCAGACGGCGGTCATCTTTATTATGATTGGGTCAACCAATATGTTTGCCATCACCCAGACAATGACCGGTGGCGGCCCCAGCCGTTCTTCCGAGGTGCTCTCCACCTATTTGTACGGCGAGGCTTTTCTGGGCAGCAAGTTTGGCTACGGTACGGCCATGGCCGTTACCCTCTTCTTCATCACCCTTATCATATCCACCGTTTTGACGCGGATATTGCGCCGCGATAGCCTGGAGTATTGATATGTCAACACAGACAATTTTGGAGCAGGACAAAGCCCGCCGAGTCCGTGCAGACAAACGCACTTCACTCTCTACGTTTCTCCTCAATAGCCTCCTGGCCGTGTGGGCAGCGATCGTCATTTTTCCTATGCTTTGGCTGCTCTACACATCCTTCAAGACTGACAAGGAAATCTTCTTCAGTCCCTGGTCGTTGCCAGCCGCATTACAGTGGGACAATTACCAGCGCGCCTGGGTAGACGCCCATATCGGCGAGTACTTTGCCAACAGTTTCATTGTGGTATTGCCCTCTCTAGCGCTCATCCTCATTCTGTCCACAATGACGGCCTATATCCTGGCGCGCTTCCCGTTTCCTGGCAACCGGGCCATCTTCTATCTCTTTTTGGCTGGTATGCTCTTCCCCGTCTTTCTTGCGCTCATTCCCCTCTTTTTTCTTGTCAAGGACCTGGGAATGCTCAGTTCCTATCACGGGCTGATTCTAGTCTACACGGCCTACTCGCTGCCATTCAGCGTCTTCTTTATGACCGGTTTCTTCCGTACGCTGCCGTCAGAGCTACACGAATCGGCTATTATTGACGGCGCAAACCAGTACCAGGTCTTTTTCAGAATTATGTTGCCGCTGGCCCAGGCCGGTCTGATCAGCATCGGTATCTTCAATTTTCTGGGCATGTGGAACCAATACCTGTTGCCATTAGTATTGATGACCAACGCCAAACAATACTTGCTAACTCAGGGCCTTGCCTATATGCTGGTTCAGCAATACTACCAGAATGACTGGAGTGCGCTCTTTGCCGCTGTCGGTATGATTATGGTGCCGACACTGGTTGTATACATCATCTTCCAAAACCAAATCCAGAAGGGCATAACTGTTGGTGCCTTGAAAGGGTAAAACTATGCGTATAGGTATCGCCAATTTCAGCCACGAATCCAATACTTTCGCCGCCGACCCCACACCGCTGGACGCCTTCCGCATCTTTCGGGGCCAGGCAGTCATCGACCACTACGCGGCCACTTTTCACGAAGTGGCCGGTTATATCGCCGGCGCGGAGGAGTACGACTTCGAGCTGGCCCCCCTCTTTTCCGCCAACGCAACCCCTGGCGGTGCGTTGACTGTTGAAGCCTACGAGACGCTGGTGGGCGAACTGCTCGATTCCATTCAGGCAGCCATGCCCCTGGACGGGCTTCTCCTGGCGCTGCACGGCGCGATGGTGGCGGAAGAGTATGCCCAGGCCGACGGCGAGACAGTGCGCCGTGTGCGGGAACTGGTGGGCGCCGACTTCCCCCTCGTCGTCACCCACGACTATCACGGCAACGTGCCGCCCCAACTGGTGGCCGACGCCGACGGGCTGATTATCTACAAGACCTGCCCCCACATCGACCAGCGGGAACGGGGGATTGAGGCAGCGGAATTGGTCGCCCGCACGGCCCGCCGCGATGTGCGCCCCATCTCGGCGATTGTCAAGACGCCGGTCATCTTCAATATCGCCTTCCACAACACCAGCAGCGGGCCGATGAAAGCGCTGATGGACGCCGCCATTGCGCTGGAAAAGCAGCCGGGGATTCTCTCCGTAAGCATCGCAGCGGGCTACCAATACGCGGACGTGCCCTGGATGGGGCCGTCGATTGTCGTCATTGCCGACGGGGACGAGGCCCTGGCCCAGCGGGAAGCCGAGCGGCTGGGACAAATGATGTGGGAGGTGAGGGATCAGCTTATCCCCCGCATCCCCAGCGCGGCGGAGGCCGTGGCAACCGCGATGGCAAGCCACGTGGGGCCTGTTTCCCTCTTTGAATTGGGGGACAATGTGGGGGGCGGCAGCGCGGGGGATGCCACGATTATTCTGGAAGAATTGCTGCGTCAGAAGGCCGACGGCTGGGTCGTCACACTCTACGACCCGGAATCCGTGCAGCAGTGCGTGGCCGCGGGCATTGGCGGCTCTGTCGATCTGCGAACAGGCGGCAAACTGGACAATCAGCACGGGCCAACGCTGGCCATCAGCGGGCGTGTGCGTACGATCCATGACGGCACGTATGAAGAGACCGAACGTCGGCACGGGGGCGCGCGCTACGGGGATCAGGGGTTGTCCGTTGTGGTGGAAGTCAATCGATCTGCGCCAGGCAAAGGCGGCCTGCTGATTCTGAATAGCAATCGGGTCGCACCCATGAGCATCCATCAGATTACGTGTATGGGCATCCAGCCCCAGCAGCAGAAGATTCTGGTTGCCAAAGGTGCGGTTGCGCCGCGTGCCGCCTACGAGCCAATCAGCGCGCGTATCATCGAAGTGGACACCGCCGGAGCCACCTCCATCAGCCGTCCGCCAGCGGAATTTGAGCGGGCGCGCAAAGATTTGTACGAGTGGAGTAGCCGGTAAGGATTTGCATTTTTAACGCAAAGACGCAAAGACGCAGAGGCGCAGAGAGAAGTGGGGATTCTTTGCGCCTCTGCGTCTTTGCGTTAAATCGGTCAGCCGTTTTTCACTCTCATATGCTCCACGGAAGTCTGGACCAGTTGGCGCAGGACGTCCATCTCCACATCGGCCAGCCGTTTGACGTAAAGGCAGGACTTTCCCGTGCTGTGTTTGCCCAGTTTACCCAGCAGTTCGTCGTAATGTTCAAAGCCGTCCATATCGTCCCGCCGCTTCTCATCCACTCGGTGCAGAAAAGCCTCCACACTGGCGTCGTTCTTCTGCGTTTTCAGTTCAGCCAAGCGACTGCTCCTCTCATTTCAAACTTCTCTCTTCACAAATAGCGCATCCGGTCTGGCGTTAGGAATTCGCCTCCGCCTCGCTGACTTTGCGTTGACTCTTTGGGATGCTCGGCGCGTTGTGGATAACCGGCGCTGCCTCCCCCACCTGCACCATCCGGCGGATGAGCCGCTCCTTCAACACATCGCTGGCCTGGCGGTGGCTCTCCCAGCCGACAAGATTCGTCAGTTCGTAGGGGTCGTATTCCAGATCGTAGAGATACTGCTCCACGTATTCGTCCGAGCCAGAATCCCGATTCCCGTTTTTATCCGGTGCGGTGACCCCGTACTTCCAGCGCTTTGTGCGCACGGCCCGCCCGACCTGACTTTCGCTGATTTGGATAAAAGCCTCCTCCGGCCAATCCACCGCCTGCCGGTTGACCAGGGGCAACACAGACCGGCCTTCCATCTGCGCCGGGATGGACAGACCGGCCGCGTCCAGCAGCGTGGGGGGCAGATCGACGAGGCTGATCACCTCCCGAATCTCGCCACCGCCCGTGAAGCCGGGGCCGCTGATGGCCGTGGGCAGGCGCACAGACGGCCTCGTGACAGGAGCGTTTGTACTCGTCGTTGCGGGTCTTGAAGTGGCAGCCGTGATCCGTCGTGTAAAGAATGACCGTATTATCCAGCATCTCCAGACTTTTCAGGCTGTCGATCATCCGCCCCAGCGCCTCGTCCAACCGTTTGATCATTCCCCAATAGCCGCCCAAATGCTGTTGGCTGGAACCCCCCAGCGCGGCCAAATCTGGCGGCGTCCAGCGGCCCGCATAGCGCTCCCGGTAGCCATCGGGGGGCGGATAATCGTCCAGGTGGTTCTGGTGGTGGGGTTCGATGTAGGAAATGAAGAGGAAGAAGGGGTTGTCCTGATGGCTGTCGATGTAGCGGACGACCGCGTCGGTCTGGGCGTCCACCCGATAGCCGGGCAATTTCACCGCCTGCTGGTCGTTGTCGTACATGACCATATCGTAAGCATCCGAGGTGAATTCGAGCAGGTTGGAGGCCAGCCAGTAGTCGTAGCCGCCCCGTTGCTCCGGTGGCACCGGGCCGACGTGCTCGTTGGCGGCCAGATGCCACTTGCCAATGTAGCCCGTGTCATAGCCGCCCTCGGCAAAGCAGTGGGCCAGCGTTTTCAAGTCCTGGCGCAGGGGGATGCCGTTGCGCCAGGAGCCGGTATTTGTCCCATACATCCCCGTTTGCAGGCAGGAACGGGCGGGGCCACAGACGGGCTGGCAGGTGACTGTCGTGTGCAGGTGGGTTCCCTGGCGGGCCATGCGGTCAAAGTTGGGCGTCAGTTCCAGCGGGTTACCGTGGACGCCTGTGCTGTCCCAGCGCTGCTGGTCGGTGAAGAAGACGATGACATTGGGGGGAGAAGATGACTTTTGTTCGGCCACGGCTCTATCCTTTGCGTTGACAAATGGGGGTGGATATTGCATCATACCAAAGACCGCTGACCGCTGACCGCTGACCGGCGACCGCTGACCGGCGACCGCTGACCGGCGACCGCCAATTGCCGATACCCTGCGGTCCGCCGTCTGTCATCTGCGGTCAGACGACTTTATAAGTGTACACCACATCCCACTTCCCGACCACCCACTTTTGGAGAAAACAGATGATCGACAATGCCCGGCTGCAAGAGAAATGCCGCACAGCCCTGGATTTTGCCGCGGGTCAACTGCGCGGCCTGGTGGAAAACCACCCGGATTATTTCCCGATGTACACCCAAAACGGCCAATGGAAGCACGGGGGCGAAGCCTGGACCAACTGGTGCGAGGGCTTTTTGGGCGGCCAGTTGTGGATGCTCCATCGCCACACGGGGGACGACTATTTTCTCCACAAAGCCGAACACTACTCCCGCCATCTGGAAGAGCGCAAGTGGGACCGCAACGTCCACGATCTCGGCTTCGTCTTCTGGTCCACCTGGCGGCGCTGGTATAACCTGACCGGCGACCCGACGCTCAACGAAACAGTCATCCAGGCGGGCAAAACAATGGGGCTGCGTTTCAAAGAAAATGGCGAGTATCTGCGCTCTTTTGTGTCCGACGAAAGCCTTTTCATCGATATTATGATGAATGTGGGGATTATTTTCTACGCCGCGCTGCAAAGCGACGACGCCGACCTCCTCAGCATCGCCAACCGCCACTGCCTGACCACCCGGCGCTATCTGGTGCGGGGGGATGGCAGCACCAGCCACGAAGGGCTGTTCAATCTGGAAACCGGCGAGTTTATCCGCCAGAGCACCCATCAGGGCTGGCGGGACGATTCCTCCTGGGCGCGCGGGCTGGCCTGGTCGCTCTACGGCTTTGGCACGGCCTACAGCTTCACCGGCGACGCCCGCTACTTGCAGACTGCCGAACTCAACGCCCAATTCTACATCGAACAGACCGCAGCCCACGGCGTGCCGCCCAACGACTGGGCCGAGACAAATCCCCGCAACCCCTACGAATCGTCCGCGGCGGCCATCGCGGCCAGCGGGCTGATCAATCTCAGTCGCATCACCGGTGACCCGACACGCGCCCGCCTCTATCACGACTACGCGCTGCAAATTGTGGATACGCTGACCGGACCGGAATTTCTCGCCAACGAGACGCCGGGCTGGGAGGGCGTGCTGAAGCAGGGGATGTATCACGAGCGCCGGGGCTTGGGCGTGAACGAAAGTGTGATGTGGGGGGATTATTTCTTTTTGGAGGCGGTGAGTAAAGTTTTGGGGTATGAGTAGGCAGGAGACGGTAGGCAGGAGACGGCAGACAACGGACCGCTGACCGCAGATTTTTGTCTCGTCGATTCGCGGTCCGCCGTCGGTAGTCTGCCCTCCATTCCCTATCAGAAAGAAAGGTTTCGCAATGAAAGCAATTGTTCAAAATCGATCTGAATATGCCTGAGCAGTTACGAAAAAGTGACCAAATCCCAATCTAACCAATCGCAATTTTGACGACTACTTTGTGCAGATTCCCGTCCGACAGCAGAGGTGTGTGCGCGTCTTCCGGGAAGAAGATGGCGAACGAGCCGGTTCCCGTCGCTACGTAGGCATCGGGCGTGTCGTCGTATAGAACCACATCTTTGGCCGTGTCGAATTCGCCCTGAGGCTGGGTGCAGGTGAGCGTGGATTTCCAGCCCATTTCATCGATTCCCCCGGCCACATACTGGATGTCGATATAGGCCCGGTGGGATTCCAACTTGCCTTCGGACCGGCTGCGGCCAGGACCGTTGGTGATGAGAGCGAAGAGATTATTGCCGTCGATTTCATAGCGGCCTGGCGCGATATCGGCCAGGCCATCCTGACGCAGAAAGGCAATGGCCGCGGCAAATCGGGGATGCAAATCAGCATAGCGATCGGCCTGGGAAAGTGGGCTGAGAATCATTGATGGGTCTCCTCTATTTGTGGGACAGATTGGGAAATATACGCTCTCCTATTGTCACCCATTTGCCGGGGGCGCGCAAGCCAGCGCGACGATCATTTGATTCCAGTCCAGTTCGATTCCCATACCTGGCCCGATGGGGATGTGGGCCATATCCACAATCCGCTCCTGGATGCAGTAGGCGGCGCTGTAGTGGCTACCGGCGATGACTTCCGTGCCACAGATGGGGATGTCCAGCTTGTCAGTCAACATTTTCAGCCCATAGACATCCACATCCCCATAAATACCCACATCGTAGAGGGATTCCTCCAGCCAATAGAAGTTGAGCTTCTCCAGTTCTCGGCCCATGCGCAGAGCCTGCTCCTGATTGTAAGCTGCCACCGACCGGCCAGCAGTTAATAGAAGGACTACCAATCCCAGTGCCATCACCACTTCAGCTACGATTAGTCACATTTTCCGCATTACATACCTCCGCTGACTTTGCCTGAAGTCGTTCTTTCAAGTGGGTCAATTCTAGCCAACGAACTGGGATATTCAACTCTTTGCAATACCCAGAAAAGAGAAGAGGTCCCCGGTGATTCCCTCACATTGGGACCTCTTCTCTTTATTTTATAGCGGGGTTCCCAGCTGGCTCTACAGACTGGCTCTACAGATACCCTATGCGTCCGTCACACACCCCTCAGACGCATTCGAGACGGATTTGATGTACTTCCACAGCACACCCCGGCTGACTTTATAGGCAGGTGTCTGCCAAAGAGCGCGTCGCCGGGCGATCTCCGATTCGGATACATCCAGCGTCAACAGATTGTTGTCGGCGTCGATTGTAACGGTATCCCCGTTCTCGATCAGCGCCAGCAGTCCGCCTTCCTGGGCTTCCGGCGTAATGTGGCCAACAACAAAGCCGTGGGTGCCGCCGGAGAAGCGGCCATCGGTGATCAGCGCCACGCTCTTGCCCAGCCCCACACCCATAATCGCCGAGGTGACGGAGAGCATCTCCCGCATCCCCGGCCCGCCCTTTGGCCCCTCATAGCGGATGACGACGACCTGACCCGCCTTCACTTCCCCGCTCTGGATACCGGCCAGCGTCTCCTCTTCCGAGTCGTAGCAGGCGGCGGTACCGGAGAATTGCGTCCCTTCCTTGCCGGTGATCTTCGCCACCGCGCCCTGCTCGGCCAGATTGCCGTAGAGAATCTGCAAATGGCCGGTCGGTTTCAGCGCCTGGCTGACGGGTAGAATCACCTTTTGTCCCTCGGCCAAATCGGGCACACTCTCCAGATTCTCGGCCAGCGTCTTGCCGGTGGCGGTCATACAATCCCCGTGCAGCAGCCCTTCGCGCAGGAGCAGCTTTTGCACAGCAGGCACACCGCCTACCGCGTCCAAATCTTCCATCACATACTGGCCGCTGGGCTTCAGGTCTGCCAGCAGGGGCGTGCGGTTGGAGACTTCCTGGAAGTCGTCGATAGTCAGGGGCACTTCTGCGGCCCGGGCGATGGCGAGAAGATGCAGCACGGCATTTGTCGAGCCGCCCAGCGCCACAGTCACAGTAATCGCATTCTCAAAGGCTTTGCGGGTCATAATATCGCGAGGTTTCAGGTCCAGTTCCAGCAGCGTGCGGATGGCCGCACCCGCCTCGGCGCACTCCCGCTGCTTGCCTTCGCTGGTGGCCGGATAGGAGGAGCTATAGGGCAGGCTCATCCCCAAGGATTCGATGGCCGAGGCCATTGTGTTGGCCGTGTACATTCCGCCGCAGGCGCCTTCGCCGGGGCAGGCATTTTGCAGAACAGCCTTCAATTCGTCGGCGTCGATGTCCTTCGCCAGGAATTGGCCGTAGGCTTCAAAGGCAGAAACGATGTCCAGTTTCTTGCCGTTGAGAATGCCGGGGCGGATTGTGCCGCCGTAGATCATCAGGCTGGGCCGGTTGGTGCGGGCCATTGCCATCAGCACGCCGGGCATATTTTTGTCGCAGCCGGGCAGGGAGATGTTGGCGTCGTACCACTGCGCCCCCATCACCGTTTCGATGGAATCGGCGATCACATCCCGCGAAACCAGCGAATATTTCATCCCGGATGTGCCCATACTGATGCCGTCGCTGACGCCAATAGTGTGGAAGACCAGCCCGATCAGCCCAGCCTCCTCCACGCCGATCTTCACCCGGCGGGCCAGCGCGTTCAGATGCATATTGCAGGTGTTGCCCTCCCAGCCCATACTGGCAATGCCCACCTGGGCCTTTTTCATATCCTCGTCGGTCAGCCCCACGCCATAAAGCATAGCCTGGCTGCCCACCTGGGACTGGACCTGCGTCAGTTGGCTGCTGTATTTGTTGAGTTTGGATGCGGTGGCGGTCGCGCCGTTTGTGCCTGCCATTGGGGTTGCTCCTTTTGGGCGATCTGTCGTAGGATTTGTTGTAAAAGTTCGTTGCCAGTATAGCAGAAAACGCGCTTTCCAGCACACGGAAAGCGCTCAAAAATGCTTGTGCCAGCGGGCCTCGCGTGTTATGATACTGTCAGTGATTGTTGATTGTGAAGCGGAGGTAGGGAATGCCAGCAGTGCTGCAAGAGCTTATGCCGGTTTTAGAAATGGAATTAGCGCCAGAGATTGAACAACTTGTCACCGCTGACGAGTTGTTAGAGATTTCCGCTCAGGATGAAAACCGTTACGAATTGATACAGGGAAAGGTACGAGTTATGTCTCCAGCCGGTGGCGAACATGGGGTAACGGCAGCTAATTTGAATGCCCGATTATTTATCCATGCGGATGATAACCAATTAGGTGCCGTCTTTGCTGCTGAGACAGGATTCCTTCTGGAAACCAATCCCGATCTGGTACGCGCTCCGGATGTGGCTTATGTGCGCTCAGAACGAATTCGCTCCCGCGTTTCAAGCAAGTATTTCCCCGGCGCACCTGATTTGGCGGTGGAAGTCGTCTCCCCCAACGACCGGGCCGAGGAAGTGCAGGACAAAGTACAAGACTGGCTCTCCCACGGCACGCAATTGGTCTGGGTGGTTGAACCCAAAACCCGCACCGTCACCGTCTATCGGCCCGATGGCACGGCCAACGTCTTGCAGGCAACCGACACGCTGGACGGGGAGGATGTGCTGCCCGGCTTTCGCTTCCCGCTGTCGAGACTTTGGGGATGAGAGGAAGGGATGGCAAAGCGAAACCAGACACTCCTGTCATCTTGTCATCCCTTCCTATTGTCATCTTTTACGCCACCCCCACCCCCGTCTGAATCATCTCCAACGGTTCGTTCTTTCCCTCAACTCCGCGATATTCCGTCTCCCCATCCGTCAACAGAAAATACTCAAACGAATCGCTCAGGGCGCGCCAACTGGCCTCGATGATATTGCCGCTGGCCCCGACTGTGCCCCAACTGCGCTCGCCGTCTGTGCTGTCGATGAGCACCCGTACCCGCGCCCCCGTTGCGCTCTGGCTGTCCAGAATACGCACTTTGTAATCCTTCAAACTCATTTTGTCCAGCGTGGGATAGACCCGGCGGATGGCCTTGCGCAGGGCCAGGTCCAGCGCGTTGACAGGGCCGTTGCCCTCCGACACTTCGTGGAAAATTTCGTCGCAGACCCGCACTTTGACGGTCGCCTCGGAGGATAGCCCCCGCTCCTCCCGGTGAGCCACACGCGCCGTGTAGTCCATCAATTCAAAGGGGGGAAAGTAGTCACTGTCTGTGCGGCGCAGGAGTAGCTCGACGCTGGCTTCGGCGCTCTCGAAGGCAAATCCCGCATTTTCCAGCTCTTTAATCTGGCGCAACACAGCCCGTTCCTGCTCTTTGCTCAGACCCTTCAGGCCGAACTCCTCCCGCTTGACCGCAATGTTATCCTTGCCGCTCAGCTCGCTGACAAGCACACGGGTCTGGTTGCCCACTACGGACGGGTCCACGTGCTGGTAGCTCATTACATTTTTGACGACGGCGTTGACGTGGGTGCCGCCTTTGTGGGCGAAGGCGCTGTGGCCCACAAAGGGCTGGTGTCCATCCGGGCTGAGATTTGCCAATTCGCTGACAAAATGGCTCAGATCGGCCAACTGACCCAGCCCCTCGGCGCTGGTCACTTCATAGCCCATCTTCAGTTGCAAATCCGCGATGACGGACACCAAATCCGCGTTGCCACAGCGTTCGCCATAGCCGTTGATCGTCCCCTGCACGTGATTAGCGCCCGCCCGCACCGCCGCCAGCGTATTGGCGACGCCCGTGCCGCTGTCGTTGTGGGCGTGGATTCCCAGCGTCACCGATGCGGAGCGGGGCGCATCCTGACCGCTTTCGCCGGGAACGCCGATGCCCAATTCGTCGCGCACGGCTTCGATGGCCTCGGCGATCTCCCAGGGCAGGCAGCCGCCGTTTGTGTCGCAGAGGACGACCGCATCCGCCCCGCCGATGACCGCCGCTTTGAGGGTGGAAAGTGCGTATTCCGGGTTGGCTTTGTAGCCGTCGAAGAAATGTTCGGCGTCGTAGACCACTTCCCGGCCTTGCGCCTTCACATAAGCCACCGACTCCCGGATCATCCGCAGATTTTCGTCGAGATTTGTGCGCAGCACCTGCTCCACCTGCATATCCCAGCTTTTGCCAAAGATGGAGACAACCGGTGTATTGGCCTCGATGAGAAGCTGAATCTGCGGGTCTTTGGCGGGTTTCGTCTTCACCCGGCAGGTGGAGCCAAAGGCCACAATTTTGGCCCGTTTCAGCTTCAATTCTTTGGCCGCCCGCTCGAAAAATTCCATATCTTTCGGGTTGGAGCCGGGCCAGCCGCCCTCGATGTAATCCACGCCGAAGTCGTCCAGCCGGGCCGCGATGCGCAATTTGTCATCCGCGCTAAAGGAGACCCCTTCGGCCTGGGTTCCGTCGCGCAGGGTTGTGTCGAACAGTTGAATCGTACTCATTCGTCTCTATTCCTCGAAAGCGGAGGAAACGTATTGCGTATTGCGTATTGCGTAGGGTGGCAGAGCCACAAGAAGTCTCCCGCAGAGGCGCAAAGACGCAGAGGAAAAGTGCAACTAACGCTCTTGACGTCGATCTTTTTGCCGTACGGAGTAAGTAGTCTCGAATTGGGGTTCTGCGGCGATTTCTGGCAGTGACGAAGAATCGCCTCCGTTTCAGTTCACTCAATGATGACTGCCGCCGTCATTATCCCAACCTACGCAATACGCAATACGTCACGCTTCCGCGCAAAATTTCTCGACCAATTCCTCAAAACTCTCAAATATCCGTTCCGGCCAGATGGCCCGGCCCAGATCTTCCCGGCGGAATTTGCCGGTCTTCACCAGCCAGCCCTGTGCGCCCATTCGCTGCGCACCCCGCACATCGGCTTCGATGTCGTCGCCGATCATTGCCACCCGCTCTGGTGCAACGCCCAGATCGTCCAGCACCCGACGGAAGTAAGCGGTACTCGGCTTGCCCACCACCAGCGCGCCCACCTCCGCCGCATATTCCAGGCTGGCAACGAACGAACCCGCATCCATAAAGAGACCGTCCGGCGTGCGCCAGAAGCGCTTTTTGTGCAGGGCCACCAATTGTGCGCCGTTGAGCAGGGCGCGAAACGCCGCGTTCATCCGGGCATAAGTGAAGCCAGCGCCCAGATCACCCACCACCACATACTGGGGATTCTTCTCGTCCACATCGATCCCCACAAACTCCTGCTGGGCATCGGGCATCAGCAGGGGCAGATAGCGTTCCGCCTTCTGCTCCTGCAAATAGAGGGAAGCCGCCAGCGTTGCCGTGAAAAGCTCGTCCAGTTCCACCGCGAAGCCCAGACTTTGCAACAATTCGCAGAGGGTGTGACGGCAGTAAATGGTAGTGTTGGTGATGAAGCGCAGGGGAATACCCCGGGCGCGCAGGGTTCGCAACGCGTCCTGTGCGCCCGGAATCGCTTCCCCGCCGATTGTGAGAACACCGGCGATGTCGATCATCAGCCCATCGACGGTGGAGGAGAGAGTGGTCAAGTGATATCGTTCCTTTCGATAAGCGTTAAAACGTTGGAGCGTATGAACTGTCCGACGCTCGAACGCTCCAACGTTTATCCGGTCCCTTGCAACCC
>Ga0209284_10004399_pt1 | contig 15878 bp, 20 predicted proteins | sample FRY03_FD_187211 | JGI IMG/M metagenome (GOLD analysis project Ga0209284, IMG submission 187211) | Freshwater microbial communities from Lake Fryxell liftoff mats and glacier meltwater in Antarctica - FRY-03 (SPAdes) (version 2) | ecosystem: Environmental > Aquatic > Freshwater > Ice > Glacier... | reverse complement strand
GCACGAGCAAAACCGATTCCGGCGCGAAACGGCGCAGTATCATCGGGACAGTTTTGGCGAGTCTTCAAACACGAATTGCCAGCTTCACATTGTCGAACGTGCTTGCCGAAGTCGGTCGATGGGTGGATACCGGAAAGTCGCTCTTCGAACTGGAACTCGAAGCAATCCGAGCAAAAAGAGCCCCGCCAATCTGAGCCGAGTCGGCCTGACTACCATTTCCCAGACTCATACGGCCTTCAAAACCCGGTAAAACGCTGATGTGCGCAAATGGGCAGCTACTTGGATTCCTGCCCCGGTTCGGGCGGAACGCCCGCAAAACCCACTGCAGCAAAGAGCAGTACACTCCCAACTATGAAGAAACCCACTCGACGCGGCCCAGCCTGTAAAAAACTTGATTCGTGGCGGGCCTTGATGGCTGCGGCCAGACGCTTTCGCGATGCGCGGGACTGGTCGCAGTTTCACACGCCCAAAAATCTCGCCACGGCCATCGCCATCGAGGCGGCGGAACTGCAGGAACGGTTTCTCTGGAAGACTGACAACGAGATCGACCGCGACCTTGAGGGCGGCCCCACCCGCAATGCCGTAATCGAGGAAGTCGCCGATGTCTTCCTCTTCACGCTGCTGCTCGCCGACCGACTCGATATCGACGTTGGCAAGGCCATCACCGACAAGCTGGCCGCGAATGAACTGAAATATCCCGTCGCTCTGGCCCGAGGCAACGCCCGTAAATACACGGAGCTCGGCGAGACATGATCATCTACGCCGAAACAAAGCAAAAGTTTCTCGAAGACGTTGACCAGAACCAGCTCCAACGGCGATTGAGCGACAGCTTTCAGCGACAGACCGGGGGCGTGCCCGCGGACCGAACCGTGTGGGCCAACGAATACTCCCGGTTTTCTAGTGCGCTGCGGCGGGCAGATGTGGACGACGACATGCAGGTGGCCATCGAATACCACATCAGTGCAGCTGGCCGATCGCGGATCGACGTGCTGCTCACCGGCAATGACGGCATGCACGACCACGGCGTGGTCTTCGAACTCAAGGCCTGGAGCGAGGCCGATGTGTCGGATGTGGATGAAATGGTCTTAGGTCCATACGGCGGTGGGTCGCTCACGCAGCATCCGTGTGTGCAGGCCAAGAAATACAAAGGTCTAATCCTGCGGTTCAATGCCGACATCCGGGAGAAGGACGTCGGGATTCATTCGGCCGCGTATCTTTTCAATCTCGTGCGCCGCCGGCCCGAGCCGCTGGAGGATGCCCGCTACCGCCACATCATCGACGATACGCATCTCTTTCTGGCCGACGATGCCGACGCGCTCTCGCGCTACATCGAGAAGTACGTTCGGCACAAGTCACGCCACGACGTGCTCTATCTTCTGGAGAAAGGCCGACTGATCCCGGCCCCAGCGCTGATCGAGTGCGTCGGCAAGATGCTCGACGGCAACGAAGAGTTTGAACTGCTTGACACCCAGAACGAGGCCTTTCAGATCATCCGCCATGCGATCGCCAGCGTCGCGACGGCAGACAAGCGGCAAGTCTTCATCGTCCACGGCGGGCCGGGCACGGGCAAATCGGTGATCGCCGTTCGGCTCCTGGCTGAGATCCTCAAATCCAAAAGGCTTGGGTTTCTTGTCGCTCCAAACAGAGCCTTCCGCGACACGCTCGCCGAGCAACTCTCGAAACGCCACAAAGAGTACCGTGACGATGGGAAAGCTTTGTTTCAGTCGTCTTGGAGCTTTCATGAGTCGGACTTTATCAAGGATCGCACGCACGAGGTGCTGATCGTCGACGAGGCTCATCGACTCAAGGATCAGGCCTATCAGTACAAGGGCAAGAGCATGGTGGAAGACATGGTGCGGGCGGCCCGTATCAGCGTGTTCTTCCTCGACGAAACCCAACGGGTGCAGTGGAACGATAACGGCAGTGAGCAGCGAATCCGCGAGGCGGCGAAGAAGTTTAAGGCGGTCGTTCACGATCCCTTTACGCTGACGGCACAATTTCGCTGCGGCGGGTCGAATGGCTATCTCAACTGGCTGGACGACGTCTTACAGATTCGGCCCACTGCCAACTTCGACAACTGGGCCGACGACCACTATGAGTTTCGGGTGTTCGACGATGCCGAGGATCTCTACGCGGCTCTGCAGGCTTTGAACACCGACAACAAGGCGCGGCTGATCGCAGGCTATTCATGGGAGTGGCCCACTCAAAGCCGACAGAGGCATGGCCATGTCAAGCATGTGGAGGCCGATGGGCTGTCGCTGCCCTGGAACTTCATGGGTGAAAACTGGGCTACCGCCAAGGACGGGATCAAACAGGTGGGCTGCGTCCACACCTGTCAGGGAGTGGAGTTTGATTGGCTGGGCGTTCTGATCGGGCCTGACCTCCGGTACGAACACGGAAAGGTGATCGGCGACATCGCCAAGCGAGCCAAGACCGACACTTCGCTCAAGGGCTGGAAGAAGGATCTAAAGGCGGCCGACGGCGACGATGCAGCGACTGACCGAGTGCTTGAGAAGTTGCAGTCCATACTCAAGAACACCTACAAGGTTCTGCTTTCGCGGGGACGCAAGGGTTGTTTTGTGTGGTGCGCCGACGCGGGGCTTCGGGAATATATCCGCAAGCGGCTCCAACTGGCGTCGCGGGCATTTGACGAGGGAGTCGCTGAACGGGCCGCCGCGACGGCCGCAGTCCCACCGATCCACCCTCTCCAGATCGAATCGACGCCACGAGGGAAAAAGTTTTCCAAATGGCTGCCTCTCTACAACCTGCAGGCGGCCGCAAGCGAGTTTGGGCCATCTGTTTCGGCAGACTGCCTCGGGTGGACTCCGACACCGGCGGGCCTCAGGGCCGACGACACATTTTTTGTAGCGCAGGTCTTTGGTCGATCGATGGAGCCGCTGATTCCCGACGGCTCATACTGCGTGTTTCGCCGTGACGTGGCAGGCTCGCGAGCTGGAAAGATCTTGCTCGTGCAGCACTGCGCGATCCCCGACCCCGAGACCGGAGGTGCCTATACGGTCAAGGAATATCGCTCCATGAAGGTCGAAGAAATCGATTCCGGAGACCAAGCTTCCTGGACCCACACTGCCATCCAATTGGTGCCACACAACAAAGCTTTCCAGTCAATCTGGATCAACCCCGACCAGGTCGACGAACTCCGGGTCATCGCTGAACTGGTGCACGTCATCCCACAGAGGCCGTCGGGATTGGCGTAGGGCTGGGTCACGAATGCCGCTGGATGGACTTCACCGCTTCAGGCGTAGTAACTCCCCGCCGAAGTCTTCGACCGTGAAGCTCGCCTCACCTTTTTCTAACGCGAGGGGACGCCATTACTTGCCGGCGCGGTCAAATAATTCCGCATCCGTCACGCCTTTTGGAAGAGCGAAAACGACTTTCTGGTTTTCGTAGGGATTGTGACACGCGAACACGAGGACCGCACGCTAGATCTTGCCCGAGGGTGTCGAGTTCGAAGGTCTTAAAGTCAATCTGCCCTTCGGCGTAGTGAAACATATAGCCGCGCAGGCCATAGATGATCGAAGTGGCGATGCTAGAGCCGACGCGGTTGGGATTCCCTTTTCCAACGAGCCCAGGCGTGGCGTCTTCGTAGCGAAGGAAACCGATGTTGTTTGCCTTGGCGACACTCAAAGCCTGATTGAGATGCCTCCAGTGCCCGCCGCGAGTGCGGCCATCGTAGGATTCGCCCATGGTGTCACTCCAAAGGTGATACCCATACACCGACTTGCTGTCCTTGATCGTCTCGCAGACCTCCTTCGCCTTGTCGGGATTCTTGTAGATGTGATGTTCCCCCACCAGCATGTCCACCATCATCTGCACATCATGCTGGGTGCACATTTCGAGTCGCTTCGCATCATACTTGCACATGATGACGTTGAAGGTAATCGTTCACGGGTCGTGGGCAAAAACTGGGGTTTCCTGATCCGCGAGAATTGGCGACACCTTTGCCATGGCCAAGAAGTTGTCGATACCCGAGGATCTGGCTGCGGAGATGACGCCCGGGGTACGGGCGTTTGTGGAGTCGCTGCTGCGTCGCATTGCAGACCTCGAGGCTCGGCTCAACAAGACTCCACAGAACGAACTCGTCGCTGCCTCCTGGTTCGCAGCATCCGCATGCCAAGCCGCCTCGTGAGAAGGAAAAGTCTCGGCGGAAGCGTGGCGGGCAGCCTGGCCACTCGAAGGCTGACCGGAAGCTGATTCCCTCTGAGGAATGCACCGCCGTAGTCGCCCTGCGGCCGAAGACGTGCCGTGGGTGCGGGGTCGCTTTGGCCGGTGACGATCTGCGTCCCGCTGCCTGAGGGTGTGCCAGAAGGTCAGTCGGGGCCACGGTTCGTGGCGTTCGGGACGCTCCTCATGGCCTATTTCCGACAGAGCAAGCGGCGATCGGTCGAGTTCGTCTCCACGGTGATGCACATCCCCTGTTGGGCCAGCCTGACGGTCAAGCATCAGATGATCGCCACCGGCGCGACGCGAGAGGTCTATGAGGAACTGGTCGCGGCCCTGCCTGCCGAGCCGATGCTGTATGGTGACGAGTCGCCGACGAAGGCAGGATTGACCAAGGCGTGGCTGTGGACGTTCGTCGCCCGGACCTTCACGGTCTTTGCCGTGCGAGGCAGCCGCGCCGCCACGATCCTGAGCGACTTCTTTGGGGAGGCCTACGCTTCGGGAAGGCCTACGAGGGGGTGATGCACTGCGATCGGGCCAAGATGGACTGGCAACTGGGGCCGCTTGCAGTGGTGCTGGGCCCATCTGAAGCGGAACTTTCAGGCCCTGATCGATGATTCGGATCATCAGGTCAAACGCCTGGGCCATGATCTGATGAAGTCGACGCGCGAGCTTTTTCGGCAATGGTCGCGGTGTCGGGACGGAACCATCTCCTACCATGTCTTCAAACAACAGGTCGAGCCGATCAACAACGCTGCCGAGCGGGCGTTGCGACCGGCGGTGATCTGGCGGAAACTCTCGTTTGGGACCCAAAGGTGCCAAAGGCAGTCGATTCGTCGAAACGCTGCTCTCGGTGATCGCGACTTGCCTGCAGCAGGGGCGCGATCCGTTCGACTACCTCACCATCGCCATCGATGCCCGATTCCATGGCAAGAAAGCCCCCTCACTCCTCCACGGGGTGTGAACGGTTACAATCGCCGAATGTCAGTACAGTTTTAAACATAGTACTTACGGCGAAGATAAGGGTGAAAGTCAGTCCGGAGTTCAACACAGGGTTTTCACAGGCGCCCCATTGCGAAACGTCAAGGTCAGGCAACCATGCCCCCCCCATTCAATCTTCAATCCTTGTATTGGGCGGTACTTTATCGTTCCTTATGAAAGCTCTCGACTTGCAATGCATTTAAAAACCCGAGCAACGCGGGGCGACTATGACACACTCGCGCTCTTCAAAACTCTTGAATCCCACCACAAATGGCGTATAATCCTCGTAGCATTAAGAATGACATGTCTCTCCTAAGGGGCATGTCGGGCGTGACGCCCAAACGTCACGTTTGCAACCGAGCTTCCGCAAGGCCAACGGTGCATCACTGACAAGAACTGTCAGTGAGATGTGTATGAGGGTCGTCCCTTCATAAAACAACCAATGTGCGGCGGTCGAAAAACGGGCAACTGTTTTCCGGCTGATTCTTCATGCGACCTCATTCTGGAGATTGCACCTGCCACGAGGCAGACCTCAGCCTTCTTGCCACCTTGCTGTTTTGTTTCGGCATCTTGCCTTCCATTTCCTGATCCTTTTGAGACCTTTCACACGGAGAGAATTATGAGCTATGAAATTATTCGGCCGATTTCGCACGCCAGTCCCAGCACGCTCAAGGCTAACCCTCCAAGAGTGCTGGTGCTGTATCCCTACTTACTCGAAAGCACGTGGGTTTTCGACGACGAGCGGACCAACCTCAAAGAGGAAGCCTTCGTGCTAGGAACGAGCGAAATGATCACGCGTGTGCTCAAGAGCAAACGCATCCCAAAAGCGAACAGTGGCTTTGCTCTCTCGTTCTCGGATCAGGCTTTTGACGGCTACGATGTCGAGCGGCACTGGGTGCGTTCCGACGGCTATTCCGGGAATTGGTACGCCGGGGAGGTGGTCGGTCTGGAAATGGAAAACTGGCTTTGCCCGGCCCTCCTTCTCTATTTCCAAACTCCGCCTCACAAACTCTTTGTGCGATGCGAGAAGCTACCGACAGGCATCAATCCGATCTGGAATCCTTCCGACGATGCCCGGCCCACAACTCTTGTGTCTGCACCAAAAAACGAACGGCGCGATTCCTAGCCGTTTCAAGCCGTCTGTCATCCCGATGTTTCCTGAGTTCTCAACCGAGCTCCCTGCCTGGAACCCTGTGTCTTTTAGAACACCCAAGGAGATTTGACATGAGCGAGATCAAGAGAGTGGATATACCGTTGGGCGGCACCAAAGAGAAAGCGTTCATCGCCATGAGGGGATTCCTGATGGCTCAGTCCCCGGATCAGAAGTTCGACAAGTCGTGGTGGAAGTACGACCCAGAGAATATGCCCGAGGAATACAAGTTGCCACCGACATCGGAGCAAGGCTCCTCCTAGATTAAGGCTGTTTTGCCTCGATTCCCGCGCAGGCGGGAATCGAGGCCGCAGCAAAAGACTCATCCGTGCGGCATAGACACCCGACCGGTTTGTCAGACCAGTTCGTATTGCCCAAGGCTCACTTTTCTCAGCTTCCCTTCGGCAACCAGTGCATTCCAGACCGCCTGCGGATACTGATCCGGGGGCGAGATGGCCACGATGCCTGAAGGGCGGCCGCCACTCATTGGCCCAACGCCGAGGCTCGACTCCACATCGAGACGAGTCAACTTGAGCCGCTTCTTAAATGCCTTGAGGGCTCGCTTCAGAACCTCTGGCTTCAGAACCTCTGGCGTTAGGGCATCGGCCGTTAGGGCATCGGCGGGTTGTGCAGCTTCAGATTCGGACATGATACTTGAAAGGATAGAATGACCGGCCACGCCCGTCAACTCTTGGGCATAGATTTCCGTGTCAGGCTGCTGCCGATTCAGCCGCTCAAAAATGGGTGTGCGATAAGCCCGACCACGGCCGCACCGAGCACGATGACCGGCTCCGGTAGTTTTTTAAATCTCAGCAGCAGGCCCAGCGTGACCAGCAGGATCACGATTTTTGGAATGTCTGGAGTCCAGCCGTCTGGAAAAAGCGTCCGACGGCCAAGCACCACACAGGCACCGGCAATGGCCCCGACGGCAGCCGCTGTGACGCCATCAACAAAGGCCACGATGCCCGGCTTCTTTCCATGCTTCTTAAAATACGGCGCTGGAATAATGGTGAACAGGTAGCACGGCAAGAATGTCGCCAGAGCCGCAACCAAAGCCCCTGCTGAGCCAATCCAGAATCCGCTGCTTTGAGCCGTCGTCGGATCGCGACCGGTGACGAGATAGCCGATGAAGCCGACAGTGATCACCACCGGACCTGGCGTGATCATGGCAACAGCCACCGCATCGAGAAATTCCCGGTCGTTCAGCCAGCCGTATTCCTTGACAACGCCGCCGTAGAGAAACGGCACGATCGCCAATCCACTGCCGAAGACAAAGGCCCCCGCCTTCGTAAAGAAGACTGCGATCTTCATGAGCAGCAGTCGCAACGATTCCTCGGCCGCGGGCGGCACAAGCATGAGCATCGGTGCCGAGTAGCCCACCGCTACGCCAACGGTCGGCTGCTTCGGTGGAGTTCGGAGCATCCAGACAAGCAGCCCCGCTGCGAGAAAGAGCAAGACATTTTCTGTTTCCGTCACGACTGTGGCGGCCGCACTGACGAGATAAATCGACCACAACAGCCTGTTTGTGCCGAGCGTCTTCTGCGTCAGTTTCCACGCGCTGATCGTAATGATGCCGATCACGCTAGCACCGATGCCGTAAAAAACGGCCTGCATCCAACTGATGCCCCCATACTCGACATAGGCCCAACCGAGGGCCAGAACCATCAGAAACGATGGCAGCACAAAAGCGATTCCAACAAGCGCCGCCCCGATTACGCCGTAATGGACATACCCCAGATAGATCGCCAACTGCGCCGCCAGCGGCCCCGGCATGAGTTGCGCGAGCGTCAATCCTTCCTTGTACTCCGCCTCTGAAATCCACTGCCGCCGCTCGACGAGATCTCGATGCATGGCCCCGACAAGCGCGACCGGGCCGCCGAATCCAATCGTACCGAGAACGAGTGCATAACCGACGAGATCGCGCCGGCGATAGACGGGTGATGATTCAGATTCAAGAACTGTTTCCACTGTTTTTCTGAGTGATCCTGACGCGACAGCAGCGGCAAACGCTGGAGAGAGGTCGGCCGGAAACGGGTGCGACTTGAAGCTCATGGGCTGCAAAGTGTATCTGAAAAAAAGGGAAAGATTCTCTCGCAACTTTTGAATGGCTCAGCCGTTGAAGTCTGAATATTCACTCATGTGATTCACATCTCGGCGAAATGGTGATGCGAACTTGGAAAGCGGCAATCATCGGTGGTGGGCCCGGCGGCCTGATGACAGCTTATTTGCTTGAGAAACTGGCTGCGGCTCCGATCGATCTGACACTCTATGAGGCCAGTCATCGCCTCGGTGGAAAAATCCAGACGATGTCGTTCGGCTCGACTCCTGCTCCCTATGAAGCCGGAGCAGCAGAATTTTACGACTACTCATCCATCGACGACGATCCGCTTCGTTTGCTCGTCCAGGAACTTGGGCTTTCGATTACTCAGATGAGCGGCTCTGCGGTGGTCATGGACGAAGGATTTTTGTCGAATCTCGATGACGTGCGCGATTGTCTTGGCGATGTGGCCGCGGCGGCGATCGTGGCTTTCGATCGCTCTGCCCAAGACGCCATGTCGCCTCGGGATTTCTATGCGCTCGGACAGTCGCATAGAGAAGTGCTGCGGCAGGGAATTGATCGCTTTGGTGACCTGCTTGATGCAATCGACGAACCACATGCGGTGCGATACATCGAACGACTAATCCACAGCGATTTGGCGACAGAACCAAACAACACCAGCGTTTCGTATGGCCTACAAAACTATCTGATGAACCATCCTGCCTATATGCGTCTCTATGCAATTGAGGGCGGAAATGAGCAACTGACTCGCGCGCTTGCCGCGCGGATCAAGGCCCGTATCCTGTTGAAACATCGGGTGGAGTGCGTCAGTCGTGATAATGCCGGACGCCTGCGAGTCGAAGCCACCCATGCCAATTCGACAGGCAGCGACTCGTTTGATTCGGTCATCGTGGCGTTGCCCATTGAACACCTTGCTGCGTTACACTTTTCTGATCCTGTTCTGGCTCAAGCCATGCAGCGACACCTCGATCATCACGACCATCCGGCGCATTATCTGAGAATCACAATTTTGTTTGACCGTCCTTTTTGGAGGCCAATGCTGCCGGGCTCCTTTTTCATGCTCGATCGCTTCGATGGCTGCTGCCTCTACGATGAATCGAGCCGAAATCCCGGTTCTCAGCATGCCGTACTAGGTTGGCTGATCGGAGGTTCAGCCGCCCTGCGGCTCAGCCCGCTTGCTGATGACGAACTGGTCCGGCTCGCGCTCGATTCTCTACCATCCCAGCTCGCCTTGGGGCGCGGTCAGGTCGTCGAAGCCAGAGTTCATCGGTGGCTTCATGCAGTCAGCGCGTTGCCCGGTGGTTGCACGCCATTGCCGATCGACCGTCGGCATCAACCCGATCCGCTGAACCATCCAGATCTATTTGTCGTCGGCGATTACCTTTTCGACTCAACGCTCAACGGCGTGCTCGATTCAGCCGAGCACGTCTCAGGATGGCTGAGCGACCTCATCAACGCTGGCCCAGGAGTGCTCTTGTGATCCAAAACCCAGCCGTATCTATTTGCAGCGATGATCCGTCTGTCGCTCTGCCAGCGACTCGGCATGTGGAACAGATTATTTTCACCACCGATCGCCGCGACACACGCCCTGTGATCATGTCCTTTGATGACTCTTCTGGGAGCCGGGCGATACTCACCACTTCTGATGCTCCAAACGCTTCGGGCACGGCTGCTGCAGTGGCCGCGATCATGGCAGGTGAAGAGCTTCCTGAGGCTGGTCGCCGCACTTTCGAAGAACCTCATGGCGAACACCATCTCACGCTTCTTGTGATGCCCGAGATTGATCTGGATGCCACCCACATCCCATCGGCAGCTCTGCGGTGGGCCGCGACCAATGGACGGCCCGGTCGGGAAAACCTTGTGTTGATCGCAATTCATGGCGCCCAGATCGCGTGGGCACCAGGCAGGGCACTGCTCATGGCCCATCCCACACGAATCGAATCGGTGCGACTGGCATTGCTCGACTTTTGTTTTTACGAGGCGGAGTTACGATCCATCGAAGATGCCGTGAGTATGGGGTGGCCGAATCTCAAGCTGGATGCTCCGCTGGCGTTTGAGTTTGATGATCGGAGTGTTTCTCGAAGAAGTGAGCTTTCCGCACGCTTTCAGAGGGTGGTGGCGCTGCGTTGCCGTGCCAGCCAGATCATGCCTCATCTCAATCGGCCCGCCATTCACCCACCAACGCTTGCCAGCCAAATCGGGGAGCGATTTCGGGAACGGAGTCGACTGGAATCACGAGGCGATTTCGTGAGCGATCAACTTGAAATTCAAGAACGCGTCTACGAACAGTGCGGCCAAAGGGCCAGCGACTACATGATCGCCCGCAAGGAGAACATGCTTGGCTGGATGATCGTGGTGCTGCTCAGTGCAGAGATTGTCCTGCTGCTGGTGGACCTGCTGGCCTCGACGGGAGTCTAGCCTGTGCGATTTTTATCCATTGATCTTCTGCGGGCCGTTGCCATTGTTTTGATGGTCATTGTTCATTTTGTAGAAAATCTTTCCGCGCTGTTCACGCTGGATCCATCGGTGAGTCAGCCTGCCGCCATCGCATGGCTCCCGTCCGGTTTTGCGGCACCGATCTTTACATTTCTCACCGGAGTGAGCTACCGCCTCTGGGTGCAACATCGCGAGGATCGCGGCGACACTACTCTGGCGATCACAAAGGCTTCAGTGCGACGGGGTCTGCTGCTGATAGGCTTGGGTTTTGTTTTTAACGTCATCGTCTGGATGCCGGAGGATACATTCAACTGGGACATCCTCACGTTCATCGGCTCGGCGCTGATTCTTCTTTCCATCTTCAGGCACGCTCCACCCGTCATACTGCCACTGGTCTGCGGGATTGTGCTCGCCTTGACTCCAGCATTGCAAAGCATTTCTGATTACCCAAGCTACTGGCAGCAGGGGTTCTTCGACTACGACTTGACGCTCTTTGATGTGGTGTTGGGATTTCTGTGCGTCGGCTATTTTCCCATTTTTCCTTGGATTGTTCTGCCAATGGCCGGCTTCGCAGTGGCGCCACTTGTCTTTTCTGACACACCCAATCGACGCTCGGCGAGAGAGATTCCGGCGATCGTCGGCGGCATCCTGCTGGCAGTCTCTGCGGGGGTGCTGCTGGCCTGCAGCGGTACCCCTCCGAGATCTGCATGGCAATCGATTTCGGGCTGGTCAATGTTTCCACCCTCGACGGCATATCTCTGCGGAACCCTTGGACTGGTGTTGATTCTCCTCGATCGCTGCCATGCGATCCTCGACACCACCAGTCAGGAAAAAACGCCGCTGGGAATTGTCTGTGCAACCCTGAGCAGGCACTCCCTGTCGATTTATTTGTTGCATCACTTCATTCATATCTGGCCGCTGTGGGCATACGGCCTGCTGTCGGGAGAGAAGGCGTCTCATTTCTGGCAACAAGCGCTGCCCGCATCGGTATCGTTGTGCTTGGCTGCTCTATTTGTTTTTCTGTGTCTGCCGCTATTTTTCTGGATGGATCGCACGGGCCGGCGTGGAGTCGAGGGATGGATGCGATGGCTGTGTGATTGATACCGATGTGCGAGGAGTTCTTTCGGGGCTGGGGATCGGAATTCGTGGGAATCCAGTGTCTCATGACAACCTAGTCTTGGGTTCTATTCTGGCGATTTGAACTGCGGAGCCTCGACAAACCTGCGGCCCTCTTCATGGCCTGACGGGTTCCAAATCGGATTCACATTTTCGGGCAGGGGATCGCAGCGGACGAAGATATGCTTCGGCGGATCGACAAAATAAAGCAGCAGCGCCGGACACAGCCAGTTTTCCATGGGCTGATCGACCACATCGCCTGCGTACCAATTTCCTGAATGCCCGTCGGAGCGAATCCAATCCAATTTTCCGTCGTAACCGTCAAACGGCTGATCGGAGAACGAGATTTTAAAGCCTTTCTGGGCATTCGGGATCGGTTTGCTCTCGACCACTCGCGTGATCATTTCGCTCGTGCCCAAAACAAATGCCTCTGCTTTGAGGCCGGTTCGTTTGTCATCAAAAACCCATGTGCTCCCCAGTAAGTATGGGTAGAGCACCAGAACTTTTGGGCTCGTGGTCGTGCTTTTGTTGTCGATCTTATCGAGGCTGGATTGGGACATCGCTCTCTCCTTGTAATGGCCTGAAGTGTGGGGCGACATGTCCGGACATGCCGCTTGTCATTCCACGAGCATTCTACGCTTTGCAAAGAGTGAATTGACTCGTAAAAGACCGTCGCGCGTGTCATAGTCGCGGGGCTGTCGGGCGGCAGCAGGGAATCATCCCGTTTCTACTCACGCTATTTGGCCTGAGCCCAATCACCAACTTCAAGGTCACTCGCTCAGAAGTCTGCTTCAACACAACGAGCCTGTTTGGCCATCGAAATCAGACGATTACGCTGCGGAACGTCTGCTCGGTGGCTGCGGGCGCGCAGAAGCCGGTGAGCTATCTCCTTTTCGCTGCGTTTTTTTCCTTCGTTGGAATGTTTGGCAGCATGATCGTGCTCGTGCAACAAGGATTCTTCGCCTCCGTTGGAATGCTACTATTGATGCTTTTGCTCAGCGGATTGTTTGTCTGGCTGTATGCGATCAACAAGAGATTTTTTGTCAGTATTTATCCGCAGGGCGGCCCGCCCATCATGCTTTCACTGAAACCTAATCTGATTGAAGGGGTTCCCCTCGATCTGGACAGAGCTTTGCGAGTGGTCAAGCTTTTTCGCGAAAAAGTGCTTGCGTCTCATGCTCCCTCACCCGCGACGCCGCTCGCAGCCGTTGTGTCCGCCAATGGCAACCACGCCGCTGCGTCACATGTGGGACAGACAATGTTTTCTGGGGTAGAGCAATTCGAACCAGAACCCGAAAGTTTTTCTGGATGGATCGATGCTGTGGAGAGCGATCCCGAATCGCTCCTCCGGCAGGCTCGCGATTTGATCGCAACTGGCGGCCGGGCAGAGGCCATCGTCGTTCTGCGTGATATAATTTCGCGATTCCCGACCTCAAGAGAAGCCACGATGGCACGATCCACCCTCGATAAAGCTGGCCTTAAAACCTGAGGGAAAGAAAAGGGCGAGGGAGGTTTGAAAGGCTTTGTTCCATGATTCAGCTCAATCGCAACTCCTCGAGCTTTCTGTCGCGCACCTACCAAAAACGAGCAAAAGACTTCCAGCCGTTTCTGAGGGCTCTGCGGCTGCGTTGTCCTGCCTGCGGCGTAGGCCACTTGTTCTACGGATGGTTTCAGATGCACCCGGCTTGCATGCGGTGTGGCTTCTGCTTCGCGCGGGAACCGGGCTTCTATCTCGGATCGATTTACATCAACTACGGCGCCACTGTGATCCTCACAGGTTTGCTCTATGCGGCCATAGTGCTCGGCCTGGGATTTTCCAATGAGTCGGCACTTGCAGCCTGCCTTACTGTCACGGTTGTGTTTCCAATCTTCTTCTTTCGCTATGCACGAAGTTTTTTGCTGGCTTTTGATAGTTGTGTGAATTGGCATCAATCACAGGCCAGCCAGCCCTCCGATGCAGCGGAGTTGAAGGGGGGCGGCCTCAGTGCCAAACACCTAGCAGGACTCAAAAAAGACGACGCCAATGCGGCCTACGCGATGGGGATGGCCCTGACGCTGATCATTCTGTTTGGACTTCTCATGGCTGTTGCAACGATTTATTTCGTTGGAACCATTTCGTTTGGACCCGATCCGCTTTCCGAGGGCGTCTGGCACGAAACCCAACGGCCCTGCTACGAGAGACTTACCGCCAATTGCGAAACGGCTCATAGATTCGCACCGATAGAAGCAGTTCGCTGGAACTGAAGGCTGTGTCCAGTGGTATGACCAGAGGGGTTGGACCAAAGCCAGTCACAGTGAGCGGCGTCGTTCCTTGCTGCAAGGCAAAGAAACGATACCCGAGGTCGAGCGTAACCCGTTCGCTCAGGGCGTAGGTCACACCGCCGCCTGCCTGCCATGCAAATGACACAATACTTGAGTTGCCATTTACTGTAAAGCCGACACCATCCGTGGCGTCTGCTGAAAAGCGGTAGCCGCCCGCTCCGATGCCGCCACCGGCGTAGAGGCCGAGGCGATCGTTGACCGAATAATCCCGCCAGACATTGGCCATTGTCGACCAGCCATCGCTCGCTTTCATGCCGATAAGGTTTGAAAAATTAATTTGCATTTGTTCGCGGGCAAGCCCCTCAAACTCCAATCGCACCGACCCGTGGGGGCGATCAAACGCCACTCCAATCGTGCCGCCACCGGTCATCAGCGACTGGTTCATGAGTGCCGGTGGCGCATCGGGGGTAGCAAGCGTTCCAAACGACGCCCCGACAATGCCTGCAAGATAAAATCTGCGGGACGGGGTCGGGGAGTCGTATTCAACTGGCACAATCGGCAGCGATGCAGCCGAGTCGTCGGTTTCGCTCAAGACTGATTCTATCTCAGTGAAGCGAGACAGATCGATAGGCGATCCAAGACTCTCAGGGGTGGCGTGGGCCCGAGAGCCAATAACGGCCAACGCAAGAAAAAAAGCCGTCGCGGTCCAAGTCACTCGCATACTTTTGTTCCCAGTTTTGTTCCCCGAAGTACAAATGGAATCGTCGCCGAGGGGGCAGAATCATCCGCAGTATTTGTTCGCGGCGAACAACCGGTCTAACCGCTACGCCTTTAGGAGCGTGCACAATGGCTCCCTAGGCACCCTAAAGCCCTTGTTCTTTCGGGGTTGCTTTGAAACTCTGGCTGAGATACTCACTCAAGCAGAGACGCGAATTTTTTAGTCTTCGTGCAACGGGATCATGATTATGAGACTTCCTGACTGCTTTGATGCCTTCCTCGGATTGCCTTTGCCGCTGCTGGTGTTGTCGCTTTTGGCCTACTGGGGCAGTTTGGCCTTTCTGGTGCATGCGTGGCTTGTGCCGTGGATCGCCGGTAGAGAAGGAGTTCGAATCGGTCGCTTGGAAGCAGAGGTGCCGGCGCAGATAGGCCTAGCCTTTGGATTGCTGATTTCGTTTATTGCGATGTCTGTCTGGGAACAGCACAACCTCGCCGAAGAGGCTGCCCGCAGCGAGGCGGCGGCCTATCGCGAGATGGCCGAATCAATTGAAGACAAATCGATTGTTGGATGGGAGCCTGTGCAAAGATCACTGCTGAGTGCGGTCGACTTTGTCGTGGCGACTGAATGGCCCCAACTGGCCCACTTGCACACGCCCCGCGTCGCGGCATTGCCGCTGCGCGCACTTCGCACGGCCATTCACAAACTTCCGGAAGGTTCTTTGCGAACTGAGTTGCAGGATCTCTACAGGCAGGCAGCAACAGCCCGAGAAACGCGCCTGCGCATTGCTGCAACGCGGCCGCCTCCGGCGCGTTGGGGAATCGTAGGCGTGCTGGCCATCCTTACACTCCTTGGAGTCGGGCTGATCCATGCCGATTCCCGCCGAGCCAGACGCGTTGCCCTGAGCATGGTCTCCATCGGCATCGCCTGCTGTTTTGTCATCCTGTTTGCCTACACACGGCCCTACCTCGGACAGTTTG
>Ga0209284_10004397_pt1 | contig 15895 bp, 9 predicted proteins | sample FRY03_FD_187211 | JGI IMG/M metagenome (GOLD analysis project Ga0209284, IMG submission 187211) | Freshwater microbial communities from Lake Fryxell liftoff mats and glacier meltwater in Antarctica - FRY-03 (SPAdes) (version 2) | ecosystem: Environmental > Aquatic > Freshwater > Ice > Glacier... | reverse complement strand
CCCAACCGCCTAAACCAGCGGCACTAACAAGAAATAATACCAATAAGGCACGCATTCCATAGTAAGAGAATCTTTCCCACATTTCCGTGAAGAATAAGACGAACAATCCTGAAGGGTGACCCAAGACTGTTGATTTGAACATATCGTTACTTTGAGACATATATTTTTAAGATTTTTTTTTGTGAAATTAATCTGCTAATTCGAATCCTTCAGTTTCTGGTGTAAGAACTTTTTCATCATCTTCAGCACCATGTGTCAATCTTTTTAGTGGTTTAAGCAAAAGTAAAACTAAGCCGCCAAATAGGATTGTAAAAACTGTTATTCCAATGAATATGGTGTATTCACCTAAATTTTCAGATTTTTCTCCAACTATTCCGGCAACTTTCCCGCCAAATCCTGTAGCTGCGAAATAAACACCCATCATTAATGAAGCGTACTTTGCAGGAGCCAATTTTGTAATGAATGAAAGAGAAACTGGCGAAGAAGATAATTCACCAATTGTATGAAATAAATAAGCTAGTACTAACCAAATCATTGATGACATACCGTGTTTTTCATAATCCATTGCAGCAAAAACCATGAAGATAAATCCTGCGCCCATAATCATCGTTCCAACTGCCATTTTAAACAACGAGGAAGCCTCTTTGTTTTTTAATTTTCTTTTCGCCCAAAGATTGGCTATCCAAACAGCAAATAATAAAATAAAACCAGCATTTAATCCTTGGAACATCGGTGTTGGGATTTCCATGCCCCATAACATACGATTTGTTTTTTGTTCCGTATAAATAGTCATCAAACCGCCTGCTTGTTCAAATGCTCCCCAAAAAACAATTACAATAAAAAAGGAGAGTAAAAGGACTATAAATCGGTCCTTCATTATTTTACTTTCCAAATCTTTGTATATCATCATCATCATTCCTGTAACCAATGTTATGAAAATGAATAATGCCACGTACCCCAATTTATCCACACCTGTCATCCAATAATTTGCACTTATTGAAATCAACATTAATACAATTACAATACTCAATTGCAAAGGTGATTTTAGCAATTGACCATATAAAGAAGCTATAGAAACCGATCTGTTTTCATCCTGTTTATTGGGTTTATTTCCTACATGGGTAATATATTTTTGACCTAATACATAAACTAAAAGGCCTAAAAGCATTGCGATACCAGCCATTCCGAAACCAGCGTGCCATCCCCAATTGGCAATAACCAAACCAATTAAAGAAGTTGCTAGAAGAGAACCTAGATTAATCCCAATATAAAAAATACTAAAACCTTTATCCCTGCGGATATCACCTTTTTTGTAAAGTCCTCCTACCATTGTTGAAATATTCGGTTTTAACATCCCTACTCCAACTATAATCAAGGAAAGACCAGTAAAAAATGCCCATAGTTCGTCAATTGCCAATACACCGTGGCCTGCACAAAGAATTAATGCACCTATCAGAACAGCTTTCTTTTGGCCTAAATATTTGTCCGCAATTATTCCCCCTGGAATTGACATGACATAGACTAACATAACGTACCAACCATAAAGTTGAAGGGCTTCTGTTTTCGTCCACCCTAAACCAGGTCCAATACTGTCATTTGCAGTAGCAATGATGTACATAACAAGAATGGCGCGCATACCATAATAAGAGAAACGCTCCCACATTTCAGTAAAGAAAAGGACGAAAAGTCCTATTGGATGACCAAACAGTTCTTTTTCATTATCTGCGGTTAAGGATGGAGTATCTGACATTTTTATTTTATTTACGTGCCGAAAATAGAAATTTTATTTTGAATATTCTATTTTGATGATATTTGTATACAGTCAAAAAAAAACTAAAAAGTCGAAAAGTGGAGTCGAAAGGAGTTGATGCTGTTTTTTCAACTGAAAATTAACAAAAGTATTCTTTGAAATTGACGGATGGTACAAATTATAAAAAGTCCTTTTTGGTTTACATGGAAGTGATCAGGTATTTAAGTGAGGACGCTGTTAAATATAGCTTAACAATTCTTATCACTATCATATTTCAACCCATAGATACATTTTAATTATATTTACTGCTTTATTGACAAATAATGATTTTTAAACTTCCCATTTTCCTAACTATTATTGTTGCATTACTCTCTGGATGCAAGGATAAACCTGTCAAAAAAATTGAAACAAAGCCAAAAATCGAAATTGTGAGTGAATCATACCCTGAACACTCCTATTCAAATACAGAACAAATTCATACAACTCATTTGCAGTTGGATTTGGACGTCGATTTTGAGAAGAAAACGATTTACGGTGTTGCACGTCATGAAATGGAAAACTTTAGGACAAAAGAGGCCATTTTTGACATCAAAGGATTGAAAATTCAAAAAGTAACTTTAGGAAAAGAAACAGAAGTAGAAACAAATTATGTCGTTGGTGAATTGGATTCAATTTTAGGTCAACCACTTAATGTAACAATTGATACCAATAGCACTCAAGTCAACATTTACTACCAAACGACAGATGAAAGCATTGCTTTAGATTGGTTGGATCCAGAAATGACAGGTGGAAAAAAACTACCTTTCTTATATTCTCAAGGTGAAGCAATATTAACGCGATCATGGATTCCAATTCAAGACGTTCCGAGTAATAGAATTACCTATTCAGCGGATGTAAAAGTTCCGGCTGAAATGTTGGCCTTAATGAGTGCTGAAAATCCTATCGAGAAAAACGAAGAAGGAAAGTATCATTTTGAAATGAAGCAACCGATTCCAAGTTATTTAATTGCAATAGCAGTGGGAGATTTGGTTTACGAAAAGCTTGGTGAAAATTGTGGCGTTTATTCCGAACCAAATTTAATAGACAAATGCGTTTCTGAATTTGAGGAGTTGCCATTGATGATTAAATCTGCCGAAAAATTATTCGGCAAATACCAATGGGAACAATACGACATCGTGGTTCTTCCCTACTCTTTTCCTTTTGGCGGAATGGAGAATCCTCGTTTGACTTTTGCTAATCCCACGTTGATTGCAGGAGATAGAAGTTTGGTTTCGGTAATTGCTCACGAATTGGCACATTCTTGGTCTGGAAACCTCGTGACTAACCGCACATGGAATGATTTCTGGTTGAATGAAGGATTTACAGTCTACATTGAAAATCGCATCATGGAAGACATTTACGGCAAAGAAGTAGCCGATATGCTAGCGCTTATTGAATTTCAAGAATTAGAAAAGGAACTGGTTACAATTGCCGCCGGTCCACACCCATTTGATTCGCATTTAAAATTGTTCTTGGACGGAAGAAATCCAGACGATGGCATGACAACTGTAGCTTACGTTAAAGGTGCGATGTTCTTGAAAACATTGGAAGCGAAAGTTGGCCGAGCTAATTTTGACGCTTTCTTAAAAAGGTATTTTAAGGAATATGGATTTAAAACTTTGACAACTGAAGATTTTGAAAATTTCCTACGCGAACATTTGTTGAACCCAATGCGTATCAAGTTCAACTTGAAAGAATGGTTGTACGAAGATGGATTGCCAGAAAATTGCGTTAAAATTGAATCAAAACAATTTGAAGATATTCAAGCTTTAGCAAATAAATTAGCCGAGGGTGAGGATATTTTTAAAGTGAAATGGAAGAAAGATAAAATCGAACGCGAGAATTATACTACGCAAGAATGGTTGGCTTTCATCCGTACACTTCCTGACACTTTGCCTGCAGGAACAATGGCTTTGATTGATAAAAACTTGAATTTCAAATCGTGCGGTAACTCAGAAATTATGGCGGAATGGTTTGTTTTAGGAATTAAAGACAATTATAAAGCTGTTTTCCCTCCAATGCGTAAATTCTTAATCAAAGTTGGTCGCAGAAAATTCTTAGAACCAATTTTTGAAGAACTAGTAAAAACACCCGACAACAAAGTCTGGGCAAAAGATTTGTACAAAACCGCTCGCAATAATTACCATTTCGTAACGCGGAATACTGTTGAGGAGATTTTGAAGTAGGAATTGCTTACGCATAAAAAAAGTCGCCCGAGAGCGACTTTTTTTATACTTATACTTTTACGCTAATTCCGCTAGTTTCTCTTCCAAGATGGCGATTTTTTGCAAAGCGTCTGCTTCTTTCTTTTTCTCTATGGCTACAACTTGTTCAGGTGCGCCAGAAACGAATTTTTCGTTTTTCAATTTACCTTGAACGCTTTTCAGAAAACCTTTTGTATAGTTCAGTTCCTCTTCCATTTTCACTTTTTCAGCTTCCAAGTCAATGCTTTCGCCAAAAGGAATAAAGTATTCGTTTCCTTCTTCTATGAAGCTATTCGCTTGAGGAATTTTGTCATTCGTATATTCCAAAACGGAAAGATTACCCATTTTAACAATTACAAAGTCCATTGATTTATCAATTTCTCCGTTCACTTTTACAAACAAATCCATTTTCACCTTATTGGCGATATTGTTTTGTTTGCGCACGTTACGAATATGCGTAATCACTTTCTCCGCTTTTTCGAAAGATTTCAAAACAGACTTATCAACCGTTTTTACTTTTGGCCATTCTGCAACAATGATATCTTCGCCTTCTTTACGTTCCCGTATCAAATGCCATAATTCTTCTGCAATGAAAGGTGTGTAAGGTTGCAATAATTTCAATAAATCTTCAAAAAATAATTTCGTTCTATCCAACGTGATTTTATCGATAGGTTGTTTGTAACCTGGTTTAATCATTTCCAAATACCAAGAACAGAAATCGTCCCAAACCAATTTGTAAATCATCATCAAAGCCTCAGAAATCTTGAATTTGTCAAACAAGTCATTGATTTGCGCTAGGTCTTCGTTGAATTTCGTTTCAAACCATTCAATTGCTTTGACAGACGCTTTCGGTTGCGGTAAATCCTTCGTTTCCCAAGAAGAAACCAAACGAAACGCATTCCAAATCTTATTTGAGAAGTTGCGACCTTGTTCGCACTGTGAAGTATCAAAAGGCAAATCGTTTCCAGCTGGAGACGAAATCAAAACACCCATACGAACGCCATCAGCACCAAATTTCTCAATCAATTCAATTGGATCTGGTGAATTCCCTAGAGATTTCGACATTTTTCGTCCCAACTTATCCCGAACGATTCCTGTGTAATAAACATGTTTAAATGGTAATTCGTCTAAATACTCATAACCTGCCATGATCATACGTGCCACCCAGAAGAACATAATTTCCGGCGCCGTTACCAAATCATTGGTTGGGTAATAATATTGAATTTCTTTGTTTTTCGGATCTGTCAAACCATTGAAAACAGAAATTGGCCACAACCAGCTTGAGAACCATGTATCCAAAACATCTTCGTCTTGTTTAAGGTCGGCCGCTGTAATTGTTTTACCCGCTTTCTCCGTTGCCAATTCAACTGCTGCTTCTATAGTTTTAGCAACAACATAATCATTATCACCTTCACCGAAGTAGAACGCAGGAATTTGATGTCCCCACCACAATTGACGAGAAATACACCAATCTTTTACATTCTCCAACCAATGACGATACGTATTTTTAAATTTCGCTGGGTGAAATTGAATGTTTCCATTCATTACATTCTCCAAAGCCGGATCAGCTAATTCTTTCATGGAAACAAACCATTGCAAAGACAAACGAGGCTCTATTACCGCATCTGTTCTTTCAGAAAAACCAACTTTATTGATGTGGTCTTCAGTTTTCACCAAATAACCTTTGTCGTACAATTCTTTTTCAATCGCTTTTTTCACTTCAAAACGATCCATTCCTTCGTAATGCAAACCTTCAGCATTCAAAGTTCCGTTCGCGTTGAAAATATCTATCGTTGCTAAGTTGTGCTTTTTTCCTAAATCGTAGTCATTCGTATCGTGTGCAGGCGTAACTTTCAAACATCCTGTACCGAATTCTATGTCCACATATTCATCTTGAATAATAGGAATCGTTCTATTTGCAATCGGAACAATCGCTTGTTTTCCATGCAAATGTTTGAAACGTGGATCATTTGGATTAATACAAATTGCACTATCACCCAAAATTGTTTCTGGACGTGTCGTTGCAATTGTCAACCATTCGTCTTCTGTTCCAACGATTTTGTAACGAACGTAAAATAACTTTGAGTTAACTTCTTTGTAATTTACCTCTTCATCGGAAACCGCAGTCAAAGCTTCAGGGTCCCAATTCACCATTCGAACGCTTCGGTAAATTTTTCCTTTTTTGTATAAATCCAAGAAAACGTCAATTACACTTTCTGAATATTCTTTGTCCATTGTGAAGTGCGTGCGATCCCAGTCACAAGAAGCACCTAATTTCTTCAATTGTTCAAGAATAATTCCACCGTGTTTGTCTTTCCACTCGAAAGCATGCGCTAAAAACTCGTCACGTGTCAAATCAGACTTTTTAATGCCTTCTTTACGTAATTTCTGTACAACTTTAGCTTCTGTCGCGATAGATGCGTGATCCGTCCCAGGAACCCAACACGCATTTTTGCCCAACATACGCGCACGACGAACTAAAACATCCTGAATCGTATTGTTCAACATGTGTCCCATGTGTAAAACGCCCGTTACATTTGGAGGAGGAATAACGACAGTATAAGCTTCTCTTTCATCTGGTTCAGAATGAAAATAGCCTTTCTGCATCCAATGTGCATACCATTTCTCCTCAGCTTGTAACGGCTCATACGTTTTTGGAATATCCATGCTTACTAAAAATTAAGCGACAAAGGTAGTGAAAATAGGGCTGATTTTTGTCTTTTCAACACCTCAGATTTTAAAAGTAAAACTGAATGCTCTCCCCCTTTAGAGAAGAATCAAAGGGGAGGGAATCTGAAATAAATTCATTTTCCGGTTTTCACAACCAACTCTGATATATTGCTGAAAGTCCATTTTCAAAGGGGGAAACCAATTAAAATCTTCTTAATTTAGCTTTCAAATATTCCATCATGATTAAATTTGCAATCTTTTTATTTTCTGTTGTATTGCTAACTGCTTGTATGAAAGCTAAATCTGCAGATTTAGTGGTACACAACGCACGTATTCACACGATGGACAACAATGATCAGGTTGCAGAAGCCATGGCTATCAAGGACGGAAAAATAATAGAAGTTGGCCCAGAGCGACAGATTTTAAACAAATACCGTGCTGAAGTAACTATCGACGCAGGCGGAAAGGAAATTTATCCAGGATTTACGGATGCACATGGACACCTTATTCCTTATGCGGACATGAAACTGGGGATTAACCTATTCGACTCCAAGTCTATGGAAGAAATCTTAGTACGAACGGAGAAATATGCGGACAAATCGGATAGAAAATTGATCGTTGGGCACGGATGGGATCAATCCATGTGGGGAAATGATATTTTGCCTACAAATGAAAAATTGAATGAGGCTTTTCCAGATAAGGCTATTTGTCTATACCGAGTTGATGGACATGCTGTTTTAGCGAACCAAAAAGCACTGGATATTGCCAAAATCACTCCTAAAACAATTATCGAAGGTGGAAAAGTAGAAGTAATAGATGGAAAATGTACAGGTCTATTATTAGACAATGCGATGGATTTCATGGGAAAATTCATTCCAAGATATCCTGAAAAACAACGACTGGATGCTTTGTATGAAATACAAGAGGAATTATTACAATATGGTGTAGTTGGCGTTCATGAAGCTGGAATAGAAAATCGTGATCTTGCCATGCTGAAAAAATTAGCCTTATCTCCAGAATGGAAATTGGAAGTTTATGGCATGTTGCGCGATTCAAAAGAGAACAGAGACTTTGCTGTAAAAAATGGAAAGGTAAATTGGGTAAACTTTTATATCTCGAGCTTCAAAATGTTTGCTGATGGCGCATTAGGCTCAAGAGGAGCCCTTTTGAAATCACCTTATTCTGACGATATACATAACCATGGAATACAAACAACAACTTATCCTGAAATGGCTGCATTGGCAGAGTTTTGTTTGAAACACGACTTTCAACTAAATACACATGCCATTGGCGATTCTTCAGTTGCTATTTTACTCGGTTTATACAAGAGAGCGTTTGAAATTAAAAAAGATCATCGTTGGCGAATAGAACACGCTCAAGTAGTCGACCCGAAAGATTTTTCGCTTTTCGCTGAATATGGCGTTTTCCCAAGTGTTCAACCTACACACGCCATAAGCGATCAACGTTGGGCGGAAAACAGATTAGGCAAAGAACGAATGAAAGGCGCATATGCTTATCAGACGATATTAAACCAAACAGGTATAATTGCTTTGGGAACAGATTTTCCTTTTGATCGAATCAATCCATTCTTGACCATATTCGCAGCAACACAAAGAAAGAATATGGACAATCAACCAAGTGAAGGTTTTCGCATAGAAGATGGGCTTTCGCTAAAAGATTGCATGAAAGGAATGACCCTTTGGCCAGCTTTTGCTTCTTTCAGAGAACAAAAAACAGGAAGCCTGGAAAAAGGCAAAGAAGCAACATTCGTGATACTTGACAGACCATTAAATCAAGGGCCAATGTTTATTGAGAACTTTGCGAATAGAACGGTGATTAGAGGAGAAGTTGTTTATTCTGTAGAATAAATAAGGATTTTAATCAAAAAATACCTTTTACAATTTTCAATAAGCTTGTTGGTCAATTCAGAAATTCAAAGAATTAGTAATAAGATATTAAAACTTAAAAACACTAATGGAGGTTTTATTAATCCAAAAAGAGCATTAATAATTTGCGAGCTACAAACAGAAAAGGCACCCGATTGGATGCCTTTTCTGTTTTTAATTCTTTTCTATTAGAATGTAGGACAAGAGATTGTTCTGAATTTAACAGATTTCTTTCTACATTTTATTAGGTATTGCATCGAAATTTCATGAGATCCTGCTGATACACCGTTGTTTAATGGAGAAACAGTTACATCGTAGCTATATCCTAAACGGAACTGATCTGTTTGAACACCCATAGTCAAGATAAATGCATCTTTGCTCCGGAAATAAACTCCGGCCGTAAAGTTGCTATATTTCACATATGTACCGATATTAAACTGTTGAAACCCTCTTTGGTAAGTATACAAAATGCTGGGCATAATTGTCGTAACATTTTTGTATTTAGAGCTACCGCCTAATCCGATGTTCGCTGATGCGTGCGCTGTGAAACGCATTGGCAATTTAGAATCACCAACTATTAAAGACTCATTTGGAGTATTTAAGTGATTTGCAGCAAAACCAATATTAAAGTTCTTGTTATAAACTACCGTTCCTGCTGATGCATCAAAGAATCCTCTTGAACCACCTCTTGGAACATCGTTGGTAGAATATATAAATCCTCTTCTTGGGTCAATCATGTCTCCAAATGTCAATTTATCCCAATCTAAAAACTTTTGCGTGTAAGCTGCTTTTGCTCCTAACAAAGCTGTCCATTTACGTCCTAATCGTAAATGATATGAATAAACCAAACCAAGACTTGTAGTATTCAACGTTTTTGCTTGAATATCATTCGTTAGAATAACACCAAATCCTCCGGAAATATTATCAAAATATTGGTCATATGCTGCCGCGTAACTCACATAGTTTCCACTCAAAGCTGGCCATTGATTTCTATAATTTGTCGCAAATCGAGCACATCCATTAGAACCAGCAAACGCTGGATTCAAATACATTGGATTTGCATAGAACTGAGTAAATTCTAAATCCTGAGCAGTTGAAGACAGCGAAGTAAGTATGAACACGCTTGAAAAAAGTAGTTTTCTCATCTTTTTATAAATTTAGCATTCTGTAATCTTAGTGTAAACTGCTGCGATAGTAACCTTTCATTCAATACCGCCGATTGAGCAAAGTCAATAGCGTAAGTTAACATCAGCCTATTGGTTTTAATTCCAATTGAGCCAGCATAATCTCCAAGAGAGGAATTCCCTCCACCCATGGTGAATTTTTTATACCTAAAAATTGAGCCGCCCCAAATTTCAGATAAATTTTCGACTTTTTGGTACATTAGGTACGGAGAAAATGAAAATAATTTTGATCTAGACACATAATCTGCTACAAATGTGGTAGTAAGGTGATATTCTTGGCGGTTATTTTCAGTTGGTGAATTGTAAATATTGTTATAATGTCTTCCACTATTATCTAGTTGAATTCCGGCTGAGAACCATTTTGTGTTACTCATCAATGCAAAACCAATATCCTCATACCAAAGGTCTTGTGTTTTTACGTCAACGCCTTCTCTTAAGAAGGTACGCTGATTTTGGCGATCTAACTCAACCAGTTGTCCCGGAATCATTTTTTTATTAATCAAACAAGTGTTCCCCATTTTAAAATTGATAGTTGGATCCCGAAAGAATTTTAACGCATATCCATAAAGAACGTTAGTCTGATTTTTTATAGCAATATTGTACTCATCTCTTTTCAAAAACTCTTTGCACGTTAACAGTTAAACAATTCCCGTATGCTAAAAGTTACAGGTCGAAAAATTTATTACGAAAAGCCAAGTTATGAAAAAAATAACAATCCTGTAATATCTAGTACCGATTATCAATATGGTTACACATATTTATAAAAGATTGTTAAACACTTCAATTTTTAGTATATTCGTTTCATACAAACGTAAATATAGAAATATGAATCCAACTCGCTTATTTGACTTGCCATATTATCAATTAGAGAATTACCCTCAAGACGGTATGTTTGTTACTAAAGTAAACGGTAATTGGGAAAAACTTTCGACAAAAACATTTTTAGAAAAAGTTAACATTTATTCTAAAGCCCTTTTTGGCATGGGCGTAAAGCCAGGAGATAACATTGGTTTGGTCTCAACTGGTCGATATGAATGGAATATTATGGATATTGCAATTCAACAAATTGGCGCAATTGTGGTGCCTCTGTACCCAAATATTTCAGAACATGATTATGTCTATATATTCAATGATGCTAAACTGAAGCTTTGCTTTGTAGGGACTCAAGAGTTATTTGAAAAAATAGCTCCTATTTTATCTCAAACACCAAGTGTTGAGAAAATTTTCACCTTTGATAAAGTCAATGGCGCAAACCATTGGTCTGTAATTGAAAAAGAAGGGGTAAGTGTTTCAGATGCGGATATAGATGCAAGAAAAGGGGTAATAAAACGTTCGGATTTAGTGACAATCATTTACACATCTGGTACAACTGGAAATCCAAAAGGAGTAATGCTAACTCACGGCAATCTGCTTTCCAATGCCGAAGCTTGTGAAATGCCAATACCTGCGGATAACAATTCTCGTATTCTTTCTTTCTTGCCTGTATGTCATGTATACGAGCGCATGCTCCATTATTTATATATCAAATTAGGTTGCTCAATTCACTTTGCTGAATCAATGGAGACTATTGGTGACAACATTAGAGAAGTAAAACCACATGTTTTCACTGCTGTTCCTAGATTAATCGAAAAAGTATTCGATAAAATCATGGCCAAAGGTGATGAGCTTACAGGAATAAAAAGAAAATTGTTTTTCTGGGCAGCGGAATTGGCTGAAGAGTTCGAACAAACAGGAAAAAGTCCTATTTACAAAGTCAAACTAGCGATTGCACGAAAGCTGATATTCTCTAAATGGCAAGAAGCTTTAGGTGGAAATGTTATAGCTATAGCTTCAGGTAGCGCGGCTTTACAACCAAGATTAGCAAGAATTTTCATGGCAGCCCAAATTCCAATTTTGGAAGGATATGGTTTAACAGAAACTTCACCTGTTATTTCTGTCAACTGCTTTGAAAAAGGAATTCGTTTTGGAACAGTAGGAGCACTTATTGATGATGTTGAGGTCAAAATAGCTGAAGACGGTGAAATATTGACAAAAGGCCCCAACTTAATGATGGGTTATTATAATTTACCCGAAGCTACGGCTGAAGCGATTGACAAGGATGGCTGGTTTCATACGGGTGATATCGGGGAATTTATTGAAGGGAAATTTTTGAAAATTACAGATCGAAAGAAAGAAATTTTCAAAACGTCTGGTGGCAAATACATCATTCCGCAAGCAATGGAAAACAAATTCAAAGAATCCCGTTTCATTGAGCAAATATACGTTATGGGTGATGGTCAGAAATACCCTTCTGCTTTGTTAGTTCCCAATTTTAATTTTGTTAGAGAATGGGCAAAGCGAAAAGAAATGAAAGAAGATATTTCTTCTAATTCAGCTTTAATCCAAAATGAGAGTATAGTAAAACGAATTCAAAAAGAGGTAGATATTTTCAATGAAGGCTTTGGACAATGGGAAAAAATTAAACAATTCCGTTTATTGCCGAATGAATTTACTATTGAAGGAGGAGAATTAACGCCAACTTTGAAATTTAAACGTAAAATTATCTTGGAAAAATACAAACAAGAATTCGAATCTATTTACAACGAACATCATAAACTTTAGCTGCACTAGCAAACAAAGGCACAAACTTTTTAAGAGAAATTCTCGCCATAAGTATATCTTATTTTTGAATCCAAAATACTGGACGGGTTCATGAAAACAGATTGTGTGGGCGTATAATTCGAAAACAACAAAACTACTCTTGCGCTAGAGAAACGCTAAGGGGAGAGAACAATAAAAAGGTATTTTTTATTTAAAAAAGGGTCGGAAATTTGGAGTAAAATATTTACAGAAAAACAAGTTTCTTTCAAGCAATTTTCGCCCAATCGGGACGCGAACGCAGAATTTTGTATAGCTTGTTTTTTAAATTCAGATTTTCTGGTTTTATTAGTTCCAAATCTTCGATTAAAACGCTGCGAGCAACATCTCTCGCAAGCGAAACCAAAGCGCCATCCTTGGCTAAATCGGCAATTTTCAAATCTAAATCACCACTTTGTTGGGTTCCCATAATATCACCTGGACCACGAATTTCTAGATCCACCTCAGCTATTTCAAAACCATCTTGCGTGCGAACCATTGTTTCAATTCGCTTTTTCGCCTCTTTCGATAGTTTATGTGACGACATTAAAATACAATAGGATTTGTCTGCCCCACGCCCTACTCTGCCGCGAAGTTGATGCAATTGAGATAACCCAAACCGCTCTGAATTTTCTATAACCATTACACTTGCATTGGGTACATTCACGCCAACTTCTATTACGGTTGTGGCAACCATAATCTGTGTTTCTCCCTTAACAAAACGCTGCATTTCAAAGTCTTTGTCTTTTGGCTTCATTTTTCCATGAACGATGCTGACTTTATATTCAGGTAAAGGAAATGAGCGAGAAACTGCTTCAAATCCATCCATCAGATTGTTCAAATCCAGTGTTTCAGACTCTTGAATTAATGGATAAACGATATAAATCTGTCGACCCAAAGCGATTTCTTCCTTCATGAAGCCAAAAACCCTCGCGCGATTCGATTCATTTCTATGACTTGTCGTGATTGGTTTTCTTCCTGGAGGCAATTCATCAATTACAGATACATCCAAATCACCATAAAAAGTCATGGCTAAAGTTCTTGGAATAGGGGTTGCTGTCATAATCAGAACGTGCGGAGGCACACTGTTTTTTGCCCACATTTTTGCCCTTTGCGCCACACCGAAGCGATGTTGTTCATCTATAACTACTAACCCAAGATTGTGAAATTGAACAACGTTTTCTAACAAAGCATGGGTTCCAATCAAAAGGTTCATTTCTCCTGAGCGAAGCTGTTCGTGTAAAACATCGCGTGCTTTTTTACGTGTCGACCCAGTCAATAAGGCAACTTTTATATTTAAACCATCTAATAATTCACTAATTCCTTCAAAATGTTGGTTGGCCAAAATCTCCGTTGGAGCTATAATCGCCGCTTGATATCCATTGTTTATTGCCATAAGCATTGAAATCAAGGCCACTAAGGTTTTTCCGGACCCCACGTCTCCTTGTAATAAGCGATTCATGTGCTTACCAGAAACTACATCCTTTCGGATTTCTTTCAGCACTCGTTTTTGGGCACCTGTTAATTCAAAAGGTAATTTTTGATCGTAAAATTTCGTGAAAACATCATCCAATTTTGGGAATTGAAATCCTTTCGCTTTTTCGAAACTGATTTGTTTTCTCTGAAGTAATTCTAACTGAAGGAAGAACAACTCTTCAAATTTTAAACGGAAAATTGCTCGCCGAGCCTGTTCCTCAGAATCAGGTCTATGAATTTGGATAAGTGCTTCTTCCAAATCTATTAGTTTGTATTGGCTTCGGATTGTTTCTGGTAAAGTTTCTGGAACAACGCCTCGAAGATTTTCAACCAAAGTAAAGGCTAATTTGTATATGCCTTTGGTATGTAAACCAGTATCATTGAGCTTTTCAGTGCTCGAATAAACACCTTGCATTCCTTTAGAATGGTCAACTTTTTCCCAACCAACAACTTCCGGATGTGCAATGTTATAACCCGTTCCGAATTTTTTCGCTTTCCCGTAAACTTGGTAAATACGTCCAGCAGAGATATTTTTAGTTACCCAATCAACACCCTGAAACCAAACCAACTCAATTCTTCCAGATTCATCTTCGAAAATCCCTGAAAGTCTTTTTCCACGGCCAACACCGGTCGATTTCAGAGAAACGATTTTTCCTTTTAACTGAAGCGGAGAATCGGAATAAGGTGCATCAGCCACTTTTTGATAAGCAGACCGATCGACGTATCGGAAAGGGAAATGAAAGAGTAAATTCTCGTAAGTCCGAATACCCAATTCATTTTTCAAAAGTTCAGCCCGTTTTGGACCAACACCTTTTAAATATTCGATGGGCGTCTCGAGAAAGTTATTCATGAATCAAAAATAGTAGGAAGTTTTGATACCTCCTTACTATAAATATAGAATTGAAGATTTATTCTGCTTTATCGTATAATTTCAGACCTTTCATCAACCATTTTTTAAAATCCTTTGGATTACCATGGTGTTCATAATCTGCGGAACCATTCGAAAGATCCTCTCCGTTTGATCCTTGCATAATATAATAGGGTTGAGCAGTAACTTTGTACTCTTTGATCTGCTTGTACATCCATTTATCGCCCGTTGTTTTCAAAGTTTTTATTCTGCCTGGTGCAATTTCAACCGTTTTAATTTGGTCAACAGGTAAATTAATTCGCTCGTCAACATGCAATGAAACGATTATAACATCATTCCGAAGCATATCAATTATTCCTGGCTCTCCCCAAACGCTTTGCTCCATTCTTCTGCAATTCACGCAATTGTGTCCTGTAAAGTCGACAAACAAAGGTTTACCAACTTTAAACGCATAAGCTTGGGCTAAGTCAAAATCATGGAAAACTTGAATTCCCTGGGGCCCAAGGTGCATACCTTCAATATGTTCAGTAGTAGGAACTGCACTTGTTGATCCTCCAAAACCAGTTGGGGATTCACTATAACTCATAGGTGGCGGGAAAGCGCTTATTATTTTCAAAGGGGCACCAAACATACCTGGAATCATGTAGATCACAAACATCAAAACTAAAGTTCCGAACAAAGTCCGCCCTACCGATAGATTTTCCATTGCTGAATCATGAGGTAGTCGAATCCAACCGAAAAGATAAATAGCTAAGACTGCAAAAATCGCGATCCAAATCGCAAGGAATATTTCTCTTTCCAAGAAATGTGTTTGTAATGACAAATCAGCATTGGAAAGAAATTTAAATGCCAAAGCCAATTCCAAAAATCCTAAAACAACTTTCACTGTATTTAACCAGCCACCCGATTTAGGTAATGTATTCAACCAACCTGGGAATGCCGCGAACAATCCAAATGGTAATGCTAACGCAAAAGAGAATCCAAACATTCCTACAAATGGAGCTATTCCTCCTTCGCTTGCCGCTTGCACTAATAGTGTCCCTACAATTGGACCAGTGCAAGAGAACGATACCAATGCAAGTGCCAAAGCCATGAAGAAAATTCCAACTAGTCCTCCTTTGTCTGCGCGACTATCTGCTTTGTTTACCCATTTACTTGGCATTCTAATTTCAAATGCTCCTAAAAATGAGACTGCAAAAATC